>Ga0172373_10007768_pt1 | contig 13805 bp, 10 predicted proteins | sample Lak10m_2_FD_114546 | JGI IMG/M metagenome (GOLD analysis project Ga0172373, IMG submission 114546) | Freshwater microbial communities from Kabuno Bay, South-Kivu, Congo - kab_092012_10m | ecosystem: Environmental > Aquatic > Freshwater > Lake | place: Democratic Republic of the Congo... | reverse complement strand
TAGTCGAAGTTCTGCCCCTCGAGGCGCCGCTGGGCGTCGGCGATGGCGCGCGTCAGCATCGGGTGCTCGATCGGCTCGTCGTCGCGCACGCCCATCTTGTCCATGAGCCACGAGATCGTGTCCGACGCGAAGATCCGCATCAGGTCGTCCTCGAGGCTCAGGTAGAAACGGGACGAGCCCGGATCGCCCTGACGGCCCGCGCGGCCGCGCAGCTGGTTGTCGATGCGCCGCGACTCGTGCCGCTCGGTGCCGACGATGTGCAGGCCGCCCAGCTGCCGCACCTCCTCGCGCTCCCGGGCCACCTGCTGCTCCACCCGGTGCATCGCCTCGGCCAGCGCGTCGTCGTACGCCTTGACGCGCGCGCGGAACGTCTCCTCGGGCTCGGGCACCCACTTGCCGGTGGGGTTGCCGTCGGCGTCCAGCACAGGGTCGCTGCTGCGCTCGGGCGGGTGCAGCCCCACCTCGTGCTTGGCCATCGCCTCGGCGTTGCCGCCCAACAGGATGTCGGTGCCGCGGCCGGCCATGTTGGTGGCGATCGTCACGGCCCCCTTGCGACCCGCCTGCGCGACGATCTCGGCCTCGCGCTCGTGCTGCTTGGCGTTGAGCACCTCGTGCGGGATGCCGCGCTTCTTGAGCAGCGCGCTGAGCGCCTCGCTCTTGGCGATGCTGACGGTGCCGACCAGCACCGGCTGACCCTTGACGTGCTTCTCGACGATGTCGGCGGCGACGGCGTTGAACTTCTCGCGCTCCGTCTTGAAGACCACGTCGTCCTGGTCCTCGCGCACCATCGCGCGGTGGGTGGGCACCACCACCACGTCCAGGTTGTAGATCTTGGAGAACTCCTCCGCCTCGGTGTCGGCGGTGCCGGTCATGCCGCCCAGCTTGGAGTACATGCGGAAGTAGTTCTGGAAGGAGATAGACGCAAGTGTCTGGTTCTCCGCCTCGATCTTGACGCCCTCCTTGGCCTCGATCGCCTGGTGGAGCCCGTCGGACCAGCGGCGGCCCGGCATCAGGCGGCCGGTGTGCTCGTCGACGATGATCACCTCGCCGTCGCGCACCACGTACTGAAAGTCCTTTTTGTAGAGCGTGTGCGCCCGCAGCGCCTGCTCGACGTGGTGGAGTCGCTCGATCTGCTCCGGCGCGTAGAGGTTGCCGACGCCCAGCCGCTTCTCCAGCCGCTCGATGCCCTCCTCGGTGAGCGCCACGGAGCGGTGCTTCTCGTCCTGGACGTAGTCGCGGTCGCGCACCAGGCCGGGGATCACCTGGTTGATGACGTAGTAGAGGTCGGTCGACTCCTCGGAGGGGCCGGAGATGATGAGCGGGGTGCGCGCCTCGTCGATCAGGATGCTGTCGACCTCGTCGACGACGGCGAAGTTGAGCTCGCGCTGCACGTAGTCGCGCAGCCGCATCTTCATGTTGTCGCGCAGGTAGTCGAAGCCGAACTCGTTGTTCTGGCCGTAGGTGATGTCGGCGCCGTAGGCCTGCTGCCGCTGCCGGTCGTTGAGACCGTGCACGACGACGCCCCAGGAGAGCCCCAGGTAGTTGTAGAGCCGGCCCATCCACTCGGCGTCGCGACGGGCCAGGTAGTCGTTGACGGTGACGACGTGGACGCCGCGCCCCTCGATGGCGTTGAGCACGGTGGGCAGGGTGGCGACGAGCGTCTTGCCCTCGCCGGTGCGCATCTCGGCGATGCGGCCGGAGTGGAGCACGGCGCCGCCGATCAGCTGCACGTCGAAGTGGCGCATGCCGAGCGCCCGCTTGCCGGCTTCGCGGGTGAGCGCGAACGCCTCCGGCATGATCTCGTCCAGGGGGCGGCCCTTCTGGACCTCGGCGCGCATGGCCATGACGCGGGCCTGCATGGCGGCCTGGTCGAGCTTCTCGACCGACGACTCCAGCTCGTTGACCCGGGTGACGACGGAGGCGATCTTTCGCAGCTCGCGCTCGTTCTTGGTGCCCAGGATCTTGCGCAGGATGTAGTTCACCATCGGTCCGTCCTCTCGGGAGCCGCCGCTGCGGCGGGCGGCGCAACTTAGTCGGAACGGCGGCCGGATGCCGCCTGTTTCCGCCGGGCCCCGGGCCGACGGGGGGTGACGGTAGGCGGTGCGCCATCGGGGAACAGGGCGTGCGTGTGACAGCCGTGCAAACGGGCGGCTTCGGCGCCGGGGGATCTGCCTCTTCCCCTGTCGCGGCGGCCGGAAGGCGTCGATCCGCTGAGGCTTGGCAGCGCGCCGGAGCGCCGGGGCGCGCGTCGATGCCTTCGCCGCTGCGTCTCACCATCGGTCGCGGAGGCCGGACGGGGGTGGTGCCGACGACGCAGAGCGGGGCGCTCGGCGCGATGATCGTTGGCCGCGCCACCGGTGATGCGCTAAGGAGTCGCGCGTGCCGGTCTACTCGCTGGGAGCTGAGCTGCTGTTTCCGCCGCCGGGGCGGGCCGATCAGGACGGCCTGCTCGCGGTCGGGGGCGACTTGCGTCCCGAGCGGCTCATGCTGGCGTATGCGTCGGGGATCTTCCCCTGGTACTCGGAGGGGGAGCCGATCCTCTGGTGGTCGCCGCCGGTGCGGCCGGTGCTGCATCCGGCGCAGGTCTATGTGGGGCGGTCGCTGGCCAAGGTGCTGCGGCGCGGGCTGTTCGAGCTGCGGATGGATACCGCCTTTGCCGAGGTGATCGCCTCCTGCGCGCGGGCGCCGCGGCGGGGGCAGGGCGGCACATGGATCACGGCGGAGATGCGGCAGGCCTACGAGGCGCTGCACGAGCGCGGGGTGGCCCACTCGGTCGAGGCGTGGCAGCAGGGGCGGCTCGTGGGCGGGCTGTACGGGGTGGCGCTGGGTGGGGCGTTCTTTGGCGAGTCTATGTTCGCGCGGGTCGACGACGCCTCCAAGGTGGCGTTCGTGGCGTTGTGCCGCCATCTCGCGGCGTGGGATTTCGGCCTCATCGACAGCCAGGTGAGCAACGCCCATACGGAGCGTTTCGGGACCGAGGAGATCCCCCGCGCGACCTTCCTGCGGCGGGTGCGTGCCGAGCTGGAGAAGCCGGGGCAGCCGGGCCGCTGGACGCTCGATCCGTCGCTGCTGTCGGGCGATATCGCAAGGTGATGGCACCTGCAAGGCGCGCTGCTGTCACGGCGTGCTTGAGTCGGGCCTGATGCCGCCCATTCATATCGACTGAAACATATCCACGGCCGCGATGCGGGTGGCGCGCCGGTCGACCTTGCCGCCGGGCAGCAGCGGCAACGACGGCAGCAGGGCGATCCGCCGGACCCGCTCGTGCGGTGGCCAGGTCGTCAGCTGTGCCCGCACCGATCGGAGCGTCTCTTCGGGCGCGGTCGTGGCCACCAGGGCGGCGGCGACGACCATCCCCCACTGCTCATCCGCGACGCCGAAGACGCACGCCTGCGCGACGCCGGGACATTGCAGCAGCAGCGCCTCCACATGGGCCGGGGCGACCTTCTCCCCTCCGGTGACGATGACGTCGTCGGCGCGTCCCAGGACGTGCAGCCGCCCGGCCGCGTCGATCCGAGCCGCATCGCCGGTCCGCAGCCAGCCGTCGCCGTCGCGTGGGTCGACGACACGCCCGTCGCTCCAATACCCCTCCAGCAGCGTCGGTCCGCGGATCGACAAGATCCCGTCGGCGTCGACGCGCAATTGGGTGCCGTCCAGCGGCGGACCACTCGAGGGGTCGTCCTCCGGGCCGTGCTGCGTGGCGACCTGACTGCACGCCTCGGTCAGTCCGTAGGTGAGCCGCAGCGGCCAGCCGGCAGTGCGCCAGCGGTCGACCAACGCGGGAGGCGCGGCGGCTCCTCCCAGCAGCACGACGCGCAGTCGTGGCGGTGCCGGCACCACCGCGCGTCGCGCCAGCTGCGTCGGCACGAGTGAGGCGATCGTGGCCTCACCCCGCAGCAGCCGCTCGAACGGATCGGCCTCTGGCGGCGCGACGACGATCGTTCGTATGGCGGCGAGGCAACGCAGCAGCACCGAGAGGCCGCCGACGTGCGCAAACGTGAGCGCCAGCAGCCAGCGGTCATCATCGCGCCAGCCCAGCCGCTGAGCGCTGGCCGTGGCCGCAGCCTCAAACGCCTGTCGCGAGAGCACGGCCAGCTTGGGCTCGCCGGTCGACCCGGAGGTGGCGATCAGCGCCAGCGTCGCCGAGCGGTGGCGCAGCGATGGCCACACGACATCCGTGTTGGTAGACGTGGGTGTTGTGTGAGGCGTGAGGTCGACAGCGCCGGAGCGATCGATCATCCGCTGGCGGAACGCGGCCGAGGTGCGCGGGTGCAGCGGTACGACCGGGCGCTGCAACGTCACGGCGGTGAAGAGCGCGCAGAGGGCGTCGAGCGTGGATGTCGCCTCGAGGGCGACGGGGCGGTTCGGTTCGAGCAGGCCTGCGTCGATCCAGCGGTGCGCAAGGGCGGCGCACTGGTGCGAGAGCTGCCGCCACGCGAGCTGTTGGTCACCGATGATCAGCGCGACGTCGTCGGGGCGCTCGCGTGCGGCGTCGATGATCGAGAAGCGGTCGCTCACGCACTCTCCTCGATCGTGATCCGGGCGGGCAGGGTGCCGTTGGCATCGTCCAGACCACACGGCAAGGTGGCGTCGGCGAGCGCCAGCGCCGCAGCCGCCGCCCGGCCATCCGCGCCGTCGAACAAATGCGTGACGATCACCTCCGCCCCGGCGGCCCGTGCCTCGCGCGCGATCCGATGCGAGCGCAGCAGTCCCAGCACCATCGGCTTGAGGACGACGGCGCGGCACGTCCCGCGGCCGATCGCTTCGCGCACCTCCGTCTCGCGGTGGACGAGCGACTCGTCGGCGGCGAGGAGCAGGGGCGAGTCCGGCATCGACAGCCAGCCGTCGCCGGGCTCCTCCACCAGCTCCGGCGCGAGCGGCACCAGCTGCGCCAGTCGCGGCTCCAGCTCATCGCGCGTCAGCGACCGGTTGAAGTCCAACCGCAACGTGATCGCATCAGCAAAACGATCGCGAAGCCGCTGCAGCGCGTGTCGCTCCTCGTCCCACCGGCCCGGTGCGCCCACCTTGGCCTTCATCGTGGTCAGCCCGCGCTGGATGGCGGTCGTGCAGGCCGCCGCGACCCACGCGAAATCATCCGTCAGCGGCGGCAGCAGGGCCGAGCGTGCCACCGCGGCATCGGGCCGGGCGCCCAGCAGCGCCGCCACGGTAGTCCCCCGGCGCAGGGCGATGAGCCGCAGCAGCGCCTGCTCCACCGCGCATCGCGCCGATCCGCTCGCCAGCAGCCGGCTCACCGCATGGACGCTGGTGATCACATCACCTTCGTCTATCGCGATCGAGGAGCCCAGCTGCTGCAGCTCGCTTCGCGCGTCGTCGATCGACTCCGGCGAATAGCCCGGCAGCGGCGACGCCTCACCGCTGGCGCGACGGCCCTCCTCGTCGGTGAGCGTGAGTCGGAGCCCCGCCCGTGTCGGCCATCGCTGGTGCGCGTTGTGGCCGCCTCCCGCGAGGGTCACCGTCTGTAACTCCAGTTGGCGGATTTCCATCGGCGGCTACAGCTCGGAGAGGAGGCCGGCGGAGAGCAGCAGGCCGTGCAGCAGCATCAGCCGCGCGGTGGCCCCCAGCAGCGGGTTGAGTGTGCGGCCCTCTCCAGCGCGGATCCGCCCCAGCAGCCGCAGCCCCACCGGCAGCGTCACGAGCGCCAATAGCGGCCATCGGGAGCCGACCTGGACGGCGATCGCCGCCGTTGCCGCGTGGGTGGCCAGCAGCAGCACCAGGTACTCGGCCAGCACGAACCGCCGACCGAACCGCACCGCCAGCGTCCGCTTGCCGGCCTTCACGTCGGTATGGCGGTCGCGCAGGTTGTTGACGACCAGGATCGCCGTGGCCAGCGCGCCCACCGGCACCGACGCCAGCACCGCCAGCGTCGAGACCTGTCCGGTCTGCACGAAGACGGTGCCGCAGACGGCGACGAAGCCGAAGAACAGCAGCACGAAGACGTCCCCCAGCCCGTGGTAGCCCAGCGGCCACGGACCGCCCGTGTACGCGATGCCCGCGGCGATCGAGGCGACGCCGATCGCCAGCACGGGCCAGCCCGCCGTGTGGATCAGATACACGCCGCACAGGGTGGCCAGCGCGAACGCCAGCCACATGCCGCGACGCACCGCCGACGCGCTCAGCAACCCCGCCGCCACGGCGCGCACCGGGCCTGTCCGCTCGGCGGTGTCGGCGCCCTTCTCGGCGTCGAAGACGTCGTTGGCGAGGTTGGTCCCCACCTGGATGAGCAGCGCACCCAGCAGCGCGGCCAGCGCCGGGCCGGCGCGAAACCCACCCTCGTGCGCCGCGACCGCCGTGCCCACCAGCACCGGCGCGGCCGCCGCCGGGAGCGTGGCGGGTCGACAAGCTGCCACCCAGGCGGCAGCGGAGGAGGGCGCAGGGGTGACAGCGGCGGTGCTCATCGGAGAGGTACCAGGGGAGAGGGACGGAATAGCTCTATTGAAAAAGAGTCGTCCGATAGAGCATCTGACGAGAGAGCATGCGGCGACGGCCCGGGAGGCGTGCTCCGCGGGCCGTCGGACGATCACGAGATCAGGGCAGCCGCTTGAACTTGCCGAACTCCGGCGTGCGCTTCTCGAGGAAGGCGTTCTTGCCCTCCTTGCCCTCGTCGGAGAGGTAGTAGAGCAGGGTGGCGTTGCCCGCCAGCTCCTGCAGGCCGGCCTGCCCATCGCAGTCGGCGTTGAGCGAGCTCTTGAGGAACCGCAGCGCCAGCGGGGAGAGCGCCAGCATCTCGCGGCACCACTGCACCGTCTCGGCCTCCAGCCGCTCCAGTGGGACGACCGTGTTGACCAGTCCCATCTCCAGCGCCTGCTGGGCGTCGTACTGCCGGCACAGGAACCAGATCTCCCGCGCCTTCTTCTGGCCGATGATGCGCGCCAGATACGAGGCGCCGTAGCCGCCGTCGAACGAGCCGACCTTGGGGCCCGTCTGGCCGAAGCGGGCGTTCTCCGCCGCGATCGTCAGGTCGCAGATCACATGCAGCACATGGCCGCCGCCGATCGCCCAGCCGGCCACCGACGCCACCACCGGCTTGGGCAGCGTGCGGATCTGCCGCTGCAGGTCCAGCACATTGAGCCGCGGGATGCCGTCGTTGCCGACATAGCCGCCGTCGCCGCGCACCCGCTGGTCGCCGCCGGAGCAGAACGCCTTGTCGCCGGCGCCGCGCAGGATCACCACGCCCACCTGGTCGTCGTCGCGCGCGTCCTCGAACGCCCGCTGCATCTCCTTGACGGTCAGCGGACGGAAGGCGTTGTGCACCTCGGGCCGGTTGATCGTCACCCGGGCCATCCCCTCGGCCTTCTCGTAGATGATGTCCTCGTAGTTCCCGCACTTCTCCCAGTTCGGCAGCTCGCTCATGCGCTCTCCTGCTCGAGCAGGGACGCGACGGCGTCCGGGCGCTCGAGCACCACGTTGTGACCACTCTCCGGTACCACCACCGCCCGCGCCGCGGGGGTTGCCTCCGCACAGGCCTGTGCCAGCACGGCAAACTTATCGTCCTCTGCGCCCGCCACATAGGCGACGGGGATCGGTATCGACCCCAGCGCCGGCCGCCGGTCGGCCATCCGCCCGAGGCTCAAGGTGCGCAGGGCGGTGGCGAGCGCGGTCGCGTCATGTCCGCGGCGTCGCTGCGCCTCGGCGGCCCGATCCGTCTCCGGGAGCCGCTGCTGGCTCGCGAAGAGCGGCTGGTCGGCCCAGCGCAGGGCGAACCGCTCCACGCCCTCCGACTTGAGCTGCCCGGCGAACCTGTCGTCGGCCATCGCCCGCGCGAACGTCTCCTCGCGCGCGATGCCCGGGTTCACCCCCACCAGCACCGCCCGCGCAAACAGCGCCGGGTGGCGCACCAGCAGCCCCAGCGCCAGCCGCGCGCCGAGCGAGTACCCGCACAGCACCGCGCCGTGGAAGCCCTCGCGACGCACGACATCCGCCAGCCGGTCGACCTCGTCATCGAACGTCTCGCCCAGCGGCGCCGGCGGCAGGCCATGACCTCCGAGCCACGGCGCCAGCGTCGGCCACGCCGGCAGCCGGGCGCGGACGCTGTCAAAGACAGACGGCCCCCCGGTGAAGCCATGGAGCAGCACCAGCTTCACTGCGGCTCCTCCAGCGCGGCCCGTACGCGGCGCTCCACCTCGGCGCGCAGCCGCGGCCACAGCTGCGCATCGCCATGCGGCGGCACCACCACCCGCACCAGCGACGGCTGCGGCACGCGCAGCGCCTCCTGCAGCGCCGCGTCCAGCGACTCCAGCGTATCGGCCTGCACCGCGTGCAGCCCGCAGCCGCGCGCCAGCTTGACGAGCTCCACCGCGTGCGGCGTGGTGAAGTGGCGCATCGTCTCGGCATCCACCGCGCGCGCCACCGGCAGCTGCTCGAAGATCCGCCCGCCGCCGTTGTCCAGCACCACCACCACCAGCGGCCCCGCCGCGTGACGCGCGGCCAGCAGGCCGCCGACATCGTGCAGCAGGCTCACGTCGCCCAGCAGCAGCACCGTGGGCCGGCCCGGCTCGGCCGCGCCCGCCGCGCCCGAGACCAGCCCGTCGATGCCGTTGGCGCCGCGTTGCGAGAGCACATCGCAGCTGGCGACGGTCGCGGTGCAGTGGCGGCCGACCAGTCGGATCGGCAGGCTGTTGCCCAGCACCAGCCGCCCCAGCGCCGGGACCCGGCTTGCCACCAGCCGCACCGCCGCAGCCTCCGACAGCGCTGGCTCCGCCGTCACGATCGCCCGCTCCGCCTCCCACGCGGCGCGTCCCGCCCGCTGCAGCCGCTCCAGCCATTGCGATCGGGCCGGGTCGACCGGCACGGCCGGGGTGGACGCAGATGTCTGTATGGCCGGTTGGACGGCTTGTGCGAGCGCCCGCAGCGTCAGCGACAGATCGCCCCACAGATGCCCGCGAGCCTGTGAGCCCGGGTCGCGCCAGCCCCACGGCGACACCACCCAGCGCTCCAGCTCGGGGTGGCGCGCCAGCAGCCGCTCCCAGGCGGACGACACCGGCGGCTCGCCCACCTGCAGCACCAGGTCGAACGGCTCCGCGCAGAACCGCTCCGACTCCAGCAGCAGGTCGAGCGCATCGAGCGAGAGCCCCGGCGGCGGCAGCCAGCCAAAGCGCATGCGGCTCGACGCCTCGGCAAAGACAGGCAGCGCGGCGGCGCGGGCCAGCGACCAGAGCGCCTCACCCGCCGGCTTGTCGATGCCGGATGACGGACCGCACACCACCAGCGGCCGCCTCGCCCGTCGCAAAGCCTCCGCCAGCGCCTTGATGCCCTCCGGCGAGGGCGTGGCCTGTGCGGGGTAGGTGGCCGGAGCGTGATGTCGTGCCGCGCGGATCCGGGCGCTCGTCGGCTGCTCGTCGGACGTGGCGGGGCGCGGCTCCAGCGGCTTGCGAGCCCGCACGTTGAGATGCACCGGGCCCGGGTGCGGCCCCTGCGACAGCGCCGTCGCCTGGGTCACCTGCCGCACCAGCGCCCGCAGGGCGGCCGACTCGGCGGAGGCTTCTCCCAGCTCCATGTAGCCGCGGACATGGTCTCCGAACAGCTTCACCTGATCGACCGTCTGCGGCGCCCGGCTCCCCTGCAGCTCCAGCGGCCGATCCGCGGTGATCGCCAGCAGCGGCACCCCCGCCTCGGCGGCCTCGATCAGCGCCGGAAACCAGTGCGCCCCGGCGGTGCCCGAGGTGCACAAGAGCGCGACAGGACGCCCGGTGGCGCGCGCTCGCCCCAGCGCAAAGAACCCCCCGACACGTTCGTCCACCAGGTCGACCAGTCGCAACCGCGGCTCGCGCGCCATCGCCAGCACGAACGGCGTGGAGCGGGAGCCGGGGCTCGCCACCACGTCACGCACGCCGGCGTCGGCCAGGGTGGCGGCCAATAGAGAGGCCCACTCGGAGGCGGGGTCGAGCAGCGGCGCGTTCATGAGGCGGACTCTCCTCGCGCCGCAGGCCGCCTCGCGAAGTCAACAGGTGCGTCTATGGACAGGGATGTCGGGTCGATCGCCGCCAGCAGGGCGCGCTGTTTGAGCATCGTCTCCTGCAGCTCGAGCAGCGGGTCGGAGCCGGCCACGATGCCGGCCCCCGCCCAGAGCGTAGCCCGGTCGCCGCAGAAGTGGCCGCACCGCAGCGCCACCCAGGCCTCTCCGTTGCCGGCGCCATCGCACCAGCCGACAGGGCCCGCGTAGAGCCCGCGTGGAGCCTGCTCCGCCTCCCGCAGGTGTTGCAGCGCCGCCTCCGAGGGCAGGCCGCCGGTCGCCGGGGTCGGGTGCAGCCGCGACACCAGCTCCAGCAGATGGTCTCCGGCCGTCTCGCCCGAGGCCGGCAGCGTCAGCGTCACCGGCGTGTGCAGATGCGCCACGGTGGGCAGCCGGCGCACCCGCGGCTCGGTGGGGATCTCCAGCTCGCCGCCCAGCGGTCGCAGCCGCTGCGCGATCGCCTCGACCACCAGCGCGTGCTCCTCGCGCTCCTTGGCCCCGGCGCCGAGCCGATCGGCCTCCTCGGGCGAGCTCGACCCGGCCAGCGCATCGCACGAGACGCGCCGCCCGTGCCGGCTCACCAGCCGCTCCGGCGAACGGCCGGCCCAGGCCGCGCCGTCGAGGGTGAAGACGAACCGCGTCCCGCTGCCGCCCTCGAGTCGCCGGTAGAGCCACGCAGGCGCCGGTGCGGCGGAGAGCATCACCTGCGCGCGTCGGGCCAGCACCACCTTGCGCAGCCGGCCCGCGGCGATCTCATCCGTCGCGGTGCGTACCATCGATTGATACCGACCGGTGTCACCGTGGTCGATCGAGACGACACGAACATCTGTAGACGCAGGTGTCGTGTGGTCGAGGGCGGAGAGCTGATCGATCGTCGTCGCGATCGCGCCGGCCAGACGGTCGCGCAGGGCCGGCGTGGCGCGCTCCTCGGCTGTCAGCGCCACCGAGAGCCAGGCGCAGTCACCACCCGCCGACCTCATCAGCCGCCACCGCGGCAGGAGCATCAGCCCCGCTCCATCAGGCTCGAACGGTAGCGCGAAGAGAAGTCGCGTCGCCGGCGGTGTAGACGTAGGTGTCGGGTCGTCGGCAGCGGGGGGGAGGTGGAAAACCTCCTCGCGAAGATCCTGCAAAAGCGCCTTTGCCCGCTCGGTCCAAGACCGTCCTGCCGCATCGAGCCGATCGATTCGGACGGCGCCGACGGCGGCGAGCGCGTCATCCGCCTCCGGCCCCCAGAGAAAGCAGACGGGATCGTCGACGATTGACAGGAGTCGCTCGGGCGCAGCCGCGTCGATCCCCACCAGCGGCACGTGGAGCACCACCACCGGCGCCGCCGGCAGCGACTCCAGCCGCCGCAGCAGCGGACCGATCAGCGAGGCGGCGCCCGCGGAGCTCATCTCTCCGCCACGCGCGCGGTGAACAGACAGCAGGTGCCGAAGGTGAGCGGCAGCGCGGCGGCCTCCGAGAGCCCGGCCTCGCGCATCAGCTCAACGAACGCGGGCGGCGGCGGAAAGGCCGCGATCGACCGCTGCAGGTAGCGGTACTCGCGCGATCCGGAGAGGAACGCGCCGACGGTGGGCACGACATGGTGCACGTGGATGCGGGCCAGCGCCCCCATCAGTCCATCGCGCGGCTCGGAGAGCTCGAGGATGGCGAGACGCCCACCCGGCCGCAGCACGCGGCGCATTTCCCGCAGCGCCGCCGGACGGTCCGGCACGTTGCGGATGCCGAACGCCATCGAGATCGCGTCGACGCTGCCGTCCTCGAACGGCAGGCGATCGGCCGCCCCGGTGCGCAGGCTGATGCTCTCCGCGAGCCCCTTGTCAGCCACCTTGGTGCGGCCCACCGCCAGCATCTTCTCGCTCGGGTCGACGCCCACCACCCGCAGGCCGGCCACCTGCCGCGCCGCCTCCAACGCCACATCGCCGGTGCCGGTGGCGAGGTCGACCAGCAGCTCGCCGGGCTGCAGCCGCAGCGAGGCCACCGCCTTGCGACGCCAGCGCCGATCGATCCCCAGCGAGATGATCCGGTTGAGCAGGTCGTACCGGTTCGCGATCCGGTCGAACATCTCTCCGGAGCCGGGGCGAGGGGCGTCCGCTGCTTGAGCGATCTGGGGCTGGGCATCCATCGTCGGTCGTCCTCGTCGGTGTCGGTCGATCGTCGTCAGGCGGCCTGCGATGCGCCGGCGGTGAGCAGCGGCGTCAGCGGCGCCAGTTCGTGCGGCAGCAGCGCCTGGGGGCCATCGCTCAGCGCGCGACCCGGGTCGTCATGCACCTCGATCAGCAGGCCGCAGGCGCCGGCCGCCAGAGCCGCGCGGGCCAGCGGCAGCACCAGATCGCGCCGACCGGTGGCGTGCGACGGGTCGACCACCACCGGCAGGCCGTGCACATGCGCCAGTTGCGCCACCGCCGCCAAGTCGAGCAAAAAGCGGGTGCTGGCGTCGAAGGAGCGCACACCCCGCTCGCACAGCACGACGCTCGGCGCGCCGGCCACCAGTAGGTGCTCCGCGGCCAGCATCCACTCCTGCACCGTCGCGGCGAAGCCTCGTTTGAGCAGCACCGGCCGGTGCGTGCGGCCCACCGCCCGCAGCAGCGCAAAGTCCTGCATGTTGCGCGCGCCCACCTGCATCAGGTCGCTGTGCTCGGCCACGCGCTCGGCGTCGTGCTCGCCGGTCACCTCTGTCACCACGCCCAGCCCGTGCCGCCGCGCCGCCTGCGCCATCCACTGCAGGGCCTCGGCGCCATGGCCTTGGAAGCTGTGCGGCGAGGTACGCGGCTTGTATGCGCCGCCCCGGAGGAAGGTCGCCCCCGCCGCCTTGACGGCGCGTGCGGTCCGTTCCACCTGCTCCACGCTCTCCACCGCGCACGGTCCGGCCAGCAGCACCGGCGTCTCGCCCATGCCCAGGCGCACCCCGGCGATCGAGAGCGTGCGTGGCTGCGCGTCCAGCCGCGGGTGGGGCGAGTCGGGCGCGAGGACGGCGGCAACCCCCGCGATCGCCTCCAGCGCCGCGCGCGACACCGGGGGCGAGGGCGGCTCCACCACGAACTGCAGCTGCGCGCCGGTGCCGACCTTGCGCGTCCACAGCCCCAGCGCCGTCAGCGAGCGGCCCACGGCGCCCGCGTCGGCCTCGGGGCGTAGCAGCACCACCGCGCCGCTCACGGCGTCGGCCGCGCGTCCGTCGCGTCCGTTGTTGTTGCTCATCGCCACCTCAGTGGTCACGACGCACCACGGCCACCGCCATGGCCATCAGGCCCGAGCGGATGGGGCTCTCCGGCAGCGGCTCCAGCGCCGCCAGCGCCTGCTCCAGCGCCTCCTCGGCAGCGCGGCGCGTCTCCTCCAGGGCCCCGGTGCGGGCGATGGCGCTCACCACCTCGGCGGCCGGCGCCGACGCCTCGCCCTGAACGAACGCCAGCACCTTGCGGTGCAGCGACGCGTCTCGCTCCATCGCCACCACCAGCGGGTAGGTGGGCTTGCCCTCGCGCAGGTCGGCCAGCAGGTCCTTGCCGGTCGACGCCGCCTCGCCCGCGAGGTCCAGCACGTCGTCCATCAGCTGAAACGCCACCCCCAGCGACTCGCCGTAATCGCCCAGCCGGCGCGCCAGCAGCGGCACCACGCCGCCCGCGTGGGCGCCCGCCTGACACGCCCAGCGAAACAGCGACGCCGTCTTGCCGCGCGCCACCCGGAAGTAGACCTCGCGCCCCGCATCGAGTCGGCCCCGCTGCTCGCACTGCAGGCTCTCGGCGCCGATCATCTCCTCGATGGTGGCCAGCAGGCTCTCCATCTGCCCGGGGACGCCGGCCGTCTGCACCCGCCGCAGCGCCTCCACCAGCAGCCAGTC
>Ga0172373_10007764_pt1 | contig 13809 bp, 11 predicted proteins | sample Lak10m_2_FD_114546 | JGI IMG/M metagenome (GOLD analysis project Ga0172373, IMG submission 114546) | Freshwater microbial communities from Kabuno Bay, South-Kivu, Congo - kab_092012_10m | ecosystem: Environmental > Aquatic > Freshwater > Lake | place: Democratic Republic of the Congo... | reverse complement strand
TTATCGTTGTTAATTCTGCTTTGTTATGTTGCGGGTATGCCTACGATAGCAGAAGGGCTTTTTTGGTATACCGGTAGTGTGACGTATTGGTTGGGGACTTGTATGTTCTTGACCTGTGTATATCTCTATAAATCACACAGTAATATTATGAAGTTGGTCGTTTTACCATGTTTAATCTGTGCAACTTGCGGCATGAACGAGGTTTTAGCACTCTGGTTATGCTTGGTATCAATTGCTTTGTGTTTCTCCAACTGGTCAACATATCATGCCTTAATTTGCTCGGTGTCTTTACTCAGTTTTTTACTAGTATACCTAGCGCCAGGTAATGCAATTCGAGCCTCTCATTTTCAAGAAAATCATCAGTTTTTTTATTCCTTGTGGATGACACTGCTTCAGTTTGTTCGATTCACATTGATCTGGTTGGTCGATATTAAATTAATCACTTTAATAGCAGTAACAGCTGTTTTACCGATAAAATTGCAAGTTAATTGGTATTTCAAAATTAGTTTTAAGCGTTATTTTTTATGCCTAACTGTTGGATATTTTTCCTTGGTATGCTTAACTATTTTTCCTGCTTATTGGTCAACAGGGATTATGGGGCAGCACCGAACAATAAATATGGCTTACTTGGTTTTCCTGTTTTATATTTTGCTACTGATTTTTGGATTTAAGTCGACCAAGCAAACACTTCCCTTGGAAAGGTTTCTATCACCGAAACTTGTTGTTTTTTCTTTATTCTTTCTAATCATACAAGGGAATTTAAAGACGTGCATTTCAGCATGGCTAACAGGAAGTTTACACGGATATAAAAAGGAATTGAATGAACGCATCAACCAAATTAAATGGTGCAACCAAGACACCTTACACCTTAAGCCATTAAACTATGTTCCAGCAATAGTATTGAACTATGAACTTGAACATGATCCGAATAGCTGGAAAAACACATGTTATGCTGACTTTTATAATCCAGGATTAAAAATTGTGTTGGATAAATAAAACCTTATTCTGTTGCAGAATAAACGCCATTTGCTTCGATGATTTTTTCTTCCAATAACAATTCACGCAAGGCAGATTTCAATTGTTGCTCGCCGGTATTTAGTGCTAGCATCAACGTGGACCAATTTTTTGGCGCTTTTAATAGGGATAACAATTCGATTTTCAATTGATCATCACTTAGTTTGACTGAAAGACAGCGATCGCACTTACTGCATGGTTCTCCCGATTGATTGAAGTAGGAAAGTAAATATTGTGACCGACAAGAATCTACTTGCAGAAAATGAATCATGCTGCCAACTTTTTCATTGGCCAATTCTTTACGCTGCTTATAAATCTCATGAGATAAATTCAAGTAATCATCCGGTAATCTTTCGTGCATGAACGTTACAGTGGGTAAGCTGGTGGACCAAGAAACTTCAATAATTCCAAATTTCTCTAATTCGAGTAATTGTGCATTTAGGGTTGATTCTGTGAGTTTGAGTGCTTTGCACAATACACTTTCATGAATAACAGTAAAACGATCTTGTATTCCTGGGTAACTTCGAACAAGTGAAACGGTTAAGGGGTAAAAGCGTTCGTATTTCAATTGGAAGTTGTATAGTTCTCTATTGCCAACAATAAACATCAACTTGGTTGGATGGAAAACACCTTCTGAAAAATTTAAATCGCCATTTAATTCTAATAACTTAAGTGAATTATAGGTTTCAGATGTCGTAAGACCAAAAGTATCGGTTAATTTTTTTATTTCTAACGGATATGTCTCACCCTTGCCCGAACCAATTGCTATTTTAAGGTAGTTGCACAAGGCACGATAAATAAGTTTGACCCGATCCAGAGGCGGAAATTTTTCTTCGATCGTATTCCTGAGTTTATTCAGGTCTAAAACCTCATAAAACACCAGTGATTCAGCAGGTTTTTCATCCCGTCCGGCTCTACCTGCTTCTTGGAAATAGGCTTCAATTGAATTGGGGATGTCGTGATGAAGTACAAAACGAACATTGGGTTTGTCAATCCCCATTCCAAAAGCATTCGTTGCAATCATGATCAGAATACGTCCTTCTAACCACTCTTTCAGCATAAAAGAGCGATCTTCTTTGGACATGCCACCGTGGTAAATACCCACTTTAAATTGCATTCCGTGCAGGGTCTTAGCTAAATCTTTAACCTGTTTTCTTGTCTGACAGTAAATAATTCCTGTTTGGTTTTCATGCGTACGACAATAATTGAGTATGGCCTCTAGTTTGTTGATTACTTCGTATGCATTATAGCTGAGATTAGACCGGTAAAAAGAAGCCTCATGAATACGAGAATTTCTGAGCTTGAGTTGTTTAATAATGTCTTCTTTTACTGGCGCTGTAGCAGTTGCCGTAAGGGCGATAATTGGCGTTTCGGGGTGCCATTGTCGTAAAGTATGAATTTCTCGAAATGAAGGTCTAAAATCGTGTCCCCATTCAGAAATACAATGCGCCTCATCCACTACGATTAAGCCCACCTTCATACGTTTAAATCGCTCAATAAACAGCTTGCTTTGAATTCTCTCAGGTGAAGTGTAAAGAAATTTAATCCCACCAAAACAAGCGTTATCCAAGGTGATATCAATTTCCTTGAATGACATTCCACTAACAATGGAAGCTGCAGCTATTCCTTTTTTGAGCAAATTGTCTACCTGATCTTGCATCAGTGCGATGAGTGGTGAAACAACCAAACAAACGCCTTCACGCGCGATTCCGGGAACTTGAAAGCAAACGGATTTACCGCCACCAGTTGGTAGTAGAGCCAAGACATCATGACCATTAATGGCATCGTCTACGATGTTTTCTTGCAAGGGACGAAAAGCATCAAATCCCCAAATCGATTTTAATATATCGCGACTTTTCTTCATGATTCTAAGTAACCCAAAGGTATAAAATATAAATTCCCGAAGTGTCCCATTGCCGTGATATGCTTGTTTATTCTGTGTATATTAGCATCATAAAATCATTGAAATGATACTTGAAACGCTTACAGTAAATACAACCCGTACATCGGAATCAAAAATAAATCAAGTGGATTGGGAAAACCTACCTTTTGGTCGCGTGTTTTCTGACCACATGTTAGTTATGGATTATGCGGATGGTGCGTGGCAAAAACCAGAAATCGTTCCTTTTGCTAATTTATCGATGCACCCTGCCATGTCAGCGGTACATTATGGTCAGTCTATTTTTGAAGGAATGAAAGCGTATCGTTCAGTAAATAATGAGGTATTGATCTTCCGTCCTGAAATGAATGCAGCTCGATTTAGAGAATCTAGCGAACGGATGTGTATGCCCGTAATGGCTGATGAAGTTTTCGTTGAATTGGTAAGGAAGTTGGTTGAATTTGATGAAAATTGGGTTCCTAACAAAGAGGGATATGCCTTATATATTCGTCCATTTATGTTCGCTACTGATGAGTTTATCGGAATAAAGCCTTCTGATACCTATCGGTTCATGATTTTTACATGTCCAGTTGGAGCCTATTACGCAGAACCTGTTCGCGTGAAAATAGAAGAACGTTACACACGCGCTGCTTCGGGTGGAGTAGGTCGCGCTAAGACTGCTGGTAATTATGGAGCGGCATTGTACCCTGCAAAGATGGCACAGCAAGAAGGATATCATCAACTGGTTTGGACAGATTCTAAAGAACACAAGTACATCGAGGAATCAGGAACGATGAATATTGTGTTTGTGATTAACGGTGTTTTGGTTACTCCTTCTGAAGATGATGATACGATTTTAAGAGGTGTGACAAAACGTTCTGTTTTGGAAGTTGCCAAGAAATGGGGAATCCCGGTTGAAGAGCGTCAAGTGTCGATTGATGAAATTCGCGAGGCTCATCGAAATGGTAGCCTTCAAGATGCATTTGGAGCTGGAACTGCGGCAACGATCGCACAAATTGTAAAAATAGGTTACCGTGATGAAGTGATGGATCTTCCAGCAATTGAAACACGAACCATATCCAATAAAATCAGAAATTATCTTGATGACTTGAAAGCAGGAAAGATTCAAGATGAATTAAATTGGTGTTTAAAAGTTTAATGGAGTTTTTACCAACTAGTTAGAGGCCATCCCGATGATGGCCTTTTTTATTTTACAACTATAAAAAAGGAATCAAATTTAATGGGATTCGTATTCTTGAGTTGACTTCAAAACCAGTTTTCTAGCGAGTGGACCTTCACAAAATAAGGCGTCCAGAATAGATAGATTAGCAACGAAAGCGGATTGATTAAATAAAACTTGAATGTATTTTTCATGTTCAATCTCGGGTAAGGATAATCTAAAATCTCGTTTGACATGTGATGAATACGATGCCGTATAGTTGATTGAAAAATCCAATGAGAGTGCATCGGCTACAAAGCGCATGATATGCTCATTGAAGGTTTTAAGGTCTGGAGTTTCAGCATAGATCAATGACCGTATTTCATTTGCATAATGTTCAAAAAATGGGGCAGAGGCATAGGCACTTTCAATCGCTTTCCAATGATCTTTTCTCCAATCTAGTTTTGGACTAACTAAAATATCTCGAGTTAGTGTTTTATTTCCATTCGGTTTAATAACCGGTACAGATAAGTGTTGCACCCCATTCGCAGTTAATATAGAACACCTGTTTCTATGCGTTTGCTTGACAAAATGTTCCTGGATTTCAACTTGCACATCAGGCATTAAAAGCTGACTAAAATATGCAATTGACCCAAAATAACTGGTCGGGATAACCGTCATCGAAATTATTTAATCCATTTAAACAAGCGATCCCAACGCACGCCAATTGAAGGGTCTGAACTTTTAGAGAACCAAACTAATGAAGCACGACCTACGATGTGGTCTTCAGGAACAAATCCCCATACACGTGAATCAGCAGAATTGTAGCGGTTATCTCCCATTAACCAATAATAATTCATGGCAAAAGTATATGAGGTTACTTTTTTGCCATCTATATAAATGCCAGATGATGTTTCTCTCAAACTATGTCCCTCGTATGCTGTAATAACACGTCTGTACCAAGCAATGTTTTTTGAGTTCAGCGAGATGGTTTGACCTTTTTTAGGCAATTGAAATTTGGTGAAATCACTTACCGTATTGTTTATATTTAAATCCTTTGGAAAATAAGATAAATTATTTAATCTGTCGCTTGAAGAAGGTTTATAACCTTTTTTATCAGCGTATTGCGGATAAATGTTGAGTGTGAATTTTGCATCCGGAAAATCTCTTTTCAACTGGGATTTTTGATGCGCGGTTAAATTCATGATATAACCTTTGCCGTCTTCTGTAGGGTAGTAATCTTGTCTAGAATACTCCAATCCATAACGTTCTATCATAGCTGTATTAGCAGGCAAAACCCCAATATTGGATACGATATATTGTAAATTTTGAAACGGAGAAACAAAGGCAGGTTTATGATTAACGTATAAGGTAGATTGTTTGATCTCAATCCAATCACCTGGGATACCAACACATCGTTTAATGTAATTTTCTCGTTTATCCACCGGTCGATAAATCAGGCCATAATGATTGATAATGCTACCACCTTGGTGTGCGATTTTCTCCACAGCCAGCATCGTACGCGCTCGATTTTTATATGTGTCAAGCTTATTGATCAATTTGGCATTCATAAACTCCAAAACCAAACTGTCGACACTTAAATGGGTTAAGTTGTTTCTGTTTAAACTGTCGGTAATAATTTGCTTGGCTAATTGTGCGACACGTTGATTTTCAGGGTCAGTTTGAAAAAGATAAATGGCTTCGTTATTTACTATACCATGATAATCATGTCCCATAAGACCATCAGGCATACGCGGATCATATACGGCGGTGTCTCCACTCGGATAATTAAATACCACCACGTCATTCCGTTTCACTTGGCCAAAACCTGGGAGTCGAGTGTAACTTAATGATTCTATACCAACATATGAACGAATATTTACCCAAGGAACTGTGTTGTGCACCAATGGGAATGATACCGGAGTTACAGGAACTTTAGGTCCATAAGCCAATTTATTCACAAACAAAAAGTCTCCGACCACCAGTGTTTTTTCCATTGAGCCTGTTGGAATTTGAAATGGTTCAAAAACATAGGTTCGAATAACCAATGCGGCAATAAGTGCGAAAAGAAATGAGTCTCCCCATTCCTTTACTTTAGATTTTGAACCAGGTTTTTCTCTGGTTACGGATTGAACCGTTAAGGCAATGACATGGCCTAAAACAGGAAGGGTTAAAAATAAAGCAAGGTGATCACCCCATGCACGGTCTTGAACTTCTTTAGAGTTTGCCCAATTAGTTGCTGGTAAGAAATCTTGTTTTTCATTTGCCGCTCGATGAAACAGGAGGTATGGAAAAAATATTCCTTGTAGGGTGTCAGTAAGGCTGTAGTAACCAAATCGTCTGAGGTAAGAAACGTTTAACACCGCAAACATAAAGAGGTGAACACCTGGAAATAGTAACAATAAAGACCAAAAAGGTTTATCGCAAAATACCTTGAAGCCAACAAAATAATTATATCCAGGAATCAAAGCTTCCCATGACTTTCTTCCTGCCGTTACAAAAGACTTGTTCCATTGTGCCAGGTAAGGATGAATAAGTAGGATTAAGTAAAAATAAAGTACGTTCATGTTATGAAAGTTTTAATACGTCTGACATGGTAAAAACGCCAGATTTTCCAAGTATAAATTCTGCTGCCAAAACGGATCCTAAGGCAAATCCCTTACGGTTATGGGCTTCGTGAGTAATAGTAATGGTGTCGATTTCAGAGGCATAACTGATCGAATGGGTCCCTGGAACATCTGGTTTTCTGTACGAGGTTATTCCAAGTTGACCTGTTGTGGTATGTGGTTTATGTTCTTCACCCAAAACCCATGAAATATAATCTGGATTGTTGTTTAATATACCGTCAGCCAACGTTATTGCGGTTCCACTTGGCGAATCCAACTTTTGCAAATGATGAATTTCTTCCATAGCACCGGTATATTCAGAATGACCCGAAATTAATCTTGCAAGCAATTTATTGATTTCGAAGAAAATATTCACGCCTACGCTAAAGTTAGAAGCATGCAGTAGGCTGCCCTTTGTTTCAAGTACACGTTTTTCAACATCAGCTAAGTTATCCTGCCACGCTGTTGTACCAACAACAATAGGCGTATGTGCTGTGAGGCAGGCATCTATATGTTTGACAGCTAATTGAGGCTTGGTAAATTCGATTGCAACATCACAAGAGGCAAGATTAACTTCTTCAATAGGGGTAGAACTTGTTACGTGAAAAGCAATTTCATGCCCTCGTTCCAAAGCAACTTGTTCTATTGCTTTACCCATTTTACCATATCCTATTAAACCGATCTTCATAAGTGTTCAGATTACGCGGGTTTGAAATTAGCGAAAATTTAATTGAAGGGAAACGCCTGGTGATTTCTTGGTTAAAATTGTTGGAGCTACGGCTACCGAAAGATTCGGACTCACATCAAAGTGAATAAAATGAGCTTCTACACCTGCATCAGCGAGTTGAAATAAGTAAACTGCTCCAACCAATAATATACTTAAGTCTCTATTTCTAGCTGCATTGGTATATAAACTGACAAGCGCATTTTCATCATAAAAACTCAAATCTGGATTTGTTATCCCACCGGATTTACGGTTGTTATATTCTGTTTTATACAGGTTAACTTGTTGTTGATTTTGCAGTAAAAGGTAGCCTGATCCAAGCAGTGATCCGTAAATTAATGGTACTTTCCAATAGGCTCGTTTTCTTCCCGTTGTAGTGTGTATTTGATTGTATACTTGTCCAGCTCCGGGAACAAGAGCAGATAACACCATTGCATTCCGAACAAAATGGGTAGAGGTAGAATCGTTATTGTCTTTTTCTTGTGCGTAGACACAAGAAAAATAAGAAAAGCAAATTGCTGAAAAAATCAGCAGTAATTTCATGAACGATTTAAAATTTCAATGATGCGATTCAGATCAACTTCAGAATTGAAGTTGACAATGATCTTACCTGTTCCTGCAGCAGACTTTTTAATTTCAACTTTTGCAGAAAGCTTATCACCTAAATGCTCTTTGAAGGTAAATTGCGAATTACTGATGGCAACTGTATTTGGTATGGAAACAGATTTCGGAGGAGTGCCGTTGGTCGACTTTGGTTCAACATATCCCACACGGATAAGAGCTTCGACATCGCGAACAGATAATTCCTCGTCAACAATTCGACCATAGATATTCATTTGTATGGCTTCATCTGCGACAGCTACCAATGCACGCGCATGGCCCATAGATATTGCATTATCACGCACACCTGCTTGTATTTCAACAGGGAGTTTGAGTAATCTCAAATGATTGGTGATACTTGATCTTGATTTAGCAACCTTTTGACTCAACTGATCCTGTGTCAATTCACATTCCTCAATCAAACGCTGATAAGACAACGCTACCTCAATCGCGTTTAAGTCTTCTCGTTGAATGTTTTCCACCAATGCCATTTCAAGCATGGTTTGATCATTCGCCACACGTATGTATGCAGGAACTTCTTTAAGTCCAGCCAATTGTGAAGCACGAAAACGTCTTTCACCAGATATCAATTGATACCGATCACGACCAAGTTTCCTTACTGTAAGGGGTTGAATAATCCCATGCACAAGAATGGATTGACTCAATTGCTCTAATGCATCTTGTTCAAAATGCGTTCTGGGATTAAAAGGGTTTGCCTCAATGCTCTCAATAGATAACATCGAAACTGAATTAACTACACCACCAGCACTGGCTGATTTCGTTGTAATATCTGTTTCAGAATTTTCAAGTAGGGCACTTAAACCTTTTCCTAGTGCGGAACGCTTTTTCGGATTAGAGCTCATCGTTAATTTCAATTATTTTATCCTGATTTCCTATGCGTGTTGCGTCGTTCTTTTGAAGAATTTCGCGCGCAAAATTAAGATAATTTACAGAACCTTTACTCGATGCATCATGCATTACGATGGTTTCACCAAAACTAGGAGCCTCTCCAAGTTTCGTGTTTCTGTGAATGACCGTATCGAATACAAGTTCTTGGAAGTGCGTTTTTACTTCATCAACGACTTGATTAGCCAAACGTAAACGGGTATCATACATCGTTAATAATATGCCTTCAATTTCAAGTTCAGGGTTCAACCTGCCTTGTACAATTTTGATGGTATTCAATAATTTACCCAAACCTTCAAGGGCGAAGTACTCACACTGAACAGGGATCATCACCGAATCTGCAGCTGTTAGTGCGTTAACCGTGATTAAACCTAAAGAAGGCGAACAATCAATAATAATGAAGTCATAACTGTCTTTCACCTTGTCCAAAGCCAATTTAAGCATGTGCTCGCGATTTGGAAGATTAATCATTTCCAATTCTGCACCAACTAAATCGATGTGAGAAGGGAGGATATCCAAATTCGGATTTTCAGTATGAATAATTAAATCATTCGGATGAACCTCATTAATTAAACAGTCATAAATGTTTCGTGTGTTTTTTGGATCCAACCCAACGCCTGATGTTGCATTGGCCTGAGGGTCAGCATCAACAATCAATGTTTTGTATTCCAACACACCCAAACATCCACCTAAATTAATGGCGGTTGTTGTTTTTCCAACTCCTCCTTTTTGATTTGCTATAGCTATAATCTTACCCATCTGTCTAAAAATCTATTGCAAAGATACAACGAACTATGTGGCATATTGAAGTTGCTCGCGTAAACTTATTAACCGATTACTTGTTGAAGTTTGTCTTTATTCAAAATCACGAATTGTGAAACGTTCGAGGTCTTGATTGGACGTTGCAGTTTCATTGTTCTGTAATGAATTGATTTTGGCAAGTACATCGTCTAGTCCTTCTCGGAATTTCTCAAAATCTTCTTTGTATAGAAATATTTTGTGTTTCTGATAAACATCTCGACCATCCTGGTCATTTAGTTTTTTACTCTCTGTCATTGTAATGTAAAACTCATTCCCCTTTGTTGTTTTGATATCAAAAAAGTATGTGCGTTTACCTGCTCTGACTGATTTAGTATACACTTCGTTGTTTTTGTCTTCCATAGTTTAGCGTGTGAAATTGTGTTGCTAAAATAAACATATGTCTAACATAGCGTTATTCAGCAGTAAGATCGTTGAGTTGTTTTTGGTGAATAGAATAAAAGTATCCTTGTTTTGCTAACAACTCATCGTAGGTGCCTTGTTCAACGCAAATGCCATCATGCAAAACGAGTATTCGATCAGCATTGCGAATGGATGAAATGCGATGACTGACGATTAACGTCGAAGAAATGTGTTTATTGTGCTTCAAGTTTGACAAAATTATTTCTTCCGTTTCTGTATCTACTGCCGATAAACAATCATCCAACAGCAACAGTTTAGGCTGACGTACTAAAGCACGCGCAATACTTACCCGTTGCTTCTGACCTCCACTAATATTGACGCCTCGTTCACCTAAAAGTGTTTCAAATTGATTCGGAAAGGATTCAATATTATGCAAAACATGCGCTTGTTTACTGGCCTCTTTTAACTGTTCTTCGGTTAAGGTAGCTGTATTCCCAAATTGAATATTTTCTTTAATTGTTTCGGAAAACAAGAAAACATCTTGAGGAACAATACCTAATTGAGCCCTATAGGCTTCAAGATTAATGGTTTTTAAATCTTTTCCATCAATTGTTATTGAGCCTCCAGTTGGATCAATTTGTCGGGTTAGCAAATTTAAAACCGTTGACTTCCCACTTCCCGTATTGCCTAGGATGGCAAGTTGTTCTCCCGGATTTAGGTTAAAACTCAGATTTTTAATTGCCTGAATACCACTGTTTTCATAGGTTAAACTCACTTGGTTAAAGGAGATTTCACCTTGAAACGTAAGTGCTTCGGTTGTTGGGTTTTGGATAGTAGGAACTTGCAACAAGAATTCATTGATTCTCGTTTGTGATGCAGCGGCACGTTGATTGATGCTGGTAACCCAACCCAAAGAAGCAAATGGCCAAGTTAATTTGTTTACATAAAAGATAATGGCAAGAATGGCTCCGGGACTTATTGCACCCATGTAGGTAAGTCGACCTCCTAAATATATCGTAATCAGCGTACTTAAGCCAATTAAAAAAACAATTGTTGGTAGGAATAAAGCATTGACTTTAACCAAATTCATGTTTTTTGTTTTGTACGTGTCGGATGTTTGGTCGAAACGATCACGTATGTCTTCCTCACGACTATAAGCTTTGATAACACGTATTCCTGCAAAGGTTTCTTGAGCAATTGTTGATAGCAGTGATTGTTCTTGCTGTACTTGTTTTGACAGGGAATTCATTTTTGACGAAACCTTATAAATCAAGAAAGACATGATTGGTAAAGGCATAAGTACAAATAAGGTCAAAATCCCACTGATCTCCCACATTTGGTAAATGACCATAACAGACAAGATCACCAAGTTAATGGTATACATAATTCCCGGTCCGAGGTACATGCGAACCTGACTAACGTCTTCAGAGATTCGATTCATTAAATCACCCGTAGCGTGTTTCTTATAAAACGTAAAATCTAAGCGCTGGTAATGCGCATAAATTTCATTTTTAAGATCGAACTCAATCAAACGTGACATGATAATGATGGTTTGTCTCATCAAAAACAAGAAAAAACCGCTGGCCAAAGAAAGGCCCATATATATCCCGCCAATTTTCAGTGCCGTAACAATCAAGCTGTCGGGGTTTGCTAAATTGTCGTTTTCAAGCATGTTGTCAATCGTTTCCTTGACATACAGCGGTATTTTAATTCCAAAATAATTGGATATAATCGTAAAGACAATCCCAAGGGCAAAATGCCATTTGTATTTAACGAAATATTTGTTGAGATGGCTTAACGACTTCATGTGATTTATTTCCTAATTTAGCGCTCGGTTTGGCGAACGTTGCAAAACTACATATTCATACTGTATTTAAAATATAACGCATACTGCAAAAATATGTTTGAGGTCACAAATACTTCCGATAACACACGTGTACAAAGCACTGTGATCGAACACATGGAAAAGATGAATCATGAACAAATCTTATTTTGCAACGATTCAGCAACGGGTTTAAAGGCAATCATTGCAGTTCATAACACAGTTTTAGGTCCCGCATTGGGAGGAACGCGCATGTGGACATATGCAAATGAAGCGGAAGCTTTACATGATGTTATGCGACTTTCTCGCGGAATGACCTATAAAAATGCCATCAGTGGTTTAAACCTCGGAGGAGGTAAGGCTGTCATTATTGGTGACTCGAGAAAAATTAAATCAGAAGCACTTTTTAGAAGATTCGGAAAGTTTGTTCAATCTTTGGCAGGGAAATACATTACTGCTGAGGATGTTGGAATATCGCCGCAAGATATGACATGGGTAGCCATGGAAACCAAACATGTCGCAGGTTTGCCAGGTAAAAGCGGTGACCCATCACCAGTAACAGCTTATGGTGTTTACATGGGCATGAAGGCTTGTGCAAAGGCCCAATTCGGTCAAGACAGCCTGGAAGGAAAGAAAATTGCAGTACAAGGTGTTGGTCATGTTGGTGAATATCTCGTAAAACATTTAACTGAAGAAGGTGCAAAAGTATTTGTTACTGATATCCATGAACCCACTTTAAAACGTGTTTCAGAAACCTATGGTGTTCAAGTTGTTGGGTTGGATGAAATTTATGATGTGCCGATGGACATTTATGCTCCATGTGCACTCGGTGCGACGATAAATGACAAAACGTTGAATCGATTGTCTTGTTCTATTATAGCTGGTGCTGCAAATAATCAATTACAAGTTGAAGAAACTCACGGTTTAGAGGTAATGAAACGAGGAATAATATATGCACCTGACTTTACCTTGAATGCTGGTGGAGTGATTAATTGTTATTCTGAAGTTGCTGGATTAACTAGTGAATGGGCCATGCAAAAAGCAGAAGAAATCTATACAACAATCGGTAATATCGTTTCTCGCTCGCAAGCAGAAGAAATTCCTACCTATAAAATTGCCAGCAAGATGGCAGAAGAACGCATTGAATCCATTGGGAAAGTTAAACTTCCACTTTAATTTATGTTAAACAGAAGACATTTACGTATCAAGGTGCTTCAAGCACTTTACGCTTTTTTTCAAGCAGAAGAAGATAATTTAGCGCGTTCTGAAAAGGAATTGATGGCCGCAGTTGAAAAGATGTATGACCTGTATATTTATCTTTTCTTAACTTTTTCTGAATTGAAACGTGTTGCAGAAAACAATATCGAAGAAAAAAAGAAGAAAATTCGACCTACCGAAGACGATTTAAATCCAAATAGAAAATTCGTTGACAATGAAGTTATTGAGCTATTAGAATCTCATGTTCCTTTACGTTCTTTGTCAGAAGACCGTAAGGTGAATTGGGTTGGGGACGAGCAACAAGAGATGTTTCGTAAAATGTTTTTACACATCAAAGACAGCGAGACATATTTTGAACACATGAATAATGGCATTACCGGTTTTGAAGCAGATAAAGCGTTTGTCATTGATTTATTTAAAGTGGAAATTGCAAACTTCCCTTTGCTTTACAACTTTTTTGAAGAGAAAAGTATCCATTGGTTAGACGACATCGATCTGGCTTGTTCTATGGTTGTAAAAACCATCAAGTCGTTTAATGAAGGTGAGTCTATATCAATCTTGCCCTTGTATAAACCAGAGGACGATGAACAAGAATTTATCCGTGAGTTACTGCGTAAAACAGTAACAATGGATCAAGAGAATGAGAAACTTATTGATGAGTTGACAGACAATTGGGAGTTAGATCGTATTGCAAAAATGGACATTCTACTGATGAAGATG
>Ga0172373_10007761_pt1 | contig 13811 bp, 15 predicted proteins | sample Lak10m_2_FD_114546 | JGI IMG/M metagenome (GOLD analysis project Ga0172373, IMG submission 114546) | Freshwater microbial communities from Kabuno Bay, South-Kivu, Congo - kab_092012_10m | ecosystem: Environmental > Aquatic > Freshwater > Lake | place: Democratic Republic of the Congo... | reverse complement strand
GGGCCTCCACGAACTCCTTGGCGTCCACCGGCCCCGTCGGCACCTCGCTCACCGGCCGCGGAGGCTCGGTTTTCAGGCCGCCCGCGCGCATCGCCTCCGGCAGCTGCTGCTCTGTCACCTGCGCCCCGTCGCAAAAGAGCAGCGCCCGCTCCACCACGTTCTCCAGCTCCCGGATGTTGCCCGGCCAGCCCCAGCCGACCAGCCGCTCGAGCGCAGCCGCCGAGAAGCCGACGACCGCCTTGTCGAGCCGCCGGTTGTACTTCTCGACGAAATGGCTCAGCAGCAGCGGGATATCCTCCCGGCGCTCACGCAGCGGCGGCAGGTGGATCGGCACCACGTTGAGCCGGTAAAACAGGTCCTCGCGAAACCGGCCCTGTGCGAGGGCGAGCGGCAGATCCCGGCTGGTGGCGGCCACGATCCGGGTGTCCACCCGCAGCGTCTTGATCCCGCCCACCCGCTCGAACTCCCCCTCCTGCAGCACCCGTAGCAGCTTGACCTGCATTTCGGGCGGCAGGTCGCCGATCTCGTCCAGAAACAGCGTGCCGCCGTCGGCCAGCTCGAACCTCCCCGGCCGCGACTGCACCGCGCCGGTAAAGGCGCCCCGCTCGTGGCCGAAAAGCTCGCTCTCCAGCAGATCGTGCGGAATCGCCGCGCAGTTGATCCGGATGAACGGCTTGTCCTTGCGCCTGCTCAACGCGTGCAGCGCCCCCGCCACCAGCTCCTTGCCTGTGCCGCTCTCGCCCGTCACCAGCACGGTGGTCGGGGCGTCGGCGATGCGGGCGATCGCCGCGTAGATCTCCAGCATCCGGCCGCTCTCGCCGATGATCCGGTAGCGGCCTCGGTCGACATCGGGGCGCGCATGCTGCCGCTGCTGCTGCCGGCTGGCGATCGCCTTGGCCACCACCGACCGCAGCTCCTCCCGCTCGAACGGCTTGGTCACGAAGTCGATCGCGCCCAGTTTGATCGCCTCCACGGCGCGGTCGACCGTCCCGTGCGCCGTGATGATCACCACCGGCAGGTCGGGGTGGCTCTCGACCAGGATCCGCAGCAGCCCCAGTCCATCGAGGCGCGGCATCACCATGTCGGTGACGACGACGTCCACCCCGCCGGCCTGCACGCGCTCCAGTGCCTCCTCGCCATCGGAGGCCAGCGAGACGTCGTACCCCTCGCGACGCAGATGCGCCCCCAGCACCTTGCGCAGGTTGGGCTCGTCGTCGACGATCAGGACGTGGTTCGACATCGGCTCGCTCTCCGCAGTGTGAGTCCCGCAGCGGGTTACCACACAAGACCACCGACCGTCGCGCCCCGGCGGCGATGGTCGGTGACATATGTTTTCGGATAGACGCGATACATTTTCCGCACGGGTTGATACGCAACATATCGGCGGGGATCGGCGGCTGACCGGATCGGTCGGCGCGTCTCGGGTCGAATCGCATCGATCGTCGCTTCCCTCGGGCGGCTCCGGCGCGTACAACCACGGATCGCGTCGGGTCGCGGCCGACGGGGAGGCTTCATGCGTCGATTCTGGGTCGTGGCGGTGGTGGTCGGCTGCGCGCTGGCGGGGCTGATGCTCCAGCTGATGCTGGGCGGCTCGGGTCGTCGTGCGCCGATGGGGGCGCCGCGTCTCGGCGTCATCGAGCTCTACGGCGTGCTGGGCGAGGATATCGATGGCAGCCGCGAGGCCGAGCAACTGCGGGCGTTCGCCATCGACCCGGACATCCGAGCGATCGTCGTGCGCGTCGACTCGCCGGGGGGCGAGGTGGCCCCGAGCCAGGAGCTGCACGAGGAGATCGTCCGGGCGCGCGCGCTCAAGCCGGTGGTCTGTTCGATGGGCGGCATGGCGGCCAGCGGCGGCTACTGGGTCTCCGTCGCGTGCGACCGGATCGTCGCCAATGGGGGCACCCTCACCGGCAGTATCGGCGTCATCTCGCAGTTCCTCGCGGCGCCCGAGCTGGTCAAGGCCGGCAAGGTGGAGCAGACGACCCTCAAGACCGGCGCGCTCAAGGACGCCGGCAGCCCGTTCCGGTCGTTTGGCGATGCCGACCGGGTCTACTTCGAGTCGCTGCAGGCCGACCTGTACGGGCAGTTCCTCAAGGTGGTGTCCGAGGGGCGCCACATGTCGGTGGACCAGGTGCGCCCTCTGGCCGACGGCCGGGTGCTGACAGGACAGGAGGCGCTGTCGGTGGGGCTGGTCGACAAGCTGGGCAACTTCCGCACGGCGGTGGACGAGGCGATGGCGATGGCCGGCGTGGACAGCGAGCCGGAGCTGATCCACCCGCCCGAGGAGACGCCGCCGCTGCTGCAGCGCCTGCTGGGCGCCGACGCGCGGGCGACGGCGCGCAAGGTGGTGAGCGGAGCCGTCGAGGGGCTGGCCTCGCGCACGGGGCTGCGCGGCGGGGTGCTGGTGCTGGCGCCGGGGCTCGCGCGCTGATTCCGAGGATCGCAACGGCAGGGAGTGGACGCATGGGACGCAGTGATTGGGACAGCTACTTCATGGAGATCGCCCGGGTGGTCGCCAGCCGCTCCACCTGTGCGCGCAAGCACGTGGGCGCGGTGATCGTCCGCGAGCGCAACATCCTCTCGACCGGCTACAACGGCTCGATCCGCGGGCTGCCCCACTGCGACGACGTCGGCCACCTGATGGAGGACGGCCACTGCGTGCGCACGGTGCACGCGGAGGCCAACGCCATCGTGCAGGCGGCCCGCAACGGCGCCGTGGTGCAAGGGGCCGACATCTACGTCACCGCCAGCCCCTGCTGGAACTGCTTCAAGCTGATCGTCAACGCCGGCGTGCGGCGGATCGTCTTTGGGGAGTTTTACCGCGACGAGCGGATCTTCGAGGCGGCGGCCACCATCGGGCTCGAGCTGACAGGTCTCGAGACGCCGCCCGCCCGGTCGGCCTCCGGCGGATAGGCGCGCTGCAAGGCCCGCAGCACGGCCCGCTGTGATCGCCGCGTCACGCTGCGCGAAGCTTGCCTCGGCGGTGCGATCTCCCCCATTGTGACCTCCTCGATCGACGACACATTCCGCACCATGAGGCCGCCTTGAGAGCACAGGTCATCGCCATCGACGCCGATCGCCCCGAGGCGCGCCATCTGGAGCGGTGTGCGGCCGTGCTGGAGGCGGGCGGGCTGATCGCGTTCCCGACCGACAGCCACTACGGCGTCGGCTGCGACCTCGCCAACGCCGCCGCCGTCGAGCGGCTCTACGCGCTCAAGCAGCTGCCGCGCACCAAGCCGCTGTCGTTCATCTGCGCCGACCTCGCCGAGGTGGAGCGGTACGCGGAGCTGTCGTCGATGGCGCGCGAGGTGATGGAGCGGCTGGCGCCAGGGCCGTTCACCTTCGTGCTGCCGGCCGCGTCGTCGCTGCCGCCCGCCGTCGTCGCGCCGCAGCGGACGGTCGGGGTGCGTCTCCCCGACAGCCCGGTCGCGCTGGCGCTGGTCCAGGCGCTCGGTCGGCCGCTGGTCTCGTCGACGGCCGCCGCGCCGGAGGGTGGGGTTTTGCTCTCGCCCGAGGATATTGTCGAGTTTCTCGGCCACGGGCTGGAGCTGGTGCTGGACGCCGGCCTGCAGCTGGATGAGCCGTCGACCGTCATCGACCTCACCGGCGAGGAGCCGAGGATCCTGCGGCAGGGCAAGGGCGACGCGCCCGGTCTCTCGTGACGCATGCCGACGGCGGGTGCAGCGCTGGTCCCTGCCCTGGAGGGCGCTCTCGAGGGGTTTGACCTCCACCTCCGGGCCGAGCGCAGCCTCAGCGGCCATACGGTGGCGGCCTACGCGGCCGATGTGCGGCAATACCTGACGCACCTGGCGTCGCGGGGTGTTGCGGATGTCGACGCCGCCGCGCGCGACGACGTGGAGTCGTGGCTGGTACAGCTGGCTCAGGAGGGGCTGGGGCCGCGCTCGGCCGCCCGCAAGCTCTCCGCGGTGCGGGCTTTTCACCGACATCGGCGCGAGCGGCATGAGGGGCATGGCGCGACGGAGCTGCCCGATCCGGCCGATGGCGTCGGTGCGCCGCGGCAGGGGCGGGCGGTCCCGGAGGCGTTGTCGCGATCGGAGGTCGCGTCGCTCTTGACGCCGCTGCCGGACGAGTCACCGGAGGAGCTGCGCGATCAGGCGATGCTGCTGCTGCTGTACGCGAGCGGCCTGCGTGTCTCGGAGCTGTGCGGGCTGCCGATGGGGGCGGTGGAGTCCGAGCGGCAGGTGGTGCGGGTGCGCGGCAAGGGTGGCAAGGACCGTCTCGTCCCGGTGAGCGGCCGGGCGCTGGAGGGGCTGTCGCGGTACCTCTCCGATGCGCGGCCGCTGCTGCTGGAGGGCGGCGCCTCGCGGGATCTCTTCGTCACGCGTCGCGGGCGTCGGATGACGCGGCAGAACTTCTGGCTGCGGCTGGAGCGGCGGGCGCGGCTGGCCGGCATCGCGCGGAGGTTCTCGCCGCATACGCTGCGCCACTCGTTTGCCACCCACCTGCTGGCCGGCGGGGCGGACTTGCGGGCGTTGCAGGCGATGCTGGGCCACAGCCAGCTGGCGACGACGGAGATCTACACGCATGTCGAGTCGGACCGGCTGCGGCGCACCTACGATGCGGCGCACCCTCGCAGCGGCCGCGGACCGAAGTGATCGGATCGCCCCGGAGGGCCGCTGCCGGAGCCGTTCCCGACGCGGCGTACACTCCGCCGCATGGCGATCCTCTCCCCGCTGCTCGAGCTGTTTTTTCCGCCCCGCTGCGCCGCTTGCTCGGCCGCGCTCGCGTCGTCACCGCCCGGCAAGCTCCCGCTCTGCGTCGCCTGCGCGGCCGCGCTCGACCCGGTCGTCGCGGCCTGTCGTGTCTGCGGGCTGGAGAGCGCCGCGGCCCTCTGCGGCACGTGTCGGAGCCGCCCCCCGCTGTTCGGCACGCTGACGGCGCCGTTTCGCTACGGCGAGACCTCGGCACGGCTTGTTCACCGGCTCAAGTATCAAGGTCGGTGGGAGCTGGCGGCGCCGCTCGCAGCCCATATGGCGGCGGCATTGCAGGCCCGTGCCATGGCGCGGATCGACGCGGTGGTGGCCGTGCCCGCCCACCCGGCCCGGCGACGCGAGCGGCTGCTCGACCATGCGGGCCTGCTGGCCACGCAGCTGTCGCGGCAGCTGCGGCTGCCCTGCGAGGGCGACTGGCTTCGCCGCATCCGGTCGACAGCCCGCCAGGTGGGACAGGACCGACTGGCGCGCGCCGTCAACGTCGCCGACGCGTTCGCCGCCGCGCCATCGGTGGCGGGTCGGACGATCCTGCTGGTGGACGATGTCGTGACGACCGGCGCCACCGCCGGCGCCTGTACGCGGACGCTGCTGAGCGCCGGTGCGGCGCGGGTTCATATCGCCTGTGTCGCCCGCGCCTGAATCCGCCGGGCATCCGCATCGGATGATGTCGCGTCGGCGTTGCAATCGGCCGCGTGCGCCCGAATACTCCCGGCCTCCGATGCAACCGCCGGGAGGCACCATGGCCGAGAGCGATATCGACCGCACACCCGAGCTGCGCGCGCTGTGTGAGCAGCTGGTCGAGAGGGCCCGCGCCGCGGGCGCCGGCGAGGCCGAGGCCCTGGCGCAGCGCTCGCGCGACGCCTCCGTCTCGGTGGTCAATGGCGAGATCGAGCAGCTGAGCGAGGCCGCCTCCAAGGGGGTCGGCCTGCGGGTGATCCGGGACGGCCGGCTGGGGTTCGCCTCGACGACCGACTTCTCACCGGAGGCGCTGGATCGGCTCGTAAGGCGGGCGCTGGAGCTGGCTGCCGCCTCGGAGCCCGATGCCGTCAACCGGCTGCCGGGACGGGCCGAGCTGACGCCGGGCCGTCGACCGCGCGTGGAGCGGCTGTTCGACCCGGCGGTGGCGGCGCTCGATCCGGGGTGGAAGCTGCACGCGGCGCTGGAGGCGGAGCGCGCGGCCCGGGCCGAGGACGCCCGCTGCAGTCGGTTTCAGGACACCGGCGCCGGCGACAACCTCTCCGAGTGGGCCATCGCCAGCAGTCACGGGTTGGTCGACTCCGAGAGAGCGACTCATGTGTGGGTGTGGTGTTCGCCCGTAGCGCAGGACGGGGCCTCGCTGCAGACAGGCAGCTGGTCCGACAGCCGGCGTCACCTGCACGAGCTGGAGTCGCCCGAGAGCATCGGACGCGAGGCGGCGCGGCGCACGGTGCGGATGCTCGGGGCCCGGCAGCCGCCCGGGGGGCGCTATCCGGTGGTGTTCGAGCCGTCGATGGCGGCCGGGTTTTTCGGGTCGATCGCCGGCGCCTGCAATGGCGAGCTGGTCCACAAGCGGTCGAGTTTTCTGGGGGAGCTGCGCGGCCAGCCGGTGGCGAGCCCACTGGTGACGCTGGCGGACGACCCGCGCATCCCCGGCGCGCCCGGGGCGGCGGCGTTCGACGCGGAGGGGGTGCCCACCCGCCGGCTGCCGCTGCTCGAGCGGGGCGTGCTGCAGAACTTTCTCTACGACATGCGGACAGCCCTCAAGGCGGGAGCCCGGACGACCGGCAGCGCGCGGCGTGGCTACGCCAGCCTCCCCTCCGTGGGGCCGAGGCAGCTGGTGGTCGAGCCGGGGCAGGGCGACCTCGCCTCGATCGTCCGGGGCGTGCGGCGCGGGCTGCTGGTCACCTCGCTGCTTGGCAGCGGGGCCAATGTGGTGACAGGCGAATATTCGCGCGGCGCCAACGGTCTGTGGATCGAGGACGGCGAGCTCGCGTGGCCCGTCCAGGAGGCCACGGTGGCCGGCCGCCTGCTGGAGATGCTGCAAGGGATCGACGCGGTCGGCGCCGATCTTCAACGGCGCGGTGGCACCTGGTCGCCCACCATCCGCTTCGCCGAGCTCTCGCTCGCAGGACGTTGAGACCGCTGGCGCAGATGCGGGCGATCGCGGCGAAATCGGTTCAAAATCTCGCGTTGGACGATTTGACCGGCACGCCGGGCCGGTGTTACCTATCGGAAGAAGCGCGCGGATGGCTCATGCGCGCGGTGGTCGCGGGAGGACTGAGGGGAGGTTCGCCATGCTCGACGCGTTCATCATCGAGGAGATACGCCGTCGGGAGCGCGAGGCCGAGCAGCGCCGTGACCGGGACCGCCCGCGTCAGGAGCTGCCGCTGCCGGAGCGCCGCCCGGTGCCGTACGAACGCCATCGCGGGGACGAGCGCCCGGAGGAGCCCTCAGACCGGGGCGTGGTGATCATCGACTACGCGCTCTGATCCCGCTGTCTGCGATCCCGCTGTCCGAGATCCGTCTGTCTGATGACGCCCAGAAAACAGCGACCGCCGCGAGGTTTGCGCCCCGCAGCGGTCGTCGTCATTTCGGCGCTGTCATCCTCAGTTTCAGTCCGCGTCACCCGCCTCGAGCAACAGCCGCCAGACGCCCTCGTCGATCGGCTCGGTGCTCAGCAGCTCATGCCCCAGTTCGGCCGCATTGCGGCGGATGTCCGGTAGCGCCGGTCGGTGGTCGAGCAGCACCTCGAGTCGATCGCCCACCGGGAGCGTGCCCAGCGCCTGCCGGACACGCACCCACGTGATCGGGCAGACCAGCCCGCGGATATCGAGGACGCGGTGGCCCACGCCTCAGCTGGCCGCCTTGGCCGCCTTCGGGTCGACCTGCTGCTTGTGCGGGTCCATGCCGGGCGTCCAGCGCAGCACGGGGAACCGCGCCGCCCGCGTCTCGTCCAGCCGGTTGAGATGCGTGCGGGTGGGCGCCTGCTGCGCCTTGCCCGGGTCGCTCACCGCCTCGGCGGCGATCTGCTTGAGCGCCTCGGCAAAGGTCTCCAGCGTCTCCTTCGACTCGGTCTCCGTCGGCTCCATCATCAGCGCCCCCTGCACCACCAGCGGGAAGTAGACGGTGGGGGGGTGGATGCCGTGGTCGATCAGCTGCTTGGCGATGTCCATCGCCGAGACGCCGGCCTTCTTCTGGTCGCGATCGCTGAAGACCACCTCGTGCAGCACCTCGGTGCGATACGGCAGGTGGTAGGTGCCATCCAGCAGCGCCCGCAGGTAGTTGGCGTTGAGCACGGCCATGCCGCTGACGTTGCGCAGGCCGTCGGGCCCATTCTCGCGGATGTAGGTCCACGCACGGACGAACATGCCGAAGTTGCCCCAGAAGGTGCGCAGCCGCCCGATGCTCTGCGGCCGGTCGAAGTCGAGCACGTAGCGGTCGCCCTGCCGCGCCACCATCGGCACCGGCAGGAACGGCACCAGCGCCGCGCTCACGCCGACGGGGCCGGATCCGGGCCGCCGCCGCCGTGCGGGGTGGTGAACGTCTTGTGCAGGTTGTACTGCATGACGTCGATGCCCATGTCGCCAGGGCGCGCGCGGCCCAGCAGGGCGTTCATGTTGGCGCCGTCGCCGTACACCAGCCCGCCGCGGGCGTGGACGATGTCGGCGATCTCCTTGATGTGCCGCTCGAAGATCCCCAGCGTGTTGGGGTTGGTGGCCATCAGCGCCGCGACGTCGTCGTCCATCAGCTTGGCGACATCCTCCGGCCGCAGGTAGCCCTCGGCGCCGATCTTGACCGGCACCACCTGGTAGCCGCACAGCGCGCTGGAGGCTGCGTTGGTGCCGTGTGCCGTCTCGGCGACCAGCACCTTCTTGCGCGGGTTGCCGCGTGCCTCGTGGTAGGCGCGGATCATCATCAGGCCGGCCAGCTCGCCGTGGGCGCCGGCCGCCGGTTGGAGCGTGGTGGCCGCAAAGCCGCCGATCTCCGTCAGCATCTCCTGCAGCTCGAACATCAGCTGCAGCGCGCCCTGCGCCGACTCCTGCGGCACCATCGGATGCAGCCGCGCAAAGCCGGGGATGCGCGCCGCCGCCTCGTTCACCTTGGGGTTGTACTTCATCGTGCACGACCCGAGCGGGTAGAACCCGAGGTCGATGCCGTAGTTCCACTGCGAAATGCGCACGTAGTGACGCATCACGTCCGGCTCGGAGAGCTCCGGCATCCCCTCCACCGCCGGGCGGGTGAGCCCGCCGAACTCCTCTGTCGGGTCGTACTCGGGGACGCCCGCCTTGGGCAGGCTGGCGCCGGAGCGGCCGGGGGAGCCCTGCTCGAACAGCAGCGGCTCGTTCTGCCAGATACCCGGAATCGCCCCATGAAAAGCGTGCTTCTGCATCTCTCGTCTCCTCGTCGGGGGCGTTGGGTCAGGCGGCCTGGGCGGGGCAGAGCGCTGCCACCAGCCGGTCGATCTGCGCAGGGGAGTGAAGCTCGGTGACACACAGCAGCAGGCCGTCCTTGAGCGCCGGGTAGTCGGCGGCGAGTCGCAGGCCGGCGACGATGCCTTGCTGGCGGGCCCGATCGAACGCCGCCGCCGCGTCGGGCACCAGCGCCACGAACTCGTTGAAGACCGGGCTGGCAAAGGCGAGGCGGACGCCGCGGGCCGCCAGCTGCTCGCGCAGGTAGCGGGCGCGCCGGTAGTTGAGCAGCGCCAGCTCGCGCACGCCCGTCTTGCCCAGGCAGGCCAGGTGGATCGACGCGCCCAGCGCACAGAGGCCGTGATTGGAGCAGATGTTGGAGGTGGCCCGCTCGCGGCGGATGTGCTGCTCGCGCGTGGAGAGCGTCAGCACGAAGCCGCGCTTGCCGCTGCCGTCCACCGTGACGCCGGCCAGACGGCCCGGCATGTTGCGGACGAACTCCTCGCGCGTGGCAAAGAAGCCCAGCCCCGGCCCGCCGTAGTTGAGACCATTGCCGAACGACTGCATCTCGCCGACCACGATGTCCGCGCCCAGGGCCCCCGGCGGCTGCAGCAGCCCCAGCGACAGCGACTCCATCGTCGCGGAGATCAGCAGCGCCCCCTTGGCGTGGCAGGCGGCGGCCAGCGCCGGCAGGTCCTCCACGACGCCGAAGAAGTTGGGGTAACCGACGATCACGCCGGCGGCGCCCTGCTCCAGCTCGGCCCGCAGCGCGTCCGCGTCGATCCGGCCATCGGCGCCGTAGGGCACCTCCACCAGCTGGGCGTCGACGCCGTGCAGGTAGGTGCGCACCGTCCGCCGGTACTCCGGGTGCACGTTGGTGCCGACGACGATCCGGCGGGCGTTCTTGGAGATGCGCAGCGACATCAGCGCCGCCTCGGCCGAGGCGGTCGCGCCGTCGTACATCGACGCGTTGGCCACCTCCGTCCCCGTCAACTGCGTCACCAGCGTCTGGAACTCGAAGATCGCCTGCATGGTGCCCTGCGAGATCTCCGGCTGGTACGGGGTGTACGCCGTGTAGAATTCGCTGCGCAGGAGCAGCTGGTCGACGATCGGCGGCACATGGTGCGGGTAGGCGCCGGCACCGAGAAACGGCACGGCCACCTCGTTGCGCGCGGCCATCCGCTCCAGATCGGCCAGGATGGAGGCCTCGTCGGCGGCCTCGGGGATCGCCAGCGGCCGGCCAAGGCTCACCTCGGCGGGGATGCTGCCGAAGAGCGCGTCCACGTTCGGCGCGCCGACGGCCGCGAGCATGGCGCTCACGTCATCCGGTGTGTGCGGGACATAACGCATCTCTTGCCTCTCGTTGCTCGGGTGTGGGGCGGGCGGTCCGAGTCGCCGGCGGGTGGTGTCGTCGCCGATGACGGTGGGGATGCGATGGCGACGTCACCTTCGCGTGGCCGCAGGGCCGGCGGTACGTGACGACGCGCGCAGGGATGCCCGTATCAGTGGCCGGATTCCACGAGGAACTGCTCGTACGCCTCGGCGCTCATGAGCGCCTCGAACTCGGCCGCGGACGACGGAGCGAGCTTGACCATCCAGGCCGCCCCGTGCGGGTCGGCATTGACCTGGTCAGGGCTGTCGCAGAGCGGGCTGTTGACGGCGACGACGGTGCCGGAGATCGGCGAATAGAGCTCGCTGACGGCCTTGGTGCTCTCGACGACGCCGAAGGAGTCGCCCTTGGCGACCGTGCGACCCACCTCGGGCAGCTCCACGAAGACGATGTCGCCGAGGCTCTCCTGCGCGTACTGGGTGATGCCGACGACGATCTGCTCGCCCTCGGCGCGGGCCCACTCGTGCTCGTTGGTGTAACGGCGGTCGTTCGGGTAGCTCATGGGGCCTCTCATGACGGAAACGGGCGCCCGATGGGGCGCGCTGTGGGCGCCCGGACGAACGTGCCGGGCGAGGACGATTTTGTGGCGCGGAGGCGATGCACTCTGCCGAGCGGTCGGCTGTGTGTCAACGCAACAGAGACGCTGTCGAAGCGCCGCCGAGGCGCTGCCGCGACGTGATCCGGAGCGGGTGGGCGATCATCCGTTCTGCAGCATCAGATACGCACGCGCAACCGAGGCGGACGAAGCGAAAACGCCACGCACCGTCGGGCGGCACGTGGCGTCGCGATGCGTTTGTGGCGAGGTCGATCAGCGGCCGACGCGCGCACCGGGCGGACGGAATCCCTTGAAGAACGAGACGATCTCAGCTTCGACCGCCTCACCGTCGGCGTCGGCGTCAACGTCCAGTTCGAGCCAGAAGCCGCCGCAGGCCTCGCAATACAGGTAGCTGTGCGGGTCACTCTTGTCGCCGCCCTCGATGAGGATCAGGTCGACCTGGTCCTTGGGACAGCGGTCGGTGAGCTGATCCAGATCGGCTTTGCCGCCCATCGAGTCGAGGCCGGGCAGGTTGTTGTGGAGCAGCACCCGATTGAGGTCGCCTCCATCGATCCAGACGCCACCGCAGGTCTCGCAGAGCTGGAGTTGCGTGTCGTCACGGCAGACCAGTTCCTTCATGTCGACGGCGTCGCGCGGGCATTCCATGGAGCTTCGTCCTCCGGGTCGGGCCATGAGCGGCCCATCAGCAATTGACGTTCAATAAGGAATCGTACCGGTACGTGCGTGCGGAAAACAAGAAACAAGCGTCACGCCGCGGGCGGATCAGGACTCTTCGCGCACGCGCCGCACCTCGGCACCCAGGGTGACGAGCTTTTCCTCGAGCCGCTCGTAGCCGCGGTCGAGGTGATAGACGCGCTGCACGCGGGTGACGCCCTCGGCCCGCAGCCCCGCCAGCACGAGGCTGGCGCTGGCCCGCAGGTCGGTCGCCATCACCGGGGCGCCGCTCAGGCGGGCAACCCCCTTGACGACGGCGGTGTGGCCGTCGGCCTTGATGTCGGCGCCCATGCGAGCCAGCTCGAGCACGTGCATGAAGCGGTTCTCGAAGATCGTCTCCTGGATCACCGAGCTGCCGTCGGCCACCGCGCACATCGCCATGAACTGCGCCTGCATGTCGGTCGGAAAGCCGGGGTAGGGGGCGGTACGCAGGTCGACCGGACGCGGCCGGGCGGGCCCCTGGACACGCACGCCGTCGGTCAGCGGCTCGACCACGGCGCCGGCCTCCCGGAGCTTGGCTGTCACGGCGTCCAGCTGGGTGGCATCGCAGCCGTCGATTCGTACGTCGCCGCCTGTCATCGCGGCGCCCACCATTAGCGTCCCGGTCTCGATGCGATCGAACGGCACCGCCCCGTTCATCGGCATCAGCCGGTCGACGCCGTCGATGGTGATGATCGCGCTGCCGGCACCGGAGATCCGGGCGCCCATGGAGATCAGCATCTCCGCCAGCTCCGTCACCTCTGGCTCGCGGGCGCAGTTCTCGAGGATGGTGCGCCCCTTGGCCAGCGCCGCCGCCATCAGCAGGTTCTCAGTGCCGGTCACGGTCGGCATGTCGAAGACGACATGGCCGCCCCGCAGTCCGCCGGGGGCGAGCGTCTCGACGTAGCCGTGCTCGAGGCGGATCTCCGCGCCCAGCACCGCCAGCGCCTTGAGGTGCTGATCGATGGGCCGTGCGCCGATGGCACACCCGCCGGGGAGCGACACCCGCGCCCGACCGATCCGGGCGGTGAGCGGCCCCAGCACGAGCACGCTGGCCCGCATCGTCTTGACCAGCTCGTACGGCGCCTCGGGCAGCAGCTCGCCCACCTCCATGTGGACGACGTCCGGCTGCAGGGCATCGCGCTCGAAGCCGACCCCCATGTGGCGCAGCAGCTTGCCGGTGGTGGCGATATCCGCCAGCCGCGGCACCCGTGAGAGTCGATGACGCCCCTCGGCCAGCAGCGCGGCGGCCAGCAGCGGCAGCGCGGCGTTCTTGGAACCGGAAACGGTCACCGCGCCGCGAAGCGGCCGGCCTCCCACGATCTCGATGGCATCCATGCGCGCGAAAAAACACGATTGCGTGCCGATGGCAAGTGTCGTGCGACCGACGTTCGCGGCAGGCCGCTCGACGGCGGGCTGCGGGCAACGTCGCGAATACTCTCGCGGTGAATGCTCTATCGGTCGAGCATTGTCACCCGTCGCGGCGGATCGCCCACGAAAAACGCCACAGTCCGGCGAGATCCCGCTCGGCGGTGACGTCGGACCAGAGCGCCGGGTCGAACAGGGCAGGCAGCGTCTCGGCGTGGCTCTCGGCATGCTCGGCGACGACGATGCCGCCCGGGCGCACGAGCGACGCCAGCTGCGGCACCAGCTGCTGGTAGAGCGCCAGCCCGTCCGGCCCGCCAAAGAGCGCCAGCGCCGGCTCGTGGTCGCGGATGTGCGGCTCCAGCTGGGCCCGATCCCCCTCGGGGATGTACGGCAGGTTGGTCACCACGGCGTCAAATGGCTCGCGCCCGATCAGCGGGGTGGCGAGGTCGCCCTGGATCAGCTCCACGCGGTCGCCCAGCCCCAGCCCTGCAGCGTTCTCGGCGGTCAGCGCCAGCGCATCGGCGGAGATGTCTGTCAGCACCACGTGGGCGAGAGGCCGCTCGGCGGCGATCGTCAGCCCGAGCGTGCCGCTGCCGCAGCCGATGTCCGCGACCCGTACGGCCGAGTCCCGCGGCAGGACCCGCAGCGCCCGCTCGACCACCAGCTCCGTCTCCGGACGGGGG
>Ga0172373_10007757_pt1 | contig 13814 bp, 11 predicted proteins | sample Lak10m_2_FD_114546 | JGI IMG/M metagenome (GOLD analysis project Ga0172373, IMG submission 114546) | Freshwater microbial communities from Kabuno Bay, South-Kivu, Congo - kab_092012_10m | ecosystem: Environmental > Aquatic > Freshwater > Lake | place: Democratic Republic of the Congo... | reverse complement strand
GGTCGAGACCCTTCTGCGTGGTCAGGCGGCTGATGACGCAGAAGAGGGGTCCGGTCGCAGCGGTGGAGAGTCCGAGCTCGTCCTGCAGCGACCGTTTGTCGGTGGCCTTCGCAGCGAGGCGGCGCATCGAGTACGGAGCCGGAACGTGAGGATCGTGGGCCGGATCCCAGACCGCCTCGTCGATGCCGTTGACGATGCCTGACAGGTTGCTGCCACGTCCGCGCAACAACCCGTCGAATCCCATGCCGTACTCGTGACCGAGGATCTCGCGTGCGTAGGTCGGGCTCACCGTGTTGATCCGGTCGCACCAGAGGACGCCGGCTTTGAGGAAGCTCAGTCGACCCCAGTACTCGAGGGCGTCGAACTCCATCGCGTCGTCGGGGAGGCGCAGGTCGGCCAGGGCATCGGCATCGAAGACGCCTTGGAACGCGAGGTTGTGGATCGTGAGCAGGCTCGGTGGAGGAGTCGCCGACTGGTAGCGGAGATACGCGGCAGTGAGCGACGACTGCCAGTCGTGGAGGTGGACGAGGTCGGGACGCCACGGGCCGAGGCGACCGAGGGCGATCTCGGCGCCGACCCAGCCGAGCGCTCCGAACCGCAGGTGGTTGTCTGACCAGTCGCGGCCACCGGCGTCGAGGTACGGACCGCCCGCGCGGGAGTAGAGGTGCGGGGCGTCGACCAGCCACACCTCGAGACCGTCGGCGGTGGTGCCGGCCACGATCTCGGCCTGGCCGCCGAAGAGGTCGCCGACAGTGGCGACCATCGTGGTCGCGGTCAGCCGGTCGGCGACACCGGGGTAACCCGGCATCAGCACCTTGCTGCGCACACCCGACCCGGCGAGGGCGAGCGGGAGCGCGCCAGCGACGTCGGCGAGGCCCCCGGTCTTGACGAGCGGGTAGCACTCGGGGGTGACCATCAGGACGTCGACGACGTCGGGTGCACTGTCGGGGAGCGCCGCGGTGGCCACGTGTCGACGGTATCCCATCACGCCGACCGTGGGGCAGATGTACATTCCGTGCCATGGCCGAACCCAAGGTTCTCGTGATCGTGCTCGCCGGCGGTGAGGGCAAGCGGATGCTGCCCCTCACGGAGGACCGTGCCAAGCCGGCCGTGCCCTTCGGTGGCGCCTACCGCATCATCGACTTCGCGCTCTCGAACTTCGCCAACGCGCGGTTCTTGAAGATCGTGGTGCTCACCCAGTACAAGAGCCACAGTCTCGACCGGCACATCAGCCAGACGTGGCGGTTCAGCACGTTGTTGGGCAACTACGTGACGCCGGTGCCCGCCCAGATGCGGCGGGGCCCGCACTGGTTCGCCGGTTCGGCCGATGCGATCTACCAGAACCTCAACCTGATCACCGACGAGAACCCCGACGTGGTGTGCGTGTTCGGTGCCGACCACATCTACCGGATGGACCCGCGCCAGATGGTCGACCACCACGTGGCCTCGGGCGCGGGTGTCACCGTTGCCGCCATCCCGGTCGGGTACGAGGAGGCCAAGTCGTTCGGCGTGATCGAGGCGGGCACCGACGGCCGCATCGTGGCCTTCCACGAGAAGTCGCCGAACCCGCCCACGATGGCCGGCGACCCGACCCGGTGCCTCGCCAGCATGGGCAACTACGTGTTCGACACCAAGACGCTCATCGACATCGTGACCCCCACCGGTGACGACGACCAGCACACCGACATCGGCGGCCACATCATCCCCGCGCTCACGGCGCAGGGTGTGGCGCACGTCTACGACTTCTCGACGAACCTCGTCCCCGGCCAGGACGCGCGCGAGAAGGGTTACTGGCGCGACGTCGGCACCATCGACTCGTACTACGACTGCAACATGGACCTGCTCGCGCCGGTGCCGGTGTTCAACCTCTACAACAACGACTGGCCGGTGTTCACCAGCCACGAGTCGATGCCGCCAGCGAAGATCTCGCGGGGCGCCGGAGGTGAGCCGGCGTACGTCGACGGCAGCCTGTTGTCGCCCGGCAGCATCGTGTCGGGTGGCCATGTCGAGCGCTCGATCGCGTCGCCGGGTGTGGTGGTCCACCACGACGCCCACGTCACCGACAGCATCCTGTTCCCTGGCGTCGAGATCGGCCCCGGAGCCCGGATCAACCGATGCATCATCGACAAGAACGTGAAGGTCCCTGCCAACGAACGCATCGGCTTCGACCACGAGGTCGATGGGCGCCGGTTCACGGTGAGCGACCGGGGCGTCGTCGTGATCCCGAAGGACTACCGCTTCTAGCTCGAGAGGGTCAGCGCGCCGGCGGCTGATACCGCTCGGCGACCCTCGCCGCGAGGTCGGCCTCGTTGAGGATCGTGCGCAGCACGCGCCCGCCGAGTGGCCCACCGATGGGGAGCTGACCCGATGCGACGGCGGCGATCAGTGCTGTCGAGACCGATGTGGCGACCGGTTGGACCTTGCTCCAGTCGACCTGCGCCGTCATGTCCTTCACGGCCTTGGCGGCCTCGGACGACTTCTGTCCTGTGACGGAACGGACGTGAGCCCAATCGACGGAGCGCATCGCATCGATGACGGCCGTCGTGTCGGCGTCGAGTGTGCCGGGGTCGAGTGTGCTTGGGTCGGCGTCGGCGCCCGCTCCCTCGTTCCCGCTGGCGCTCGCTCCGTCGCCTCCGTCGCCAGCCATCTCCTCGAGACCGGCCCGGTACTCGGCCTTCACCCGCTCGGCGAACTCGGTGGCGCGGGCCCTGACCTGATCGGGGCGCGCCTCGTTGACGAGACGAGCGGCCAAGTGTCCGAGCGAGCGTGAGACCATCGTCCGAACCCTAGCCCTGTGCCCGACGTCGGGGCGCTGGCACCGTCGGGTTCGGTCTGCGTGGTGCCGGTCGGGAATGCTGGGTGGATGAGCGATCTCCTCGACGACCTCGACGCCTGGCTCGACGCCAACTGGGACCCCGACCTCACCGTGGCCGAATGGTGGGAGCGGCTCGGCCTCGCCGGGTGGGCAGCCCCGGGACTTCCCGCCCATGCGTACGGCAAGGGCGTGTCGCGCAACGATGCGATCGCGATCGGACGTCGCATCGTCGAGCGCGGTGCGGTGCCGGCGCCGGGTGGTCTCGGGATGCTCCTCGCTGCACCGACCATCGCTGTCCACGGGACACCCGAGCAGGTCGAGCGGTTCGTGCGGCCCATCGTCACCGGGCAACAGGCGTGGTGCCAGTTGTTCAGCGAGCCGGGGGCGGGGAGCGACCTCGCCGGTCTCGGTGCCCGCGCCCTGAAGGACGGCGACGAGTGGATCGTCAACGGCCAGAAGGTCTGGACGAGCGGCGGGCACGTCGCCGACATGGGGATGCTGATCGCGCGCACCGACCCGGACGTGCCCAAGCACCAGGGCATCACGTGGTTCGCGTTCGACATGCACCAGGGCGGCGCGGTCGACGTGCGGCCGCTGCGCGAGATGACCGGTCGAGCGCTCTTCAACGAGGTGTTCCTGTCTGACGCACGTGTCGCCGACGACGCGATCATCGGTGGCCTGCACAACGGCTGGGCCGTGGCCAACTCGACCCTGATGTTCGAGCGCGCCGGGCTCGGGGCGGGCGGCCACGCTGCTGCCGCCCAGTGCAGCCCGGGGACCATCGCCGGTGACCTCGGCAAGCGCATCGGCGACTACGCCCGACCGGCCGGTCCGGCGGGTGGCGGCGGCGGTGGTGGCGCGATGGCGGCCGGCCTGCAGCGCCTGCTCATCGAGATGGCGCGCGGCAACGGGATGATCCACGACGCGTCGTTCCGCCAGGATCTGATGCGGCTCCACACCCTGCACGAGGTCGGCCGGATGCTGGCCCTGCGGGTCAAGGCAGAGAAGGCAGCGGGCCGCGACATCGTGGCGGCGCCGAACATCGCCAAGTTGTCGATGAGCGAGATCATGCGCACCAGCCGAGACCTCGGCCTACGCGTGACAGGTCCGTACGGAACCCTCCACGCCTACGAGTCGTCGGCGCGTCGGGCGCTCGACGAGGCGACCGGGATGCCCGTTCTCGGACACGTCACCGAACTCGCCCTGTTCGCCCAAGGCCCGCCGATCTACGGCGGGACCGACCAGGTGCAGCGCAACATCCTCGGCGAACGCGCCCTCGGCCTCCCGAAGGAGCCGAACAACGATCGCACCATGACGTGGGCGGAGCTGCCGCGTAACGGCTGAGCGGTTCAGTCGGGTCGGCCGAGTCGTCGTCGTAGTTCGACGTACACCTCGGTCCCGACGATGCCCTGCAACTCGTCGGCGAGCGAGTCGACGACAGGGGTGTCGCCTACGTAGGCGCGGTCGCCATCGGTGCAGCACCACGCCATCGTCGTCCCCTCGTCGCCCCAGTCGGCACGCGACCACCGGCGCACGGTGGCGTGTTCGATGCCGTCGGGCTGCATCTCCCAGTCGACGCGCACGGGCAACTGCCAACACACCGACGGCTTCCAGTCGAGTGGCGACTCGCCGCCGGCGACCGCTTCGAGGTGCAGGGCGCACCCTTCGCCGCCGGCAAAGCCGGGTCGGTTGAGGAAGATGCACGCGCCCTCGACGACCTTGGTGTTCGTGCGGGTCGCGTCGTTGAAGACGTCGTGCTCGTCGACCCGATCGTGGAACTGCCAGCGAGTGGGGGGCAGCGTGGCGGCGAGTGCGCTCACGTTCATCGCTTCGTCGAGGTCGGTGAGTTCGGCACCGACGCTGCAGCACCCTTGACGGAGTTCCTCCGCCGGGTGGTCGAGGATCCCGAGGCAGCCACGCCCCCAGATGCAGGTCCAGTTCGACTCCATGAAGCCGCGCTCGATCCGCCAGAGCGTGCCGTCGGAGAGGATCTCGACGTGGTCAGCGGTCGCGTCGTCACTGCTCGGCATGGGTCGGAGGGTAGCGAGGTGGCGTGCCACCCACGGCAGACTGTCGTCGTGGACGATCGGCACTACGACCTCGTGATCATCGGCACCGGTTCGGGCAACAGCCTGATCGGCCCTGAGATGGACGGCTGGCGCATCGCCGTCGTCGAGAAGGGCGTCTTCGGAGGGACGTGCCTCAACCGGGGCTGCATCCCCACGAAGATGATGGTGCGGGCCGCCGACATGGCGGAGTACGCGCGGGAGGGTCATCGACTCGGGGTGCACACCGAGTTCGTGGGCGCCGACTGGCCCTCGATCGTCGAGCGCGTGTTCGGCCGCATCGACCCGATCGCCGAGGGTGGGCGTCGGTACCGCCACTCGCTCCCGCACGTCGACGTCTACGAGCACGCCGCCCGGTTCGTCGGCGAACGGGCCGTCGACGTCGGCGGCACGGTGATCACCGGCGACCAGATCGTCATCGCCGCGGGAGCACGATCGTTCGTGCCCGACATCCCCGGTCTCGATTCGGTGCCGTTCCACACGAGCGACAGCATCATGCGGCTCCCGGAGTTGCCGCGGCATCTCGTCATCCTCGGGGGTGGCTTCATCGCTGCGGAGATGGCGCACGTGTTCGGTGGGCTCGGCTCGGCCGTCACGATCATCAACCGTGGTCATGTGCTGCTGCGGGCCGAGGACCACGACGTGGCGCGACGGTTCACCGACATCGCGAGCGAGCGGTACGACGTGATCCTCGGTGCGCGTGTCGAACGAGTCGAGCAGATCGGTGGCGACACCGGCGGCGCAGGAGTGCGGGTCCACCTCGTCGGCGACGACGGTCCGCGGGTGGTGGAGGGCGACGTGTTGCTCGTCGCCGCGGGGCGCGTCCCCAACGGCGACGAGCTCGGATGTGCGGCGGCGGGTGTCGAGGTGGATGTGTCCGGCGCGGTGCGCGTCGATGCGTTCGGGCGTACGACGGCAGAAGGCGTGTGGGCGCTCGGCGACGTCAACGGTCGTCATCAGCTCAAGCACATGGCGAACGGCGAGGCACGGGCCGTGCGGCACAACCTCTCGCACCCCGACGACCTCCGTGCGTTCGACGAGCGCGCCGCACCCCATGCGGTCTTCGCCCATCCCCAGATCGGGGCCGTCGGTCTGACCGAAGCCGAGGCCATCGCCCGTCGCGAGTCTTCGGGCGCGCCGTACGTGACGATCACCCAGCCCTACGGTGCAGCGGCCTACGGGTGGGCGATGGAGGATACGACCGGCTTCTGCAAGCTGATCGGTGATCCGCGGACGCGCGAGGTGCTCGGCGCGCACGTCGTCGGCTACCAGGCGTCGATGCTGGTCCAGTTGGTGGTGATGGGCATGCACCTCGGGCACACAGCCGACGAGATGGCGGTCGGACAGGTCTGGATCCACCCGGCGCTGAGCGAGGTCGTCGAACAGGGTCTTCTCTCACTGATGGAGGCGATGGACGCCGCGTCGTGAGGGGTGGGTGGTTCTCACCTTTCTCTCACCCGGTCGGGGTCGGTGTCTCACCCTCGGCCAGCACGATGTGTTCACCCCCCCCACCACCCTCGAAAGGTGAACCCCATGAGCAAGAAGCGGATCCCCACGAAGATGAAGGCCATCGGCCTCGGTATCGGCCTGGTGGCCGGTGTCGGCGCCGGACTGGCACTCGAGAGCTCGGGCTCGTCGTCGGCAGCCTCGCCGGCCATCGAGATCTCGGCCGACAGCAGCACCGGCTCTGTGGCGACCGACCCGGCCGCCGATGCCCAGGCCCGCCTGGAGTCGGTGCTCCAGCCGCTGGTCGACGACGGCACCCTCACCCAGGAGCAGGCCGACAAGGTCGTCGAGGTTCTGGCGGCTGCCGGACCCCTCGGTGGCCCGAGGGGCGACATGGACGGCGACGGCCCCCACGGTGACCACCACGGTGACCACCACGGTGGTCGCCAGGGAGAGGGCATGAACCCCGGGCGCCTGCAGACCGTGGCCGACACGATCGGCATCACGACCGACGAACTGTCCACCGCCCTTGCGTCGGGTCAGACCATCGCCCAGGTCGCCGAGGCCAACGGGTCGAGCGCCCAGGCCGTGATCGACGCCCTCGTGGCCCGTGTCGAGGAGCACTTCGCCGACGAGGTCGCCTCGGGTGAGCACACCCAGGCCGACGCCGATGCTCGCATCGCCGAGGCCACGACCCGCATCACCGACGTCGTCAACAACGGCGGGATGCTCGGTGGCCCCGGTGGCCCCGGTGGCCCCGGCCACCACGGTGATGGCGACATGGGCGGCGACATGGGTGGCATGTCCGGCAGCAGCGGCTCGATCGACGGCGGCCCGTCCGACACCGCCACGACGGTGGCCGGCGCCTGACGTCAAGAGAGCTGTGCCCGCAGCCCTACGATCGGCCGGAGCCCTGCTCCGGCCGATCGGCTGCCCGCACTGCGACGGCCGACAACCACCCGTGCTGAACGAGAACGAGACATGAACGCCCGCATCCTGATCGCCGACGACGACCGCGCCATCCGCGAGGCCCTCGCCCGAGCGCTGTCGCTCGAGGGGTACGACGTCGTCCAGGCCAGTGACGGGGCCGCCGCGCTCTCCCAGATCGAGGCGACCTCGCCGGATGCCATGGTCCTCGACGTGATGATGCCCAACGTCGACGGGCTCACTGTCTGCCGTGTGCTGCGTGCCGAACGCAACAGGGTTCCGGTACTGATGCTGACCGCTCGCACCGAGACCCCGGACCGCGTGGCCGGGCTCGATGCAGGAGCCGACGACTACCTGCCGAAGCCTTTCGACCTCGACGAACTGCTGGCGCGCTTGCGGGCCTTGCTGCGCCGCACGCGACCCGACGAGTCCGCCAGCGGCGGTGAGCCCCTCCAGCTCGCCGACCTGCGGCTCGACCCGACGGCCCGACGCGCCTGGCGCGGTGAACGCGAGATCGAACTCTCCAAGACCGAGTTCGACCTGCTCGAACTGCTCGTGCGCAACTCGGGGATCGTCCTCGACCACAGCACGATCTACGACCGCATCTGGGGCTACGACTTCGGGCCCGACTCGAAGAACCTCGCCGTCTACATCTCGTACCTCCGCCGCAAGGTCGAGGTCGGCGACGAGCCCAAACTGATCCACACGATCCGCGGCGTGGGTTACTCGGTGCGTGCATCGTGACCTTGCGCGTCAAGATCGTCCTCGCTCTCGCCGCCCTGGCGATCGCCGCCACGGCCGCCATCGGTGTCATCTCCTACACGACGACGGCGCACTCGCTCCGCAAGGGCGTCGACCGCTCGCTCTCCGACGCCGCGGCGCGGATCGCCGAGCGCCCGTCGATCGGTGACCCCGACGGAGATGGCGACGGTGACGGGCTCGGCGAGGGCGCCGGTCGTGGCGACCGAGACCGCGATCGTCCGAGGAGCTTCGAGCAGGTCCTCGTCCAGGTCATCGATCCGTCGGGCGCTGTGCTGCTCGAGCCGTCGTCGGGCCGTCTTCCCGTGACGGCCGCCGACGTGGCGGTGGCCGCCTCCAGCGACCGAGCGGCCTCGTCGCTGCACGAGGTCGAGTTCGACGACGAGACCTATCGGATGCTCACGGTGAAGTTCGCCGTCGGTGCGGTACAGCTCGCACGATCGCTCGACGAGAGCGAGCACGCACTGTCGGAGATCCTCCGTGGAACCCTCGTCGCGATGGTGATCGTCGCGGCGTTCTCGCTCCTGATCGGCTGGTTGATCGCTCGCCAGATGGTGCGCCGTCTCGAGCACCTGACCGTCGCCGCCGGTGAGGTCGCGGCGACCGGGCGTCTCGACGTCGAGGTCCCGGTCGACGGGTCCGACGAGACAGGGATGCTCGGTCGCGCGTTCGCCGGCATGCTCGACGCGTTGCGACGCAGCCGCGACGACCAGCAGCGGCTCGTCCAGGACGCCGGCCACGAGCTGCGGACGCCACTCACGAGCCTTCGGACCAACGTCTCGGTCCTGCGTCGTCGTCATGTTGCTCTGACGCCCGACTCCCGCGAGCAACTGCTCGCCGACCTCGACAGCGAGACCCGCGAGCTCACCGACCTCGTCAACGAGTTGGTCGCCCTCGCCACCGAGCAGCGCGGCGACGAGCCCGTGCAGCCTGTCCGGCTCGGTGACGTCGTCGACCGGGCCGTCGAGCGTGTGCGCCGTCGGCACCAGCGAGAGGTCGTGGTCACCGTCGACGAGTCGGTGATCGACGGCCGTCCCGGAGCGATCGAACGGGCGGTGCAGAACCTCCTCGAGAACGCCTGCAAGTTCGCCCCCGACGGCCCTGTCGAGATCGACGTCCGTCTCGGGTCGGTCGCAGTGCGCGACCACGGCGCAGGCCTCGATCCGGCGGACATCCCGCACCTGTTCGACCGCTTCTACCGAGCGGTCGGTTCGCGCAGCCTCCCGGGCTCGGGACTCGGGCTCTCGATCGTGGCATCGGTGGCGACTGTTCACGGAGGCTCGGTGTTTGCGCGCAACGCGGCCGACGGTGGCGCCGTGATCGGCTTCATCCTGCCCGTACGGGGCTGACCCGACCGGTGGCGTAGGGTCACCTCGACAAGGGGGAGCCATGACCGATCTCGTCGAACCGTCCACCAACCGGTATCTCGAGGGGAACTTCGCGCCGGTCGAACACGAGTTGACGGCGTTCGACCTCCCCGTCATCGGTGAGTTGCCGGCCGACCTGTGCGGTCGCTATCTGCGCAACGGTCCGAACCCGATCGGTGTGGTCGACCCGGCCTCTCACCACTGGTTCATGGGCGACGGGATGGTCCACGGCGTGCGACTGCGTGAGGGTCGGGCCGAGTGGTATCGCAACCGGTACGTGGGTTCGCGACAGGTGTCCGACGCCCGAGGAGCGCCCGACGTTTCAGGCCCCAACTGGAGTGGTTCGCCGCTCGGCGCGAACACGAACGTGGGCGGGTTCGCCGGAACCACGTGGGCGATGGTCGAGGCCGGTGCCAGTCCGGTCGAGTTGACCTACGAACTCGAGACGGTCGGGCGCAACGACTTCTTCGGCACCTTGCCGGGGGCCTTCACGGCGCATCCGAAGGTGTGTCCGCGCACGGGTGAGATGCACGCCGTGGTGTACGGGTGGCCGCACTGGCTCGACCACGTCCAGTACGTCGTGATCGGGACCGACGGACGCGTCCGGCGGACGGTCGACGTGCCGGTTCCGGGGATGACGATGATCCACGACATGTCGCTCACCGAGCGGTTCGCGGTGGTCTACGACATGCCCGTCACCGTCGACATCGATCTCGCCTTCGCCGGCCGTTTCCCCTTCCGCTGGAACCCCGACTACGGCGCACGCCTCGGCCTGCTCCCCCGCGAGGGCGAGGCTGCCGACATCGTGTGGGTCGAGGTGCCGCTCTGCTACTCGTTCCACCCGATGAACGCCTACGACCTGCCCGACGGTCGGGTCGTGATCGACCTCTGCGTCTACGACACGATGTTCGCCACCGAACTGATCGGCCCGTTCGGCAGTGGCTTCGGTCGGCTCGAACGCTGGACCCTCGACCCGGTGTCGCGGACGTGTTCGACGGTGGTCCTCGACGAGCGTGCGGCCGAGTTCCCCCGTCACCGTCATTCCGTCACGGCGCAGCACTATCGGTACGGGTACTTCACCCGGCCGTCGGAAGAGCCCGAGTGGATCACGGCCAAGATCGACCTGCAGTCGGGTGACGTCACCGAGTTCGACCACGGCCCCGGCCGCGGCGCCGGTGAGCCCGTGTTCGTCGGTCGGCCCGATGCGGTCGACGAGGACGACGGCTGGCTCGTCACCCTCGTGCACGACGTCCCGCACGAGACGGCCGAGTTGGTGGTCATCGACGCCCACGACGTCGCCGCTGGTCCGGTGGCGCGCGTGCTCCTCCCACAGCGTGTGCCGTACGGGTTCCACGGCAACTGGGTCAGCGATCGGTCGACGCCTCCGCCGGCCTGAGGCGCGACGCCGTCAGGGCGTCCGCGAGTCGTGGACCCGCGTCGGGCTCACGGGGAGCAAGCCGAGCGGGCCGCTCACCGAGAACGTTCCGACGAGGTCGGCGATCACGTCCATCGTGCGTGAGGCGCGGAGGCAGATCATCCCGTCGGCGCCGACCCGCACCGGTGCGAGCGAGGCGACGGCCGCACCGGGCGTGGCGTGCACCGAGGCGTTGCGCACGCGGCCGGCGGTGATGTCGGCGCACGTCCCGGCGAGGAGCTGGCCGCCGTTGAGGGCGTTGGTCGTCGTCAGGTTGACGAGCACGACCGAGGCGCCGGCGGGTGCGGCCAGCCGGATGACGGTGTCGGACGTGGCCCGGACGGCGCAGGCCTCGACGCTCGTGACCGGGTCGATGCGGCACTGGCGGGTGTCGACGAGCCGGGCCTGCTCGGCCGGCGCGTACCCGAGTCCGCCGAATGCGGCCGGCGCGAAGAATCCGTGGACGGCGATCCGCTCGTGGAGCGAGGCCGGCGACCAGGTGCAGAACTGCACGCCCTGCTCAGTGCTCGCGCTGGGAGCGACGGCGAGGTTGGCGACAGCGACATCACCGGCCGCGAAGTTGAGGTTGCTCGACGGGGCAACGTCGGGTCGGAGGCCGTCGCACGTGTCGGCGGCGACGTAGCCGCCGGTGGCCGGCGTGCGTGCCGTGATCGTGGCGAGGGTGGCGACGGCGGCCACCGAGCTGGCGGCCGTGTTGACGACCTCGGTGGCCGCAGGGACGACGCTGGGCGCGAGGCACTCGCTATCGGGGGTGCACCACGAGCGAACCGCGGTGTCGAGTGTGCGGCGAGTCGTCACCGGGGTGAACAGGTTGGTCCCGCTCGTGGTCGCGGTCGGCGCGAAGAAGCCCTGGACGTCGACGACGAGGTGCATCGCTGCGGACTGGAAGAGGCAGAACGCCCCATCGGCGTCGAGGGCGACGACGGTGGTCGCCGCCACGGCCCGGCCGGGTCGGGCGTTGGTCACCGACGTCCGGGTGTCGGGCGCCGGCCCGCAGGCCTCGGTGCTCACGTACCCGTTGGTGAGGGCCCCCGTGGCCGTGACGTTGACGAGCGCTGCGGTCGCACCGACGGGTGCGCCGGTGCGCACGACGGTGCGCGTCCCGGCAGCAGGGGTCTCGCCGGCGGCAGGACATTCGACCGACGGGGAGCCGGCCGCGTCGACGACCTCGAAGCAGCCATCGGACTCGTTGTGGAGCAAGATCGCACGGGCCATCGCGGGCGTGCCGTCGAATTCGAAATGCATCGGGTCGCGCAGCGCAGCGCTGCGGTACTGGTTCGGCGACGTGCAGCCGTTGCCCCACCCGTAGCCGCCCCAGTAAAGGCCCCACTTCTCGGCGACCCGCACGACCCAGCGGGGGATGTCGGTCTTCATCGGCACCGCGCACGCCGAGATGCCGTCGCGGGCGACGTAGGTGAGCAACGGGTTCGCCGCGGTGTTGATGTCGGTGGCGAGGCCGAACGAATGGAACGAGAGATTGGCCGGCTGCAGGTTCTCGCAGTCCTTGCTGGTGGTGGCCGTGCAGCGGAACACGTAGGTGCCGCCATCGCGGATCACGTAGCCGCGCTCTTGGATCTCGCGGTAGAAGCCCTCGAACAAGGGGAGCGCGTCGGCGAAGGTCTTCAGGCTCCCGGCGCGCATCGAGCCGATGCGGTCGCTGTTGGAGACGAACTGCTGCTCCCACTCGGCGAGCGCGGGGCTGCCGTTGTAGCCCCAGCCGAGCCACGTCCACCCGGTACCGGGGAAGGTTCCGCCGGCGATGTTCTGCACGCCGAGGCGGTTGGCCGTCCGCTCGTTGACGACTCCGGTGGAGCGCAGCCCCTCTGCCGTTTGGAACGCAGCGACGGCGTTGGCCGTGATCGGCCCGAACTGTCCGTCGACGGCGAGGGACGCCCCACGGTCGACGAGAGCCTGCTGGACAGCGCTGACCGCGGCGCCGGTGGAGCCGATGGTGAGCGACACCCACGGGAGGACCACAGGTGCGTCGGCGGTCGGGAAGGGAGGGGTCGGCCAACCGTGGTCGGCGGGGTTGCCGTCGTGGGCGGCGAGTAGACATCCGGCCACGTCGCCGCTCGATGCCTGCTCCGCGGTGCATTCCGGCGGCCGGGTCGGGGTGGTCCAGGGTCCGTCGAAGGCCGCAGCCGTGGCCGGAGCGAGGTCGGCGACCGCCTGCAGCACCGGGACACCGGTGACGAGCAGGAGCGCAGCGACGAGCGCACGGGAGCGGGGGCGAACGGTCATGACATCGAGGTATCGGTCCGCCCGCACCTGATCTTGACGACTTTCGAACACTCTGGCACCGGGAATGAGCGCCGTCCGGTCGCGGTTGGCCCCCGGTATGCCCGACTCCGCCGATTCCTCCCGTGACCTCGCCTCTGTCGAGAGGGTGATCGCCGCCCCTGCCGCGGCGATCTTCGCCGTCATCGCCGACCCGTCGCGCCACTGCGAGATCGACGGCTCCGGGACCGTCCGGTCGGCCACTGAACCCTCGCAGCAGGTCACCCTCGGCAGCACCTTCGGCATGGACATGAAGCTGGGCATCGGGTACCGGATGGCGAACACGATCGTCGAGTTCGAGCCCGACCGGCTCATCGCCTGGCAGACACGGCCCACGATCGGGTTGCTCCGCCGCTTCATCGGTGGCCGGATCTGGCGCTACGAGCTCGAGGCCGTCGACGGCGGCACCCTCGTACGCGAGACCTGGGACATCCGCCAGGAAGTCAGGCCGGCCGCGGTGCGTCCGCTGCGGTCACGCACGGTCGACGCGATGACCAAGACGCTTGACCGTCTGGCCGCGGCCGTCGGCGCTGCCTGACACCCGAGGTCGGGCGCGTCACAACGTGCCGGCGTCGAGCCTCTCGAGCACCTCTCGGGCCCTGACCCTCACGGCATCCATGTCGCCGAGCTTCTCGCCGGCGCGGACCTGCCGAGCCACTCGCGCATTGCGCAGGAAGCGGTCGTGGTGGCGATCGAGGAAGTCCCAGTACAACGTCGTGAAG
>Ga0172373_10007751_pt1 | contig 13824 bp, 18 predicted proteins | sample Lak10m_2_FD_114546 | JGI IMG/M metagenome (GOLD analysis project Ga0172373, IMG submission 114546) | Freshwater microbial communities from Kabuno Bay, South-Kivu, Congo - kab_092012_10m | ecosystem: Environmental > Aquatic > Freshwater > Lake | place: Democratic Republic of the Congo... | reverse complement strand
TTACCATTACCATTACCATTACCATTACCATTACCATTACCATTACCATTACCATTACCATTACCATTACCATTACCATTACCATTATCATTACCATTATCATTACCATTATCATTACCATTATCATTACCATTACCATTATCATTACCATTACCATTACCATTACCATTACCATTATCATTACCATTATCATTACCAGAGTCAGAGTCAGAGTCGGAAATGATATTATTAGATGAATTTAAATAATTTGTAATATTATTTGTAATATTATTTGTAATATTTGATGTAATATAATAATTATAATAATTAATATTACTAGAATTACTAGAATTATTAGAATTATAAGAATTATAATATTCATTTATAATTGTAAAAGGTCTTGAATTATTATACTTCAAATAATAATAATTTTGATTATGATTATGATAATTAATTACGCGGAGATGAGTTTTGTTGAAAAGTTCCACCTGTTGCTTGAAATGGCCCAACTCCCATATAGGGAAAAAAAGGCGGATAATAATGATGGTCATGTCTTCTATCATGATGATCATCATGATGATCATAACGATGATGATGATGTGGATGATGATGATGAAATGCATGTATTATTTTCTCCGCTTGTAAATCATAACGAATATTATCATTATTATATGAATTTATTAAATTACGAGTATCATTATTATCTTTAAGAATTGATAATTTAATATCATTACCCATATCAGATATTTTTTGTTCTAGTCCAAGACGATTTTTGGCAGCTTCAATTTGAATATTTGCATAATTATCTGATGCTTGTTTACTTAAATTCATTTCATTTCTATCAATACTTTTATCTAATGATGCATGAACTTTTAATAATTCAATCATATTAGCATTATGATGATTATCTACTAAACGTCCAATACTATTTTCAACACGTAATAAGTCATTATTCATATTATTAAAATTTTTTTCTGCTTGCATATAATAATCTCCTATTCTGCGTTCAAGATTTTGATTTTGTGTAGAATTAAATAATCGTGATTCGCCGAAATTACGTTCACTAGTTACTTCAGCATTTTTAATACTTGTATTTAAAAGATTATTATTTTGATTTAAAAGAGATGATAAATTATTTCCAATTCTTTCTGATGTTAAAAGATTGGCAGCACCAATTCTTTCTAATGAATGACTTAATATAGAACCTACACGATCAATAGCACCTACAGCACCAGTACCATTTCTATCAGTTGCAGATAATTGAGTTGATGCAGTTGTTTGAATTGCATCTTTTAATGTTGAACCAACATTTGCTAAATTTTGGGTTATAAATGCATTATTCATGTTAGCAAGATGTTCACTTCTTTGATTTTCACTTGATAAACTTTGCATTAATGCGTTTAAATTTCTTTCAGAAGCTGCACGTAAAGTATCTGAAATAGTTCTTTGTTAATCAATAAGGGTAGCAGTTTGATTTGCATTATTAATTACTCCTAACATAGAATCAATAGATGCCATCCCATTCATTTTTCTAAATAAATAATTAGATATTTATAAAAAATTATATTTAAAAAAAATGTTTTTTTACTATTAATGTTTATTAATAAAAGTTATAATAGAAGTTTTAATAAAAGTTTTATTTTTAATAATAATAAATGTCCAAAAATTTCAAGAATGATTTTTGATGACAAAATAAATAATTATTATAATAATAATTATATAATTCAATTTACATTAATTAAAAAATAGTATTTTTAAATATATTATTTTCATTAATTTTTAATAATTATATAAGCAAATAATAACAATTTATATAATAAATGCTTAAAACTTTTTGGAGTTCTTCTTCTTCACCATGTCTAAAAATTAAAAAAAATAATAAACGAAAAAGAGAACTCAATAATGATAGTGATAGTGATGATAGTAATACAAGTGATAATAATAGTTTTACTAAATGTCCTATTGTTATTTCTAAAAGTATGAATAGTTCTATTTATTCAAATAATAATCATATTTATTTTAATAATGATATTACAGTTGAAAGTGCTTTTGATTTAAATAAAGAATTAAGAACAATTGAAATAAAAATTAAAACAATAAGTGTTACATTAAATATTAAACCAGAACCAATTTATCTTCATTTAACAACTGATGGAGGATTAATTTATTCTGCATTATCAATTATTGATTGTATTAATTCACTTTCATTACCAGTTTATACAGTAATTGATGGTTTTGTAGCATCTGCAGGAACTTTAATTTCTCTTGCTGGTGAAAAAAGATTTATGTGTAAAAATGCATATATGTTAATTCATGAATTAAGAAGTGGAATGTGGGGAAAAATGACAGAAATTGATGAAGAATATTCAAATTTAAAAAAATTAATGAATCATATTACAAAAATTTATTCAAAAAAAACAAATTTAAAAAAAAAAGAACTTACTGAAATTTTAAAAAAAGATGTTATTTGGAATGTTAAAGAATGTATTAATTATGGTTTAGTTGATGAAGAATATAATATTAAACAATAATTTTATTATTTTTATTTTTGTTTCTATTTAAAAATAATTCTGTAAATAATATTTGTCTAAATATGGAACAATTTTATAATGATTGGATACGATATAAATATTATTGGTTTAATCAATTTGATGGTTTTGATAAATATATTTCATCTAATTATGGTTATTTAATTGATACATATAATTATATTACTGATAATAATCCAATTATTGGTATTTTAATATATGATCAATTAACACGTCATTATTATCGTAATGAAAAAGCAAATCATATTATTACTTATTTTAATAGAAAAGCACTTCAAATTGCAAATATTCATAATAATGAAGATTTTTTAAAAAATCTAAATTATGATGATTGGTGTTTTTTTATTTTAGTTTATAGACATACAAATGAAAAAAATAATTTATTAATTGCTATGAAAGAAGCACAAAAAAGAGGTAATAAAAGTTTTATTAAAGCAACCTATAATAGAGCAAATTTTGAAGAAGAATTAGAATTTTATGATTGTAAAAATGATTATTATAATTATTTATCATTTGATATATCTATTTTAGATGTATGGAATGATGATTTTAATTTTGATATAAATACTGAAATATTTAAAGTAATAGGTGATTATTCACAATTACTTAATAATACTAAAAATCAAAAAATAATTGTTAGTTTATCTGGTGGTGTTGATTCAATTACATGTCTTTTATCGTGTGTTTATTTATTTGATATAGATAATGTAATTGCTGTTCATATTAATTATAATAATCGGATTGAAACTGAAGAAGAAGTTAAATTTTTAAAATGGTTTTGTAATAAACTTAAAGTAAAATTATATGTAAGAACTATAAATGAAATTAAAAGAAAAACTTCAATAGAAAATGATATGCGAGAAGTTTATGAAAGTTATACTAAAAAAATTCGTTTTAATTCATATAAAAAAGCACATTTAATTGAAAATAATAATGATAAAAATCCAATAGTTATTTTAGGACATAATAAAGATGATTGTATTGAAAATATTTTAACTAATATTGCCTATAAAAATAAATATGATAATCTTAATGGAATTGAATTATCTATGATAATTGATAATATACATTTTTATAGACCTTTAATTAATGTTTCTAAAAAAGAAATTTATGAATTTGCAACAAATAATAATTTATCTTATCTTAAAAATTCTACTCCTAATTGGTGTCAACGTGGAAAAATAAGAACATCTGTAATTCCTATTTTAAATAATTGGGATTCTAGATTTATTGATGGATTAACAAATATGACATCTATTTTAAAAGATTTACATTTAACTTTATATATGACTGTTAATAAAAATTTTATAAATAAAGATGAATTTATAATTAATAATTTAAATACTAGTATTTTATATTGGAAATATGGTATATGTAAATTATTTAATTTCTATCCTTCAAATAAAAGTTTGCAAACATTAATTCAGCGTTTAGAATTTTGGAAAAACTCATATGAATCACGCGAAATTAATAAAAAAACTAAAATTATTATTAACAAAAATTTATATATATCTTTATGGAAATCAAAAAAAGATAACCACATGTGTTATGAATTTACATATTTATATACATCAGGAACAAAAGCGGAAACCCGCTAATGTTCCATATATACCATCACCTACTAAAACAGTGCGTCAATCACACAACGATCAGAACATGACTCGCCAAACTCAAGGAGATCATCACGAACCATAATCTCAACCACAACATCCGACGAAAATCGATCAGAACAAAGCACAACCATACAATAGACACCACCGCAAGAAAACACGAAGTGATCATCATCATCACTGTCTCCATACGAATATCTACGAATAGTAGCACCAAAGTTATTCACAACACCTCTCGCAAGTGACTTAAACTGTTCACCATCAAAACAACTAGTCCTCAGTGCAACCCCGTCATCCTCACAATCAGGAGAACGAAGCAAATCGCCAATAGTATTCATCGCATTCAAATAGAATTCGTTTTTGGTCATTTTTGAGAGGAAAGTACACCTTGTAACTTTTCCCCTAAAAAATATTCAAGAATTAAACATCATTTTTTTATATTATGTATTATAATCAATACATTTTGAATTAAAGATTATAAATAAATATATATTCAATATGAATTCACATTATAAGAGTTTATTTAATTTTATTAAAAGTATTATACCTAAAATTTCAGAAACCGAAATTATAGCATTAAAATCAGGTGGTGTTTCAATAGATAGAGAAATTTTCAAAGGTAAAGTAAATTATTATAAATTATATAAACCATTTTTTATATTACAACATAATGAAATCAATAATGATATGATTAAAAAAACAGATGAAATATTAAATATAATTGGTACTGATAATATTTATCCAAATAAAAATATTCATACAACTATAATGAAAAAATTAGGATAAAATGGATTTTTAAGCATGATTATAGATAAGAAATATAATGGAAATCGTTTATCTATTACTTGTCAATCTAAAATTCTTTCTAAACTTTCATCTTATAATCCATCATTAGCAGTTACAGTAATGGTTCCAAATTCATTGGGTCCTGCTGAATTATTACAACATTATGGAACAGAAAAACAAAAAGATTATTTTTTACCAAAATTAGCAAATGGTTCAATGATTCCTTGTTTTGGACTCACTGGACCGAATAATGGTAGTGATGCTGTAGGTGATATTGATAAAGGAATAGTTGTATATGTTAACCAAGAAATTAAAATAAAAATAACATTAAATAAAAGATATATTACATTAGCACCAATTTCAAATTTAATCGGAATTGCTTTTAAATTAGAAGATCCAGATGGTTTATTAAAAAATAAAAAATCAGGTATTTCTGTTGCATTAATTGAAAATTCACAAGAAGGATTAATACAAGATACTTATCATAATCCAAATAATAGTGGATTTCCTAATGGAACAATAAAAGGAACTATTTATATAAATACTAATCAAATTATTGGTGGTGAAAGTAAAATAGGCGAAGGTTGGAAAATGTTAATGGAATGTTTAGCAGTTGGCAGATGTGTAAGTTTACCAGCAACTGCTAATGGTTCTTCTAAATTTATAACACATACCATAATGAATTATATAATGATTAGAAAACAATTTAATATGAATATTGGAAATATGGAAGCAGTAAAAGAAAAATTTATTGATATGTATTTAAATACATGGATTATACATACATCTGTAAATTTTACAAATCATATTTTAGATAATGGTTTAACACTTTCAGTTATTACAGCAATAATGAAACAACAAACAACAGAACGTTCTAGATTAATTTTAAATCATGGTATGGATATTTACTCAGGTAGTGGAATATGTACAGGAAAAAATAATTTTTTAACTAAATTTTATAATTCATCACCAATTGGAATAACAGTTGAAGGTTCTAATACACTAACAAGAGGTCTTATTATTTTTGGACAAGGATTAAATAAAAGTCATCCATTTATATTTCCAATTTTTCAAAATATTCAAGACAATAATATCAGTGAATTTAAAAAAAATATAAATAATTTAATTTTAAATATAATTAGTAACTATTGTGAATTACTTTATTTACAATTTAAACAAAATTTTAAATTAATATCATATGATTTAGATTTTAAATTAAATACATCAACACTTAAATTTAGTTTATTATCAAATTTTATTGCTTTAATGGGCGGAAAAATTAAATCAAAACAAATGATTTCTGGTAATATGTCTGATATTTTATCAAATTTATATTTATCATATAGTATTTTATGGTATCATAAACATTATTTATCTTCAAATGACGTTACATATAATCTTTTACGTAATGAATGTTTAAAATATTTATTAAATGAAATTGATTATAAAATTAATTTAATAATATCAAATTATGAAATATCTTCATTAAAACCATTTTTATATCCAATAAAAAATACAATTATATATCCAAAATTAGAAAATAAAAATATTTTATATAAATTAATTATTAATAATAAAGAATTACATAATATATTTAAAAATGATATTTATTATAAAGATACTGTTCTTGAAAAAATGGAAATATTATTATCTATGAATCCAAAAACAAAAGAATATAAAGAACTTTATCAAGATATCATAAGTGTTGGCGAATATCCAATAAAAAAATAAATTATTTTATAATTATAATTGACAATAAAAACAATTATAATAATCCATTCTAAAGAAATGATTATTATATTTAAGTCTATGTATATCAAAACAAACTTTAGGTAATTTTTTTTTTATATTTATCTCAAAATTTTCGAGATCATTTAATTCATCATTATCTTTTAAATTTTCATATAAACCCATATCACTTCTACAGATTGGACAATAAATACCAGTATTTGTAAAACTATTTTTAAAATCATAATTTATAATACAATCATAATGAAAAGCATGTCCACAATCAGTTAAAAATGCATTATTTTTATGAATAATTTCATCATAACATATTGGACAAGTTTCACCAATTTTAATATAATGTTTAATTTGTAAATTTTCAATTATTGTTTTTCTTACTTTTCTATGATAACTTTCATAAATACAGAAATCACTATCATAATCTAATAATTTAGTTTTACAAATACTATTACTACCTTGAAAATTAGCAGAAACTTTTATTTTTATTGGTTTATTATAATCACTGAAAATATCATCTGTTGTTAATGAATTATTCTTAATCATTATAAAAAATAATAAAAATAATAATCATTTTTTTTATGACGCTTTAATTTTAATCCATGTATCTGGAAATAAATCCTTTGTATCTTTTTGATTTTTTAAACGTGGTCCAAACCATTCATCTGGATAAAAAATAAGTTTATTTGAAAATGGAGATAAATATGCTGCAAACCATGAAAAACTTGAATTTGCTGTAATAAAATGATTACAATTTGACATATACATTAATTCTTGATAATCTTTTGTATCTGGTTGATTAATATCATAAACTTTAATTAAATTTAACATTTTACCTGTTTTATTAAAAACTTCACCTGTTATAATTTCAATATAATCATTTACTATATCATCATCATCTTTTTGAGCAAATACAATAAATTTATATTCTTCTAATGCATTCGGAATCATATCAAATAAATAAGAAATAGCATTTATATAATAAGTAGGTCTTAAAACATAATGATTACTTTGATTAAAACAAAAATCTTCAAATCTAAAATGAATAACAATACTTTTAAAATTAAATTTATATCTTTGTTGATATTTATCTAATTCTAACATTTTAATTATTTTATTTTTATTATGATCAAAATATTTAGGTGATTGAAAATATCCTTTTAATACTAATGCTTCTTTAGGTATAGGATGATAAAAAAATGTTTGTTCTTCAAACCCATTTCGTTGTTGTACATTTTCAATTTTATCTTCAACTTTAAATAAAAGTTTTTTAAAAATATTTGTAAAATAATAATGTCTTATTCCATTATCATATATTGGATATACACTAAAATCTCTATTTTCATCAATTGCCTTAGATAATCCTGTAAAAACCATAAATAATTGATTACCTAAACCTGCATGTAATATCATTGTTATTTTTGATGAAGTCATTTTTATTATAACTAAAATAATTACTATTTAGTTCTTTAAATAATTTGAATAATTTATTTCGAAAACCAAATAATAATAAGTGTAAATTGTATTTTGAAAACGTTATATACAAACTTATTATAGTTAATTATATTAAAAAATTAATTATGATATAATAACAATATAATATTATAATTAAATATGAGTAAATATATTTGTGAAAAATGTGGTAAGGAATTTAAGCAAAAATATCATTATATTACTCATTTAAATAAAAAAATCCTTGTATAGTTTAAATTAAAAAATAAAACCAATTGAATTTGAAATTATTAGTTCGGATATTTCAATAGAAATATATATTATTTAATTAAATATAAAAAATAAAATAAAATAATTATTTTATTTATTAATTATAATTATGATGACTTTTATTAATGATAATAATGATAAAAATGCAATAATTGAATTTAGAGGTGTTCAAATTACTTATGATGAATTAGACGAATATTTTAAAGAAATGAAAAATAATCGAAATGATAGAGAAAGAATACTCGAAGAAATTGCTTTTTTTCATGAATCTATTTTACTTAAATATTCTAAAACTAAACCTCCTATTGATGATACTTCTTTAAATACATTTTATTTTAAACCATTAACAGATATAAAATCAGATATTTGTTATAGTAATATTACATCAAATGTTAATTATAGTTGTAATAATGCATTATTTCATTTATTAAATAATATATCAATGAAAAAAAAAGAAGAATTTTTAATATCTAAGATTGAAAATATAGAATTTAAATTAAAAATTAATACTTATATTAATCTATTTTTTATAGGTGTTATTTTTACTTATCAGTTTTTATTATAAAAAATGATTTTATTTTTATTATAATTATTATTATATTATGCCTGAATCTATTCTAATTTCACAAATAAATGATAATACTAAATTAGTTAAAATGTCATTGAGAACATTAGTTCAAGAAATTGAAGATTGGGATGAAAATCGCGAATTAAATGAAGATAAAATAACTGAAATTATTAAAAATTATAAAAAAAAAGATATTGCTTTAATTACATCTTTATTTAGATGTGCTGTTTATTCTAATGGTCGTAAAATTTTATTAGATGGTCATCATAGAAAAGAAGCTGCAAAAGAATTCTTAAAAGATTTTATTAATTTTGATGAAAATATTGATTGTTTCGTTATAATGCATGATAAAACAAATAATGATGATGATTCTGATATTTATGATCTTCATGTTAAATCAAATTTAGCTACTCCTTTATCTGATTGGCAAATTCCAACTGTATTAAGAAGTGCCTTAATTAAAGCTTTTAAAAATGATCTTATTCTTAAAAATGGATTATCAAAAAATATTGGTGTTAAAAAAGCACATCAACCTAAAATTAGTCTTAATGAATTAGCAGAATTAGCAGGAAAAATTACAATTAAATATCCAAATTTACCTATTGAATTAATTATTTATAATATTAAACAAATTAATAAATGTTTATCTTTATGTTTTAGTAAAGATAATATTCATAATATTAGTTTAACTAATCATAAAATTAAACCTGAAATTATTGAAAAAGCACATGAATATAAATTTTATTTAAATATTCGTGATAGTAAAGTTAATAAAGATATATGGATTCATTATATTGATAAACCAACTGAAATAAGTGATTATGCACTTTTTAGCGAATTAATTTAAAAATAATATCACAATTAGTTGATTTTATATTATAAAAATCAATATAATCAATTATTTTTGTATTTTCATTCCAATAAGGATTTTCAATATCAATTATATATTTAGGATTATGTTTATAAACTTTCATAATTTTAATAATAGTTAATGAATCATTTATTATATTATTATGATTTATTTGTAATAATTCACTAAAAGTTAAACTTAAATTAGTAAAATTTTTTATTGTAAATGTAGATACATTATTATGTAGATAATTATAATTCCAAAAAACTAAATTATAATAATTAACTTTATTCATAACTATAATTAAAAAATGATTTATTAATTAATTATTAATAATAATTAATAATGAAAAAAATAGAGAGTATTCATAATAAAACTAAAGATATTGGTGAAACTGAATTACCTTATAATAATAAAAATTTAATTCTTCAAGATTCTGATCTTAGAAATTTATTTGATTCTAATGGACTTAATGGAATCAAATTTAATAATATTAATCTTTATAGAAATGCTTTTATACATAAATCTTATTGTACTATGAAAAATACTGATTTTACAACAAGTAATGTAAAATGTCCTTCTGATTGTATTCCATTACAAGATATGTCATATGAAAGATTAGAATTTTTAGGTGACGCTATTCTTGGATTTGTCGTTGCTAATTATTTATATATGAGATTTCCCGATCAAAATGAAGGATTCTTATCAAAAATTAGAACAAGAATTGTTAATGGTAAAATGCTTGGATTTTTAGCAGAAAAAATTGGTTTTAATAAATTTGCAATAATTTCTAAACAAGTTGAAGATGCAAATGGTAGAAATAATTATAAAATTATGGAAGATATTTTTGAAGCATTTATTGGTGCTCTTTATATTGATTTTCAAACAACAGATGATATAGTAACATTACCTACAAAAATTAATTTAGAACCATTAACAGGTGCTGGTTATTTTATAGCAGAACAATGGATTATTTATATAATTGAAAATTATTTAGATATTAGTGATTTAATATTACAAAAAACTAATTATAAAGATATGCTTATTAGTTATATGCAACAAACATTTCAATTTACACCTAAATTTAATGAAATTAATATAACAAATACTAAAGATAATAATAAAATTTTCAATTATTGTGTAAGAGATAGAACAAATACTATTATTGCAACATCACATGGAAATTCAAAAAAAGAAGCTGAGAATAATGTAAGTAAAGAAGCTTTAATTTATTATGGACAATTACAACAATCTTGAATTGATTTACTTTTAGTATTTATATTAAATAATTGTTGATTATTATTTTCATTATTTGTTAAATATATTTTCATAAAATCAAATTGATTTTCCCATAATCCTAAATTTGGTTCTGTTGATTCAAATATACAACTTTTTTTACTTATATATCGTGATTCTAAAAATCCATTTTTTAAATTTTTATTATACATTCCATCTATATTTGGACATTGTGGTTTTAATTGTTTCTCAAACATATAATCATTATAAAGATTATATTTCTTATCAAGAAATGTAATGCGTTCACATGATATAGATTCCGATTGTGTTTTCATATTCATTTTTTTTATTAATCTATAAATAGATAATTATAAAATATGTTTTATAAACTTAATTCAAATCTTAAAGGGGGGTTTCTAAAAGAGAAAACTAATGATGATAGAGTAATTATTGTATATCATTGGAATAATTGTGGTCATTGTAGAACTTTTATGCCTATTTTATATAATCTCTTAAAAGAACAACAAGATTTATTAAAATTATCTAATATTTTTGAAGTAGAATATAATGATTTTGATTATTTACCTCCAGAATTAACTAATGTTTCCGCATTTCCTTCTGTTGTTGCAATTCAAAATGGAAAAAAAATTGATGAATTTAGCGAACAAAGAACCCCTGAAAATTTAAGCGATTTTATCAGAAAAAATAGTTCTCTTAAAACTGAATCTGATACTAATTCTTTAAAAAGTTCTTATTATTCCACTCCTTCTTCTTCTTTATCTTCTTTATCTTCTTCAAATAGAAAACGAAAACCTCTTAAAAGTTATAGTAGTAAAAAATCGAATTAAAGGTTTGATTAAATATTTAATTAAATATAATAATTATGAGTCAAGAAAATAGTGATGATGATATAAATGATATTATTAATAAAATTGAACCTACTAAAGATGAATTAGATACTTTTAAAAATCTTGTTAATGAATGGTTTAAATTAGATGATATTATTCGTAAATTAATTGTAGCATTAAAAGAACGAAAAAATCATCAAAGAGTTCTTAATAATAAAATTGAAGAATTTATGTTTAAATATCAATATAATGATTTAAATACTCAAAATGGACGTTTAAAAGCATCTGTTAAAACTTCTCATAAACCTGTAAATATTAAAGAAGTTAAGGAAATTTTAGAAAAAAATAAAGATTTAAAAGGTGAAGAATTATTAGAAAAGATTTTTAATAAAGAAGAACGACCACTTACTACTAAAAAAGTAATTAAACGTATTATACCTAAAGTATCATTATCATTAGATATTTAATTTTTATTATTTTTTATCTTAATAGATAAAAAATTGATTTTATAGTTAATATTATTTTTTGACTGATTAAAAATGTCGGTAGCAATATCACCTTCAATGAAGTTTAAATGTTTATGTGGTTGTTTTCTTGCTAAAACTTCCATTAAAGGACATTTGAATTCTCGAAAACATTTTTTTCTGTTGCAAAAAATTGAATCTTCTGTAAAAGAAAATCTTCAAAATGAAATGAATCAATTATTTGATAATTCTTTAGATTTTAACTCTGCTGAATATCTTGAGAAATCAAATAATTTGAAAATGCGTTTTGAAAATCTTAATTTGAAATATGAGACGAATTTTAAAATATCGTCTAATTTTCTTGATTTGGATTTTATGGAAGTTCGAAACTTTTCGATTGGTGGTTATTATAGTGTATTTATCGATAAAGTTAATCAGACATTTGATGTTCGTAATGATGGTTTTACAATAAGATTCGTTATTGTTTTAAACGATTGTTAATTATCTGCAACAAAAATAACAAAATATTTTGTTATTTTTATAGTCTCATTACTAATTCTTCATATTTATAATTTGTTGAATAATATATGTTTCTTAAATTATGTTTCTTAATAAAATTACTACAACTTTTACAAGGTTTAGAATTTTTTAAACAATTATCATATTCGGCACCAGCAACCCTTACAACATAAATATCACATGATTCTAATAATTTTTTATTATAAAATAATTTACTAATTGCAGCTATTTCAGCATGAATACTAAAATTTTCACTCATATGATCACATCTTTCATTATATCCTGTTGCAAGAATTTTATTTTTATATACAACAACCGCACCATGTTTTTGTTGCATATTTGATTTTAAAGCAATTTCACCTGCTTCTTGCAAAAATAATTGATGTTTTTTATTAATCATTTTAAGATTATATATATTATCCTCATTTTGACCTTCGGTTTTGTCTTGCCTCCGTTTAGTATACATCAAGTTATATTACCAATTTTAATTTTTAAATAAAATCATTTTTTATAATTCATTTGATATAAGAATTAAATTATTATTTAAAAATGACGATTAAAAATGTATGAATATATTTATTTAATTCATACACGAGAATTTTATAATCAAAATAAAAATATTTATAAAATTGGTAAAACTAAACAAGAAAATTTAAAAAGATTTAAAAATTATCCTAAAGGAAGTAAATTATTATTTCAAATTATATGTACAAATTGTGATATTGCTGAAAAAGAATTATTAAAAATTTTTAAATTAAAATATAAATTAGAATCATTTTATGGTCTTGAATATTTTAGTGGTGATTTTAAATTAATGATTAGTGATATTTATAATTATTTATTTTATAATACCATTTATGATAATACTAATGATAATACTAATGATAATACTAATGATAATACTAATGATAATACTAATGATAATACTAATGATAATACTAATGATAATA
>Ga0172373_10007750_pt1 | contig 13826 bp, 13 predicted proteins | sample Lak10m_2_FD_114546 | JGI IMG/M metagenome (GOLD analysis project Ga0172373, IMG submission 114546) | Freshwater microbial communities from Kabuno Bay, South-Kivu, Congo - kab_092012_10m | ecosystem: Environmental > Aquatic > Freshwater > Lake | place: Democratic Republic of the Congo... | reverse complement strand
GGGTGCTCAATGGAATCGAAAAAATGTCTCTCAAGTTTTGAAGCATCGCTGTGCTTATCTCAATGATATGCTTGATTCTTGTGAGTATAATTACTCAGTGCCAAACTGAGATGCTCCCTCGACTGCTTCCGTTTCTCCATCACTAAAAATAAACACAGGTATATCAAAATCCTTGGCAAATTTCAAAAAAGGAAGATATTTTATTCCTTTTCCGCCCACACCAATAAAACTTACTCCTTTAACAAATGCTTCGCTGCCACAATACTCTTTAAAGAGTAAAGGGAGTGCTTGTTCTTCAGTTTCACCTTCAGATAGAACAAGAGCCTTAGAAAAAAGAATTTCACCCCTAGAATGAATAACCTCTCGCTGTAGTCTACGCCGTTCCTCTTGATCAAGGTCGGGATTTAGATGTCTAACGGTAATACCATCAGGAGTTCTCTTTAAATATCTCAACTCTGTTTGTTTAGCCATTGCCGCTACATAAGGCGAGTGAGTACTGATAATTACTTGTCCCTCAAACTTCTCAAGTTGTTGATATAAAGTTTTCTGAGCATTAGGATGCAAGTGTGCTTCTGGTTCTTCGGCGGCGAGAATAGGAAAGAAAAGATTTTCTTCCTCCTCATATTCTTTCTTTTTTAACTCGGCAAAAGCATTTACAATCAACATAGATGCCCAGCTTCTTGTCCCCATACCGTGATATTCCATGGAAAAGGTGCTGCTTGCATCTTCGCCAAAGTGTGCCGAGAAGTACTTGGAAAGATCTCGGATCTTCCGTGGAAAAGGAGTGATTTCTGCTTTGCCAGAACTTTCAAATGACTGATTAAGATTTTCTAAATTTGTCTTAAGGGTTGCAAGTTCATTACTTTTGGAGATTGCCTGATCGTTCAACTCATTGATCATTGCTTCTAATGCATCAACTTCAGTTTTGCTATATTTAATGTTCGACAAAACTTTTCTAACTAACGAAGATTTTTCTCCAATTTCTTGATGAATATCTCTTTGAGCATCAATTGGAATAAATTGGATGCCATTAAGACGAAGAAATTTTTTGTTGGGAATCTCAACTTGAGCATTAAGCCAATTGTTGCCATCCGTCCATACTCTAAGCACTGAGTAGGATGTATCAAAGCCACCTTTATCTGGTTTACTACGAGTCCGAAGTGCTACATATTGGAAGGAATTGGCTTCAGATTGAATCCTATCTTCAAATTCAGTCTGCCAAGCTTCATCAAATGTATCTATGCGATTGCCTTGCTCATCTACAGGCACAATCCTAACATCTACAACTATCTCATCTGCACGTTTATCATCACTACCTATATAAAAATCCTCTTCAGATAAATAGCGTGAGTAATCACCCAAAGCCAATTGAAGTGCTTTTAGTACAGACGTTTTTCCTGAATTATTCATCCCAATCAGCAAAGTAACGCGAGGCAAAGACATCTCAAGATTTTTGATGCCTCGAAAACCTGCGATTCTGATAGTGTTGATGAGAATATTCAAGAGTAAACCTCTATACCATTTAGTTTTTAGTGTATCAAATTTTGTTTTTAGATTGAATACATATACATAACTATTAGCGTATATTTCTACAAATTACCAATGATCTGAATAATTAGGCTGTGATCGTATTGTAGATGTATTTCAACTGAACCAAGAATAGTTTCTTCTCTTTTGCGATAAGCGCAATCGCACTTAAACTAATTCTAGATACTTTGCTCCAAAAAGCTCCCGCAAAAAAATATACGTTAATAAATGACAGGTTCCTTGCCACACATAACATATAGCGGATGACGTGGATAACCAGCTTTTGTAATTCCTAAACAGTGAGGTTGAATATTGTGTTTAGATAGCAACTCCAAAACAAAGCGATCGCGTTGCATTAACTTCCCGTTATTTCCCCAAGCAACAACAACCCTATCGGCTGACTTAATCGCCTTTTTTAAATAGCGATCGTTCTGCTTCCCAACAGGATCATCCACCTTTTTAAGCTCCAAAGGACTTGCTGTTCTAAAAGCAAATAGATTAACGACAATTAGCGAACCATAGTCCCAAAACTTCGCAAAATTGATACATCGCCGCAGCGTCGGGTCATCAATACTTGCATCCGCCTTACTCGGATTAAGCATAATAAACACAATTTTTGACTTGGCTATATCCCATTCTCGCCATAGCGAATAACGGTAGAGTCCCGTTTTATCGATGACAGCACCCTTTTTCATGAATTCCCGACTCAACAAATTTCCTTAAACTTAGCTAGTTTCTAGTCTCAGTTTTCCTTGCAACTATTTTTCTATAATCTCACTAAACATCCGCACAAACAAACGCATTGTACGAACAAGATTATATCTATATGGTCGATTACAGCCGTAACCTACTCCTCCAAGGGAAGAGACTGTTTAAGCAGAAATTCACGAATAGCAGAATCTTCAGTAAGCCCGATCGCTCTAGCATAGGCTTGCTTTGCCTCTGACTTAGCCCCCAACTGCTTAAATAAATGCGCCTTTAGCGCCCAGTAGGGTTGATAATTTTTCACAGACTCCAAAGGAATTGCCTTGAGGTGCATTAAACCCTCTTCTATTCCCTGTGCTTCCGCGATCGCTGCCGCCTGACTGACTAAAGCCCCCAAAGTCGGCGAAATTCTAATCAACCCTGCGTACAGTAATGCTAATGCTTGCCAATTAACTTTCTGAGCGATCGCTCTTTGAGCATGAATCGACTGAATCGCCGCTTCCAGTTGAAATCTTCCCAATTGTTTAAAGGTTGCCGCCTGTGCTAGTTCCTTCTCTGCTTCTGTGATCGCGATCTGCGACCACAAACTTGTATCCTGCTGCAATAGCGGCACATAGGAACCATCGCTGCTAGTGCGACGAGCATCCCGCCGAGATTCACAATAGAGCATGAGCGCAAGCAATCCTCTTGCTTCTGGCTCCGTGGGCATTAACTGAACATAGAGCCGCGCTAACCAGATCGCCTCTTCTGCTAATCCGCGATGACGTGGATCACTACCATCTACAGTTTCCCAAGCATTAGTATAAGCAGCATATATCGCTTCTAATACAGCAGCCAATCGAGATGGTAAGTCCTTCTCCTCTGGCAACTCAAAGGCAATACCTGCATCGCGAATTTTTGTCTTAGCTCTCACTAGTCGCTGACCCATCGTTGCAGGAGCAACTAGAAAAGCAGAAGCAATTTGGGCGGCATTCAGTCCCAGAACTGTTTGCAACATTAGGGGTGTGTGAATTGTCGGATCGATCGCAGGGTGGGCGCAAATAAATAATAATTTCAAGCGATCATCAGGAAAGGTAACTGATTCTGAAGATGGCTCAGCAGCAAATTCCAGTTCGTTGTATTTGAAGGTATTAAGAACCTTGTCATGTACTTGCGAACGTCGTCCCGCATCAATCAAGCGATTTCGCGCCGTTACCAATAACCATGCTTCAGGATTTTTGGGAACACCGCTTTCTGTCCAAGTTTTTAAAGCCGAAAGGAACGCATCGCCGAGGGCATCTTCGGCAGTGACCACATCTCTAGTTTGGGCGGCTAAATAGGCAACTAGCCGCCCATAAGAGTTGCGTGCAGCTAATTCTGCGGCTCGACGTGCTTCCATCTATGATTAACCTTGCGGTGCGGTTTGTTGCCAAGCGGGTAATTGCTCAATCCGCGCATACCAAGCCTGAATATGTTGATAGTTCTCTAGGGGAAATCTCGCAGGTATGGCATAGGTGAGATCACTCGCCACGGAGAAATCAGCCAAGGTCAAGCAGTTATTGACTAGGTATTCGCGATCTGCAAGATGATTATTCAAGACGCTAGCTTCTTTATGAAAGCGATCGCTGGCTTGTTGCACTACCTGCGGATCATGTTCGCCTAATTGCAAGAGAGCCTTCACAAAGTTCTCAAACTGTAAGGGCTGACAGACTGAATACCAATGGGCAAGTTGCCAACTTTGCCAGCGCATAATATCCGCCCGAATTTTGGGATCTTCGCTCCAGAGAGAATTAGGAACTTGACTAGCCAAATATTGCATGATGGCTGTAGATTCCCAAAGGATAAAGTCACCATCTTGGAGAACTGGTGTCCGTCCTGTGGGATTTAACTGGACAAATTCGGGGTGATGTTGTTCACCTTTCTGTAGATCTACCAATCGCAGGTCAATGGGAAGTTGCAAATGAATAGCTACAGCATGAACTTTACGGGTGTTGGGAGAGGGTGGAAAGTAATAGAGCTTCATGGGATTGTTTTCTCGCTAAACTTTGATATGGCTAGTTGATGGGCAACAGAGGACGGACTTCGACCGCGCAATTACTGGCGGCTGGGCAACGGGCTGCCCAATCCATGGCGGTATCCAAATCGGGAACGTCAATAATATACATCCCACCCAGTTGCTCTTTGGTGTCGGCATAGGGGCCATCTTGAACGTTACGTTGTCCATTTTGAAGACGAATGGTGGTGGCTGTATGACTAGGATGAAGTGCTGCACCACCTGCGGCTACTCCTGCTTCGGCTAGGGCTTGGGAGTAGGCGAAATAGGCTGGCATGGTTTGAGGGCGATCGCGGACGTCTTGTTCGGTTTCATAGATCAGAATTGCATATTTCATAGGTATATATCCGTTTTGGGGTTGATTAAAGCACAGATTATTTATGCTTTATATCTCTATGACGAGTGAAGCTTGACCATTTCGACAGGAATTTAAAAATTTATTTTGAGGTTATACCAAAGCACAAAATGGCTAAGCCATTTTGTGCTTTCAAAACCCTTACAGGGTTTGGCTTTTAATTCACAGAACTGTCGCCACACTTCTGTGAATTGTAATCGCAATTTTACTTAAAAAAGATAAGTGGTGGCGCAAAGCACCACCACTTATCTTTTGGGTGTTATGTACTAATAAAAAATAGCGACGCTATTTTTTATTATGGTAATAGCCCACCACCACTACCAATACCTAGACGTTCGGCAACACCAGAAGTCAGTGGAAGTAACGTAATCAACATCCAAAAGAGAGCCACCACACCCAATGCTTCGCGATCGCCATCAAGTTCTGAGAGTTCGTTCAGCATAGGACGTTCTAGATCTCGCAATAGAATCAAGATAATGCCACCCCAGTAAAGCGCAAGGGGATTAATCACTGTAGCAATCACTAGAAAAATCAACGTTAATACCGTTGTCCAACTTGCAGTGCGTCGTCCATAGATTGATTGCACGATCCGACCACCATCTAACTGACCTGCGGGCATCAAATTTAAGGAGGTGATGACTGAGCCGAGCCAGCCTAGAACCACTAAGGGATGGATTGAAACGAAGTTAATATGTAATGCATCGCCAAGGAAGAGTTTTGCTAAGGTTCCTGCTAACACTGAAGCTTGAAAAATTTGACTGGGAATTTCTATCCCGCCCATGCCGATCGCCGATAGATATAAACCTAAAAGCAACGAACCTAAAGATAGTAATCCACTAGCAAGGGCTGGAGCGATCGCAATATCAAATAGGGCGAAACGATTTGGTAGCGGCGAAGAAATACGGCTGAATGCACCGAAAGAGCCTAACTGTGAAGAAGGTAGGAGAAAAGGGAAACTCATCGTTACCTTATACTTCTTTGCCATCATCCGCATCGCCAACTCGCGCACGCCCAAAATCACACCAATTCCAAGGGCAAAGGGTAAACCTACTAAATATTCTTGAGGCGATTGGATCACAGGAATACCTGCAACTAACGCACCCAAATTTAAGGCTGTATAACCATTTGCCACAATCAGTACCGCAATTAGTACTCTTTGAGGAATCGTATTGTTATCAATGGTCGTAACACGGCTAGGAAGCACAATCACTACAGGTTTGCGATCTTGACCTTCCACTAGAAACAAATTGTATTTATCACCAAGGCGATCGCTGAGGGATTTGGTAAGGCGATCATGCACAACGTCAGGATCACCACGCAAATTTCCTTTAAAAATTGCTCCCTCTTGATAGGGAATTGTCTCAGTAACATAGTAGGTTTCAATGCCAAAGATCCCCTGTATCAGTTTCTTGTCTTCCGTAGGAAGAGCCTTATACAGTTTTAGCTGTGTTTTGCCTTGAGACATAGCCACAGCAATGGGAGAGTTAATCGGTGATTTGGTAGTTACGTTATCAGGAGAATTAGGTCGATCGCCATTGGCTTCAATATCTCGCTTAAGTTTCTGCTCGATCGCTGACTTTTCTTCAGCGACAACTTTACGTAATTGATTGCTAATTGCCACATAGGCGATCGTGGAACCAAGTAATAGAAGTAATAGCGTTGTAAAATTTATAAAAATACCCGATACAAACAAACCAAAATAAATTAGCCAAGGCGACATGAGCGCTACGAACTGTAGCCAAGACAGTAACCCAAGCTTGCCAAACTTGCGGGAACGAAAATATCCCCAACCCAGTAAAGCAAGGGTGAGTATAAATACGGAGATCGGAAGAAGTGGAGTTGATATCATAAAAATAAATTACAGGAAATCCTAGGAATTCTTGACTTCAAGCCACAATTCCCTACAATTCCCGAATAGTTTGGCAATGTTTTGTTTATCCACTGTAGCGACAAACCGCAAATTACTGCATAGAAACAGAATGTTTTTAAAATCTTGCTACATAAGTTTTTACATAAGTTTTTATATAGGTTTTATCAGTCTAGTGAAGTACAGGTTTGTTTCCCCGCCGAAGGCGGGGAAACAAACCCTTGTAACTTTTGCAGCGTACAAAGCGCAAATAGCAAAAAATGGGAAGAATCACTTTGCGATTCTTCCCATTTTTTGCTTGCGTCGAACTGACGTTTTATTAAATTGCAGCCCCCTAAGTACAGCCTATTGAAGCTTTGAGTAGTACAGAAAGAATTTTGAAAGCATTGCTTTGCAATGCTTTCAAAATTCTTTCTGGGTTTTAATCAAACTTAAAGCACTGTATTGTAATATTGAAATTAAGCGCAATCAACGGTAAACACATAGATTAACAGTGGATTTGTGAAAACCTTTATAAAAGCGATCGCGTCGGATATGTCAAGACAATTTGAGGTAAATGCAACGTGGGCATTGTTGTAGAAAGCGTAGTTAAGCAATTTGGTGATTTTTTAGCCCTAGACAATATCAATCTTGAGGTCAAAACAGGCTCTTTGGTCGCATTATTAGGCCCATCTGGCTCTGGTAAGTCTACTTTATTAAGATTGATTGCTGGCTTAGAAACTCCCGATCGCGGCAAGATTTTTCTGACTGGTAAGGATGCCACCGATCAAGATGTACGCGATCGCAACATTGGCTTTGTGTTTCAGCATTATGCCCTGTTCAAGCATATGAACATCCGCCGCAATATTGGCTTTGGACTAGAAATACGTAAAGAACCTAAAGCAAAAATTGCTGAGCGTGTCGAAGAATTACTAGAACTAATCCAACTCAAAGGCTTAGGCAATCGCTATCCATCCCAACTATCAGGTGGTCAACGCCAACGAGTCGCTCTGGCACGCGCCCTTGCTGTTCAACCCAGTGTGCTGCTCCTTGATGAGCCTTTTGGAGCGCTCGACGCTAAAGTTCGCAAAGAGTTACGGGCTTGGTTGCGCCGACTTCACGACGAAGTACATGTCACCAGCGTATTTGTCACCCATGACCAAGAAGAAGCGATGGAAGTCGCTGACGAAATCGTGGTAATGAATAAAGGCAAAATCGAGCAAATTGGTACACCTGCGGAAGTTTACGACAACCCAGCCACTCCTTTTGTGATGAGTTTTATTGGGCCTGTGAACGTACTTCCTGCTAGTCGCGATCGCAAGAGCGAGTTTCATGAAATTCACAAGCACGATAATGATGTTTACATTCGTCCTCGTGATATTCATATAGAAATTGAACCAACTAGCAATTCTATATCTGCCAGAATCACTAGGCTAATCCATCTGGGTTGGGAAGTTCAAGCTGAGTTATTACTGGGTGATGGACAGGTCTTGACTGCTCATCTAACCCGTGAACGTTATGATGAGTTAAAGTTACAGCCACAGCAGTATGTCCACATCGAGCCAAAAGATGCCAAATCTTTTCCACTCGATTATTCGATTTAAAAGCTCTATAAGTTTCTGAGTAACAGTCTGCACAAACCAGATCCTCAACAATTAATACAAATCTATAGCAGTCCTAAATCAACGTGAATTCGATATAGCGCTTCGCGCGGCGCAAATGTCGCAAAATGGTAAAAATCGCACTTTCATTTTTAACATTTTGCGAGTTCGTCGGATTGACGTTAAACCATTTGTGGGTTTTGGTGGACTGAGGAAGCACACTCCAAAGAAGTGCGCTTCCTCAGTCCATTTGGGATTGCTATACAATGCAATTTGTATTAATCACAGAAAAATCATTTATGTATATCGATTCTACGCCCTACCCATATCCTTACAACGGTGATCTCAGACCAGATAATACGGCTTTGATCATCATCGACATGCAAACAGACTTTTGTGGTGTCGGCGGCTATGTAGACAAAATGGGCTATGACCTCTCACTCACCCGCGCCCCCATCGAACCAATCAAAAAAGTCTTGACCCTATTTCGTGAAAAAGGCTTTTTAATCATCCATACCCGTGAAGGGCATCGCCCCGACTTGTCAGATTTACCTGAAAATAAGCGTTGGCGATCGCAGAGAATTGGTGCAGGAATCGGCGATGAAGGGCCTTGTGGCAAGATCTTAGTACGCGGTGAAAAGGGCTGGGACATCATTCCCGATCTGTACCCCATAGATGGTGAGCCAATTATTGACAAACCAGGAAAAGGCTCATTTTATGCCACCGATCTCGACTTGATCTTGAAACGCAATGGCATTCAAAATATTATATTGTCAGGGATTACCACTGATGTTTGCGTCCATACAACCATGCGTGATGCTAATGATCGCGGCTATGAATGTTTGATGCTATCAGACTGCGCAGGTGCCACTGACTATGGCAACCACCTTGCAGCCCTAAAAATGATTGAAATGCAAGGCGGCGTATTTGGCGCAGTCAGTGATTCTGAAACATTGACTACAGCGATCGCCCAAAATTTCTAGTTAAATCAAAAAGTGCATAAAAGTGTACGTCACTATGGAAAACCCGATGCCTGACGATCTTGAAGTCGATCTTGCTGCTAATCTGATCGAAGAAGAATCTATGAAAGAGTCGATACCATCCTTGACTATTCCATCTAGTGTATCTGCTGACGCTCTGCGATCGCATCTACCACCTGAACTAGAACTTGTAAATATCTCTAAGAGATTCGGTTCCTTTGTAGCCGTTGACAATGTATCACTTAAGCTTGCCCCTGGAACTTTTCATGCTTTACTTGGTGAAAATGGAGCAGGTAAGAGTACTCTAGTCAAGTGCATTATGGGCTTCCATGCGGCGACTCATGGCGATATTTTGATTAACAAACATTCCCAAAACATCCATAGTCCTCGCGATGCTTATAACTATGGTATTGGTATGGTCTATCAGCATTTCACTGTTGTTCCTGCAATGACAGTTGCGGAAAACCTGTTGCTGGTTCGTCCTGATACGCCGACGGTGATTAACTGGAAAGATGAGTTAGAAAAGCTGGAAGCATTTATGGCTTCGTCTCCTTTCAAGATCGATCTCCATACTCCCATCTCACAACTAGCGGCTGGACAAAAGCAAAAGTTAGAAATTCTCAAACAGCTTTATCTTAAAAGCCGCATTCTCATTCTTGATGAACCAACATCGGTGCTAACCCCCCAAGAAGCTGATGAAGTACTAGGACTGTTGCGCGAAGAAGTGACCGCAGGCAGATTGAGCGTATTGATGATCAGTCACAAGTTTCGCGAAATTACTGCCTTTGCTGATAATGTCACAGTGCTACGTAAGGGCAAATTTGCAGGAACAGGTTCTACAAAAGAACTATCCGTTTCTGATATGGCTGCGATGATGTTAGGTGAAGCGAAGGAAGCTCGTCAAATTGCCAAGACAGAAGTTGCTACAGATAATCTGGTTCTCGAAGCGCGTAACATCCATGCTGATCGCGACAATGGGTTAGAAGCAGTCTCTGGTGTCAACTTAAAAATCAAGAGCGGCGAAATCGTTGGTGTCGCTGGTGTCTCAGGTAATGGTCAGAAGGAGTTAGTGGAAGTTCTATCTGGTCAACGCATCCTTACGGCGGGCGAGATTTTTGTTAATGGCGATCGCTACACGGCTACCCGTAAGGAAATGTATAGTAATCAGGTGTTTTCACTACCTGAAGAACCTCTGCGAAACGCCTGTGTGCCACATATGAGCGTCGCCGAAAATTTGGCTTTACGAACCTTTGATCGTCCTCCCCAAGCTAAGGGAGGAGTTTTGTTACTGTTCAAAGCAATTCGCGAAACTGCTAAGAATTTGATCAAGGTCTTCTCCATTAAAACGCCATCGCCTGATACTCCTGTGGGTAATCTCTCTGGTGGGAATGTACAGCGTACTGTTCTTGCTAGAGAGCTATCTGCTGAGCAGATCAAATTATTAATTGTGGCAAATCCAGTCTTCGGTTTGGACTTTGCGGCGGTTGAATATATTCACAATCAAATTGTCGAAGCCCGAAATCGTGGTGTTGCGGTTCTATTGGTTAGTGAAGATCTTGATGAGATTTTGACGCTCAGCGATCGCATTTTGGTCATGAGTGATGGTCAATTCGTTTATGAAAGTACCAGTGCTGAAGTCAATCTCGCCGAAATCGGTCAGAAGATGGCGGGACATTAATGATGATCATCAATCAACAAGTTCAGATCTTTCCTGAATTGCTTACTCGCTCTAGCTATGATGATCTATTGTGGGAGCCATTTCGTCAAGGAGTCGAAATCTATCCTTTATATAAGAGCGCTACGGGAGCAAGTGCGGCTCTACTCCGCTATGAAGCTGGAGCCAAAGTCCCCCATCATTCTCATTCTGGTTACGAACATATATTTGTATTGTCGGGTTCTCAAGCCGATGCCAATGGCAAATACCCCAAAGGTTCTGTAATCATCAATCCTCCTGATACTAGCCATCAAGTCTCTAGTGAAGAAGGATGTGTAGTTCTCATTGTCTGGGAAAAGCCTGTAATTATTCACGAGTAAGCAGGTTTCATTTTGCCGTAGGCAAAATGAAACCTGCTTATTTATACCCAAATTATGGAAGAGAAACTTATGTCTGCGATCGCTGCTCAGCCCTATGAATATGTGCTACCAACTGATAGCAAGGTTGCTCTTGTGATTATTGATATGCAACGGGATTTTTTAGAACATGGTGGATTTGGTGAGTCACTTGGAAACGATGTTACCCAACTGCAAAGTATTGTGCCAACTGTCAAGCAACTGTTAGACACTTTTCGATCGCTAAGTTTTCCAGTCATTCATACCATTGAGGCGCATTCACCCGATCTGTCTGATTGTCCTCCCTCTAAGCTCAACCGTGGTCAAGGTGATCATCTCAAGATTGGCGATCAAGGCTCAATGGGCAGAATTTTAATCGCTGGTGAAGATGGCAATAACCCTATTCCTGAACTTACACCTTTAGAGAATGAAATTGTGATCATTAAGCCTGGGAAAGGGGCTTTTTGTCGGACAAATTTAGAAGAGATTTTACAACAGGAAAATATTACCCATCTTCTATTTACAGGTGTAACTACGGAAGTTTGCGTACAGACAACCATGCGTGAAGCCAATGATCGCGGTTATGAATGTCTTTTGATCGAAGATGGAACTGCTAGCTATTTCCCAGAATTTAAGTCGTCAACCATTGAAATGCTTCGCGCCCAAGGTGGAATTATTGGCTGGACTGCCAATGCTGATGCAGTGATTTCAGCTCTTGCACCTAAAGCAATGGCGATCGCTTAGATACTTTTAGCAATTACCTAAATAAAAGGCGGTGCGAAGCACTGTCTTTTATTTTTGAGTATCATGGCAACAACTACATATTCTGTAGTCAAGCTTTATCTAAGGATTCAATACCCATGCGATCGCTATTTGCATTTTTTCTTGCCTTATTTTTATTTTTGAATCCTGCCCCAGCACAGGCTCAACTCAACATTACCGAAGCCGAATCTAAGCAACTTGACGAATTGGTCAAAAAAGCATTTGATGCGACCGATGCAGGCGAATTTACCGCCGCAGAAGGCTATTGGACTGATTTAATCAAGCTCTATCCTGACAATGCCGCAGGTTGGAGCAATCGTGGCAACTCCAAAATGAGTCAAAACCGCCCTCAAGAGGCGCTTGCAGATTACAACAAATCAGTGGATCTCGCACCCAATTTCCCCGATCCCTATCTCAATCGTGGTGCAGCTTTAGAAAGCTTAGGTAAATGGGAAGAAGCGATCGCTGATTATAATCGCGTTTTAGAGATTGCCCCTCAAGATGCGGCGGCGTATAACAATCGTGGTAACGCAAAAGCAGGTCTGGGTAAATGGGAAGAGGCGATCGCTGACTATCAAACGGCGATGAATATCAATTCACGTTTTAGTACGGCTTTTGGGAATAATGCGATCGCTTTGTATGAGGTCGGCAAAAGCGATGAAGCAATTAAGGCGATGAAGAATATTTTACGTAAATACCCCAACTTTACGGATGTGCGGGCGGCTTTAACTGCGGCTCTTTGGGCTAACCAGAAGCAAGGTGAAGCCGAAAGCAATTGGGTTTCTGTGGAAAACCTTGATCCACGCTATCGAGATATTAATTGGGTCAAAAATATTCGCCGTTGGCCGCCATCACTGGTTACGGCTCTCGAAAAGTTTTTGACTTTGAAGTAAAAAACATAAATTTGTTATCGCCATTGGCGGTGTGCGAACGCCGTAAATGGCAAAAAAAGGGAAGAATCACTTAGCGATTCTTCCCTTTTTTTGTTTTTGTCGAACTGACGTTAAAAACATTAATTGGATTGAGTGTTGGTTGTGGGAATGGAAATCTTCACTTCACGACGTTGTTGATCTCTAAAATTAGAAACAGCTTCGTCAAGAGACTCAGCTTGATTAGCTCGAAACTGCTCAGGAGATCTGCCACCAGCAAGGTTGATATTATTAATTAGTTGCAATAAGTTGAGGTTGCTACCACCAATATTAAGTGAGCCTCTCTCTTGTTGTTGCGCTTCACGTAAGGTTTGCTCAGATAGAGTTGGTGCAGGGGTTATCTGGGCGATCACGCCAGCCGATGCAAACATCGTAGCCGACACAAGACTTACAGCCGTTAGGGAAATAGTTTTAACAATCATAGTTTTAGCTCCTAAGTAACATCTAATCACTAATTTATACCAAATTTTTTTAAGGATGTAGCGATCGCCAGCAAAGTACAGCGCTTTGCACTGGCTTACTACCCAGAATAAATTGTAAAAGTGGCGCGAAGCGCCACTTTTACAATTTATTCTGTATCTCTTAGAGCATGTTTGAAAAGTTAATCCATACAAAATTTTCAGCTAAAGCCAATGTTTCTGCCCCCTAAATCCCCCAATTCTGGGGGACTTTAATCTGTTCCCCCCAGAATTGGGGGGCTAGGGGGTCTAAAGCAAAACTTTTCAAACAGACTCTTAAAGCCTAATATTTTAGTAGTCGATCGCTTGTTCGTTTGCTTTGGTTGGCGATCTCTTTTCGGTAATGGCTACCATAACGTTCTAGGACTGATTGCCTCTCGAAACTATACCATATGCTTTCTGGTAGCATTTTTATAATCCATTACCGATCGCAAAGAATGCTGACCAATAATAGGGATGCTTGTAGTCTTTTGATTTAATCAGTGACACTTGAGCGCGTCGCAGTGCTTCAGTTGCAGTGACATTACCCTTTTGCAATTCTGCATAAAATGCTGTCATTAGTACGCTTGTCTTGTCATCATC
>Ga0172373_10007749_pt1 | contig 13827 bp, 6 predicted proteins | sample Lak10m_2_FD_114546 | JGI IMG/M metagenome (GOLD analysis project Ga0172373, IMG submission 114546) | Freshwater microbial communities from Kabuno Bay, South-Kivu, Congo - kab_092012_10m | ecosystem: Environmental > Aquatic > Freshwater > Lake | place: Democratic Republic of the Congo: South-Kivu... | reverse complement strand
TTCACTTGAAGTGAAATAGCTGATAAGAGCACTAGTCGTCTTTGCATTAATTTGCATTGCTAATAAGAAAAAGTATCAATGGACTGTATTTAATACAGTTTTATATACTTTTTCTGACTAGATGATACGAACAAAGAATTATTACAAAAAATTCCATCATATGCATTAGCTACATTTACAATGTTATATTGTTTAAAAGAATGTATAAATTATGATAATGTTTTTATAGATAATAAAATTAAGTTAACATCTATTAATAAAATATTAAATGAACTTGATATACATAGAATTAATCATAATCTTGGTTTATTATCAATAGATAAAAATCCTATTAATTTAATTGAATATATATTATTTTTAGCAGATGATAATAAAGCAAAAATAATAAATGATAATAATGATTATATATATAATTTACTAATAAATAAAGATGATGAAACTGCTAATTTACAAGAATACTTTTATAAATATTTTACAAAATATACATTTGGTAAATATATTATAATAAAAATTAATAATGATATTAAAATTGATAAAAAAGATGAAGAATTAGATGTAAATAAATATAATTATAAATTAATAGGAATAATTAGAAAAGATATTGAATATAAATTTATAAAAATTAATTCAGATAAAAAATATTTATATGATAATATTATTGGTAAATCTGACTATACAGATGATCATTTAAAAAAAGCATATATTTTATTATATAAACAAACTAAAGTATACAATATTAATAATTTTAATTATATGTTTAATTATGATTTTGATTTATTATCATATAATGAATTTGACCTTTTAATATATCATCAAAAAATGAGATTTGATCAATTAAAATATATATTAGATACAAATAAAAATGCTAATATATATATATATAAAAAAAATGAAGAAAGTGATTTAATAAAATTAAAAAATTTAATTGATAAATCATCAGATATTGATAAATCATCAGATATTGATAAATCACCAGATATTGATAAATTTACAGACAGTGATTTAATAAGTTTTTATTTAATATTAAAACAATCAATTGATAAAAATAAAGATAGTGATTTAATAAAAAATTTTTTAGAATTTAAACAATTAATTGAAAATATTAATCTTTTTTTGAAAGATATAAAGCATAGTTTAGGAACTAATTATATACAAAATTATAATTATAATAAATATAAAGATAAAAATTATAAAGATAAAAATTATCTAATTAAATATATTTTATCTATATGGATAAAATATCTTACTAATTGGTTTGAAATGATAAAAAATATAAATATTTATGTTAATAATTTATATTCTAAATATCCTGATAGAATAAAATTTTATGACAATTTTAATCAAGGTGATGAAAATTATGATAATATATATGTATATAATGCTAATGAAAAAAATTGGAATAATAAGTATTCCAATGAAATAGATGAACATTATACACAAACTGAAGGTATATTTTGTATAGCTACAAAAATTAATAATTATGAGGATATAATTAATAATTATAATGATATAATTGATAATTTATTTACTAAATCTAATATATTACATATAAATTATACTAAATTAAGTAATCCAATTAAATATATTAATATAACAATAAAACCTATAGATGATAATCTTGATATATATAATGATATACTAGTAAAATTAAAAGATTATAATGATGATTATATTAAGTATAATAAATTAAGACATAAATGTTATTTTATAAAAAAAAAATATGATGAGTATTCTATAAAAATAAAATCAGAAGATATGTCCAATCGTAAAAAATTATCTGATTTTATATCTGAAATATATAATAATTTTCAACACTACATAAATGAATATATAGAGTTATATAATAATAATTCAAGCTTAATAACATTAATTGATATGAAAAAACACGATATTTATATGTATTGTAAGGAAAAAAGAAACAAGAAGTTTGCTAGAAACTTGCATAATTACTTAAAAAATATTAAATTAAATGATTCAAATATATTATATAAAATGGATTATACTAATGAAATATATAAGAACTATGAAGAAATTATTAAAACAAATCGTATTACCGATAAAATAAACATATTAAATCATTATGAGTATATTTGTTTTAACAAAACTTTTAAAACAGATGAAAAACGATTGGAATGTATAAAATATGATTCTCGCCATCATGCTGAGATTGCAAATCTGTTATTATTATCAAATATTGATAGTTTTATGAGAACTATTGAAAAAAATAATGAACAATTATTTAAAATAATCAAGCATTTTAAAAAAGAAGAAACAGTTAAAAAAATTGATACTTTTTTATCTAAATTTATTTCTTTTAATCAAATATATACTGAGTATTCAGAATTAAAACATATATTTAAAAAGTGTAATAATAATAATATTATTACAAAATTATATAAAAGTATAGAAACAAATGATTATGATTTTACATATTTAGATCAATATTTAATAGTATCCATAGATAATGATAAATCTACAGTCCAATTAATGGATTTTGAAGTACATTCGAGAAAATATGAATTATCTGGATTCATATTTAAATCAACGAAAACTATAACTGGCGATGATATTGTATGTAATAATGAAGATGGTACAGATACAGGTAAAGGTAAAGGTAAAAGTAAAGGTACAGATAAAGGTAAAGGTAAAAGTAAAGGTACAGGTAAAGGTAAATGGAAAAGTGAAGGTACAGGTAGAGGTAGAGGTGAAGGTAAATATAAAGGTAAAGGTAAAGGTACAGGTAAATATAAAGGTAAAGGTACAGGTAGAGGTGATGGTACAGGTAAAGGTAGAGGGAGAGGTAGAGATAATCCTTTAAGTGGTGGATATGAAATAATAAATGACATTGAAGATATGAAGAGCTTGAAAGCTAATGAAATAAATGATGATAATATGTATCAAAATAATATAACTAAATATAATTATGAAGAATATTTAAATAATAATATATATGAATATAAAATTGTTACAGGCAGTAAGATATATGAAGGAGGCGAAGGTGATGACAGTGAGGGAGAATACGAATATGATTACATTGAGGAAGGAGAATACGAAGGTGATGACAGTAAGGGAGAATACGAATATGATTACATTGAGGAAGGAGACTACGACGATGAAGAAGAGAAAAACAAATATTATGATATTATGATTAAATATATGTATACATTGATTCATATTTTAAAATCAGATAAATATTCTAAAGACTATGGTAAATATTATAGTATTGAAATAAATGATGATGATGATGTAATTATAGATAGGAACAAAATTAAATATAGTGAAATAGATAAATCTACTATAACTATAACATCTAATGAATTAGAATCCTATGATATGATTTATAAATTTAATAATATAAGTTATTGTTTTATAAATGCTGATAGATATTTAATATTTAAGGTATCGGGGGATGACAGTGAAGAGTATTATTTAATTCAAGAAGACGGATCAATATATAAATGGGAATCATATTATTTTTATAATTATTATAGTGAATATATATTTAATAAACCTATATATATTTATAATGATGGTACTCCATTTATTAAAGAAAATTTTGCAGATGAATATGATTCAAGATATAACGAACGAATGAAATTATTATGTTATATTAAAACTAACACTAATATTATGGATAATACTTTTTATTATCTAGATGCTGGCAATTTAATATCCAGTAAAGAAATTCCAAGAGATAACCCTAAATTTTATATTATAATAAATAATGAAAAAAAATACCCAATTGAATGTTTGGAAACTTATAATATTATATATGATTATGAGTTAAATAGTGTATTATCAATATTTGATAATAATAATCACAAAACATATACCAATACAAAAGCAGACGAAATTACATTAGATAATATTATTGAAACATTTTTTCATAGTGAAGAATCAGAAACCAAAACATCACCTAGCATTCTACCACTTGCCACACCACCACCTGACACGCTACCACCTGACACGCTACCACCTGACACGCTACCACCTGTCACACCACCACTACCTGGACGGCCACCATCTGACAAATATGGGCCAAAAACACCAGACGTAGGAACATTGATTGATGCATATGATAAAACTAAACTTAATTATATATATTATCTATTTCATATTTTAACACATTTATCTGACTTAACGGTAAATGTAAAATATAAAATTACTGGAAATCTTAAAATATATCTGAATGGTACTATTACTAAAGATGTTGAATCTATTCCTGAATATCCTGAAGATATAAAGGAAAATATAAATAAATATATAACAAAAGTCTTATTATATATTAAACCTATAATAATTGCAAAGAAAGGATCAAGTTGGGCAGATGTACATGATGAGGATGAAGGTGATATTACTAATAATACTATTCAACTAATCGAATGCAATGGTATAAAATATTTAATATTTTATAATAATAAATTATATTATTTATTTACAAATGATTATAAAATTTATATATGGTTTAATTATTTTTTTTGCGATATTGTAAATCAAATATTATTTAATAATCCTATATATATTGATAAAGATGGTATTGCATTTATTGATGAAAATTTTACCAAAGAATATTCTTATTCTAATAAATATAATGATCAAATGAAATTATTATCAATTTTATATAAGCGTAAGGATGAACCAAATTATGAATATAAATATACAGTTAATAATAATAAATTTATTATAATTCTCAAAGATAGTTCAAATAGAGAAATATATAATATAACTAGTGATGGGGATATAGAAAAATCAGATAAAACAAGTGATAAAATTGAATATAAATTTACATTTTCTTATATTAATTATAAGGATAAAGTATATCTATTATACTATGATTATAGTGATATTAATTATTATTTGTATGATCGTGAAGATACGTATTATAGTTTATATGATTATGATAAACAAATTATATTAAATATGACTTCGTCCAAATTGATTTATAAAGATGCGCCAATATTTACTGAAGAAGATATTGAAAATATACGTAAGAAAATTAATGATCACCATACTAAAAAAATAGAGATCGAAGAAATAGAGATCGAAGAAATAGGTAAATATTATTTTTGTAAAAAATATAATGATTATTATTATATTTACAGTGACAAAACATATAAATATAAAAATGTAAATGAATATTTGGGAAATGCAAAATATGTACTTTATAAAGAAGTAAATTATGTAGGCGCCAGTTATAATATTAATAATTATAATGATGATCGTGAAACATTATTAAATAAACATATATATATGAGATTTAATGAATTAAAATATATATTGAATAATAATAAAGATACTACGATTTATTTTATTGAAAAAGGTAATTTTAGTAAATATATTGATAAATATTTGAAAGATTATAAAAAAAGAATAAAAGACTATGATACAATTAATATTTCATATAAAAATATATATGTATGGGCTGCAAATGAAGATAATTGGAATAAAAATTATGGTGAACAAATAAATGATTTAATGACACAATTACAAGGAATTTTTGGAATAGTAATTGATTTACCTTCAGTATCATCTAATACACCATATAAATTATTTCAAAAATGTAAAACAATTCATTTAAACTATGAAACATTTGGTTCATCTGATGATACAGAACTAAAACCAGAACCAGGTATAAAACCAGAACCAGGTATAAAACCAGAACCAGGTATAAAACCAGAACCAGGTATAAAACCAGTACCAGGTATAAAACCAGTACCAGGTATAAAACCAGAACCAGGTATAAAACCAGAACCAGGTATAAAACCAGAACCAGGTATAAAACCAGAACCAGGTATAAAACCAGTACCAGGTATAAAACCAGAACCAGGTATAAAACCAGTACCAGGTATAAAACCAGTATCAGGTATAAAACCAATAACTTATAAAACCCTAGATAAACCATTAGATTCAACACAAGTATATCCTGCTAAAATACGACAAAATATATATGATAAAATTTATAGTGAAAGAACAAATGTAGGCATTGAAAATGGAAAAAATGCATGTTATATTATTGCTAGTATTCAAATGTTGTCTTTCATTAATGATTTTATAACACAATTATATATAACTGACAATAAATCAAAATTTGTACAAAGTTTACGTGATATTTTTAATAAATTATTAACAAATAATGAAAGCGATATAATTAAGGCACCATTAATTATAGATTTATTGAATCACGGGGAATTAATAGGTGAGTATAAAACAACGGAACAAAATGATGCACGTGAATTTTTATCTTCATTATTCGATAAAATATATGGAACGGAAAAGGATTTATGTAAATCATTTAAACATATATTAATTACCGAAACTGAATGTAATACTCATAATAAGATATTATCTATACACCGTCAAGACAATAATATACTAGTTATTCCTACCTCTGATAGTGATAAGAATTATATAGAATATAAATTATATGAAACGCGCAAACCAGAAAATATAGAACATTCTGATCATAAAGATCATAAAGATTGTAATGTTATAATAAATGAAAAATTTTATTTCAATAAATATATTATTTGCACAATAGGAAAATACCATCAAATAGCTGAAGAGGTAGGTAGGAATAGTGATGGAAAACCTATATTCAGTGTATACAATATAAAAGTAGATATTGATCCTAATAAAATCATTAAAGAATTTGAGTATAATAAAAAAAAATATAAATTATCTGGATATATATCACATCATGGAGATACAATCAAATCTGGTCATTATACGTTTAGTAAATTGTACGGTGATTATTGTTACATATATAATGATACTAATGTATCAGCTAAAATAAAACATAATGATGAGGATCTTAAAAATGCCTATGTATTGTTGTATGAACAAATTGATTATTATGGCCCAAATGTTTTAGATTATAATCCTGATAAAAATTTTACAAATAATTTTGATGCATTTATAGAACATCAAAAAATGAGATTTTCAGAATTAAAATTCATATTAGATAATACTACAGAAACTAAAGTTATTATAGCTTTTGATATAAATGATAAAAAATATCTTGTTACAAAAAGTGATGGATCACAAGATGTAAGTAATGAATCAGGACATTCTAGATTAAATCATTCTATTGGAACTGGAATATCAGGTGCTATAGATAGTCCAGAAGGAAAACAAATGTTAATATATATTCATAATGAAGTAGATAAATTAATAAAGGAATATGGTGAAATGAAGAGGATTGAAGATTCAACAGGACGTATATTTAGAGGTTCCGTAGGTCAAAAAAATAATCCAAAGTATTATATAGATCCTAAATATTACCCATCATATAAATATATTCATGTTTGGGGGGCTAATCAGAATAATTGGAATTATCCATATGATACTAAAAAAGATTCTTTTGGTAGTCACCAAGCATCAGGTTTTAATCACCAAAAAGAAGGTGTATTTGGTTTAGCAACTACATTTATAAGAGACCCTGCCGATCTAAGGACGGAAATGGTTATATTGAAAGATACTTTATTTAAACCTAGTAATACACAACATATTATACCTATGAAAGGTAAGTATTACATCAAGGATGAATCCAAGGAAAAATTAGATAAACTATTCGGTGAGCCAATACATGAACACTTAGATAGGGAAGATATCACATTAGAGCAAATAAATGAATTTATAAAGAGTTTCCAATATATGGTAAATGATGTAGGTAATACAATATATGAAAAATTATCAAAAGATACAAATCATACAGATTCAAAGTCATTGGAACATATAAAAAAAATAATAGAACATATTAAAACACAAATAATGAAAAAATTCGAGGAAAATTTAATGAAAATTGTGGATACATTTTCCACATATCTAGATGAATCAAGAAAAATATTATCCGATAAAATAATGAATGATATAAAAAAATATATTTATAAACAAATAGATAAGTATAAGAAAATAATTAAAGATTCTAAAAAGATAATAGATAAAGATATTACAAAAATTAAAGAAATGTGTGTTGCAAAATTAGAATCTGATAATTATTCAAACATTGTAAAATGTTATAAAAGTGAAATTAATGCTATTGATAAAAAAATAGAACCATATGATTTTGGTGATGTTGATATAAATAAATTAAAAAGTGATTTTGGAAGTAAAGTAGATACACATGTAAAAGATATATATGATAAATTATCAAAATTTGATAAATCAAAATATAAAACCGATTATTCTAAGTCGTTGAGTATAATAGATACTACCCTAAATAAAATAAAAGATGATGCAAAACGAAAATTTAATAAACAGATACATAGTAATTTATCTACATATGATGAATATAGTAATACAATGATTATAAAATTAAATGAATCGATTATAAAAAAATTAAAAGTAATAATTACACATAATATAAATCAATATATGGAAAAAAAAATAAAATTGAAAACAGATGTTGAACAATCAATAAATAATCAAATAGATGGCGAAGTAAAAAGTATTATACAAACATGTTTAGATATGATCGAATCTGAAAATTATGCACATATATCAAATTATTATGAGAACGCAATTATAAAAATATTAATTGAGTATGGCGAATATATTGATCAAAAAATAAGTAAATATGAAGAATTTAGAAAATATGCAGAAAACCGTAGCAAAGAATGGTTTATTCATTTGAGAGGAGATGATAAATTATCTAATAAAGAATTAAAATCAAGTCTAGATTATATTAAAACTAATATGAGGGGAATGGCTAACTTTGTAAGTAACAGATATAAAACAGATTTATTATCAGATCCTAATATTAGTGATTACGATTATAAACAATATTTAGACCATATGTTAATAGAAATAATTAACAATAAAATATATTTATTGATCGATAATTATATAATACATCGGATTAATTTACGATGGGAAAATCCAGATATAAATGTAATGTTAAGAAATATGGAATCCAATATTAGTTATATTAAATTCCAATCTGCAGAAAATATTTATTCCAAAAATTTACAACAGATAATGGATAATTATATGCGGGACGTAAAACAAATGATATCCCATTATTACCCACTTGAAAAAGGTAAAAGCGATAGTGATGTGACACCACCATCAGAAGCACCATCACCAGCACCAGTATCTGCACCAGTATCTGCGCCAGCTGCAGAATTAGATGATAAAAAAAAAATCAGAACTAAAATAAAAAATGCAATAACACAACATTATGTCGATATTGATTCTGAGATAATAAAAAAAATGGATGCTAAATTGAAAGAATTATCTATGCCATTTTTAAAAGATGAAACAAAATATGATGCAATTAAAGATATGGAAGGTGAAATAAGAAGATCATTAATGAAGAACTTTAGGAGAAATTATCAAAATACATATACTCGATCATGTACGAAAAATATTATGGAAACTTTAACTGATGAAAATGACTTAGAACAACTTAAAAATGTATTAACAAATATAAACGATTTAATATCTGAAAAATGTAATAATGAAGAAATAACTAAAAATGTAAACGAAATACTTACTAATTATGAAGAAAATATTGTAACACAAATAACAGAATATGATAAAGCAATAACAACAAAAAAATATTTAAAATATAAAAATAAATATTTACGATTAAAATCACAAATATTATATAATGAATGATATATTAGATAGTCAAGGGAAAAATCTTAATTTTTTAACAAATCAACCTTATTCTGAGGAATATAAAAAATTAGCAAAAAAATGGAGTCAATTACCTATGTATAATCAAAATGTATCTGAATTTTTTAATTTACTAGAAAATAAGCAAGTTATATTATTATCTTCAGGTACAGGAAGTGGTAAAACAGTTATTGTTCCTAAATTTTTTTTAAAATATATAATAAATAATAATATTCCAGGTAAAATAGCTATCACAAATCCAAAAATTTTAACAACACATGAAAATGCAGATTATGGTGCAAGGACACTTGATGTAAAATTAGGTGAGGAAGTAGGTTATAAATATAAAGGTGCACCTAGTAATTCAATGAGTGATAAGACAAAATTATTATATGTTACTGACGGATTATTATATGCAATAATAGCTAACAGAGATAAATTATTGTCAGAATTTGCAGGTGTAATAATAGATGAAGCTCATGAAAGAAATATTCAAATAGATTTATTATTAAAATTATTAAAAGAAATTGTTTTAGTTAGAAAAGATTTTAAATTAATTATTATGAGTGCTACAGTTAATGCACAAATATTTAGAAATTATTTTAATATTGAAAATATAAATTATGGTGAAATAGAAATATCAGGTAAACCAAATTATCCTATAACAGAATATTGGTTAGATAAAGATATAGAAGATGATAAATATATGAAATATGCTATAATAAGATGTCAAGAAATATTAGAAAAAAATAAAAATAAAAAAGAATCAAATGATATAATTGTTTTTGTACCGACACAAAATGATACAATAAAAGGCTGTGAAATTATTAAAAGTAATGATACATATTGTGTTGAAGTTTTTTCAAAGATGACAAATGAAAATAAAGAATTAGCTATTAATAAAGATTTATATAAGAAATCAGGTTATAAAACTAAAATTATATTTGCAACTAATGTTGCTGAATCATCAATTACTTTCGATGGATTAGTTTATGTAGTGGATAGTGGTTTAGAACTAGTAAATGAATTTGATTCTTATTATAATAGATACAATATTAAAAAAGCTTATACAACACAATCACAAATTATTCAGAGAATAGGTAGAACAGGAAGAACAATGCCAGGAATTGCTTATCATCTATATACTAAAGATAAATTTAATAGTTTAGTTAAATATCCAGATCCAAATATTCTAGTAATGGATTTAACTGAGTATATTTTATCATTAATTAATTATGGACAGAATATAAAAAATTTTATTACAATAAAAAATGATTTAATAACAATACCTAAAGATGAACAAATAATTAACTCATTATATAAATTAATATTTACTAAATGTTTAAAAATAGTAAATGATAAATCAGAAATTATGAAATTATCAGAAATAAATTTAAATCATATTTTAGATGGAACATTAAATGGTAGTTTGACAAAAATAGGTATAAATATTTTAAAATTTAAATCTTCGCAATTACTTACTGCATTAGCGATAATAATGGCAAAATATTTAGATTGTCAAAAAGAAATGATAATAATAATGGCAATTATTGAAGTAATAGATGGTAAAATAGATTCATTATTTGTGTACGATGATGAAAAAAAATTAAAAAAATATTTTAAAAATTATAGTTATACTGCATCAGATCATTTAACATTATTAAATATATATAATTTATGTTATAAAAAAAATAAAAAAAAATTTTTACATAGAGATACATTTAGAAAAATTGATAATAGAATAATAGAATTGACTAAATATGCTCGACAAGTTAAAGGTTATAGTTATATGAATAATAAATATGAATTAATAACTATAGAACCATATTCAAAAATAGAAAATAACATATTGTATATTTTAGGTAAATCACATTCATTAAATATGATAACTAATTATAATACTGTTAATTTTAGGAATAATTCAAAAGCTACAATAGAATTATCAAAAATTACAACTGATATTAAAAAGTCAGATGTACCATTTAAGTATGCTATATTTCATTCATTAGTTAATAGATTCAATAGGCAAGTATTTACGTGTGTAACTAAAATACCTAATTTTATAAAAATAATTTAATTTATATTATATTATATTATGAAAGAAGAATGTAATATTAATGGTGCACTATTTTCTGGATTATGTATAGGTTTACTTATGTGCACGCTACTTGTATGTAGTACAGGATGTATGGGTTTATACAATAAAGAATATACTTGTGATTATTCATGTACAGAAGTTATATGTAAAAAAAAGACAACATTATGTAAAGATATAAAAGAAGAATATCCTAAAAATGATAAAAAAGATAAGTAAATAGACTTATTATTTTTTAAATATTAATTATATTTAAAAAATAATTAATATTTATTATAATGAATTATTATGATAGTTATATAATATATGGATGGAAAGAATTATATAACGGTTATAAAATAGATAATGATTGGTTATTATATTATGGTATTGGTTGTTATACTTCAAGTATCATTAATAATAATGCTTGTGATGTTATATATGGATCAATTTGTACTATTGATAAAAAAACAGGGAAAATTATAATCGATGAATATACAAAAGAACAAGTAAATAATGCATTTAATAATATTCAATATTATAATAAAAGAATGAAATCAATAAAAAATAATACCATTGGACAAAATAGATATACATTTTTAAATTTAGAATATTATTCTGGATTATATGGAGATAATATTTGGGATGAATTTATAACTTATAATCCTTGTTATATTAATACTTATTATAATTATTTTTATCAATAGAAATAATTAATTACCAATAACTAAATATAATTTATAATACATTTACATAAAAATCATAAAAAATGAAGAAATATTTAATTATGATTAATATTTTTTATATTATCATTAAATATTGCTGTTCTTTAATAAATAATTATTACTTGAATTAATTAAAATAATATTTTTAAATATACTAAATAATACACATTTTTATTTCAATTATACACTCATTTTCAGAAAAATTATCAAAAATTTCATATAAAATAAAAAAATATTTATCGAAGATAAATATTTTTTGCATAAAAAAGAATATGAATATTCTTTTTTATGCCTATATTACCGTATTCATTTAATAAATTTTATTTAGTTAAAAATAGTATTTAATAAATTTATATGTTTTAATGATTTATTAAAAATAGGTATATTTAATGAGCATAGAAAAAATACAAGTATTTTTTTTATGCAAAAAATATTTATCTTTAATAAATAATTTTTCATTTTATATGAAATTTTTAATAATTTTCATATATAATGGATGTATATTGCCAGTTTTAAAATAAATACACTCATTTTCATGAAAATTATTAAAAATTTCATAAAAATATTTTACCATATTCATTTTATAAAAATTATTTAACATGACAGAAAATCTTCGATTTATCACAATCATACATTTAAAAATAATATTTAATAAATTTATATAATTTTTTATTTTTTATGAAATTATATAAATTTATTAAATATAATATTTTAAAATCATGATACACTCATTTTTATGAAAATTATCAAATATTTCATAAAAAATAAAAAAAATATTTATCGAAGATAAATATTTTTTGCATAAAAAAGAATATACATATTCTTTTTTATGCCTATTCTATTATATTCATTTTATAAAATTTATTAAGAACGACAGAAAATCTTTGATTTTCTGTCTTAAGATTGCGATAAATCTTCGATTTATCACAATCATGTATTTAAAAATAATATTTAATAAATTTATATAATTTCGCTAGTAATAATTATTTTATTAAAAATAGGTATATTTAATGAGCATAGAAAAAAATACACGTATTTTTTTCTATGCAAAAATTATTTATCTTTGATAAATAATTTTTCATTTTTTATGAAATTTTTGATAATTTTTATAAAAATGGGTGTATTCAATGATATTTTTTTATGAATATTATTAAATTTTTCATAAAAAGAGTCTATATAATATAATTATTCATAATGAATTAATTAAATAATACAGGGGTGTTCAACTTTGTCTTATTCAATTAAATATTTATTAAATTAAATGTAATAATAATATGCATCGATAGAACGACAGAAAATCAAAGATTTTCTGTCTTAAGATTAGGATAAATCTTTGATTTATCCTAATCGTACCTTATTCAAATATTGCAGTATACGTTAGCTTATTTTAAAAATAAATATAATATATTC
>Ga0172373_10007748_pt1 | contig 13830 bp, 12 predicted proteins | sample Lak10m_2_FD_114546 | JGI IMG/M metagenome (GOLD analysis project Ga0172373, IMG submission 114546) | Freshwater microbial communities from Kabuno Bay, South-Kivu, Congo - kab_092012_10m | ecosystem: Environmental > Aquatic > Freshwater > Lake | place: Democratic Republic of the Congo... | reverse complement strand
CATCAAGCTGATGCCCTTCGTTTATATCCTGATCCAGATGCTACGGTTTTAAAACAAGCAATCGCTAAACAACAAAATGTTGACGTTAGCCAAGTCTTCGTAGGAAATGGTTCTGATGAAGTGCTTGCTCATATTTTTAAAGCATTTTTCATTCAGCAAAAACCAATTCTATATCCAGATATAACCTATAGTTTTTATCCTGTTTATAGTCAATTTTTTGGTGTTCAAACAAAGCAAATTCCATTGAATGAAAAATTTGAAATAGATATTTCAGATTATGAACAGGAAAATGGTGGAATTATTATCACCAATCCAAATGCACCAACGAGTATTGCATTAGGTTTGAACAAAATTGAAAAAGTGTTAAAGGCTAATCCGAATCGTGTGATTGTTATTGATGAAGCTTATGTAGATTTCGGAGCAGAATCAGCCGTTGAACTTGTAAGTCGTTATGAGAATTTGGTTGTATGTCAAACAACCTCCAAATCTCGTTCACTGGCTGGATTGCGTGTTGGATTTGCCATTGCACAAGCCCATTTGATTGCAGCACTTGAAGCGGTTAAGAATAGTTTCAATTCATACCCAATTGACCGTTTTGCAATTGCTGCAGCTGTAGCATCTTTTGAAGATCAAGATTATTTTCAAGAACAATGTGAGAAAGTCATTGCAAGTCGTGAAAAATTGGTAGCTAACCTAACTGAGCTAGGTTTTAATGTTTTGCCTTCAAAAGCAAACTTTATTTTTGCTACACACTCCCTACACGATGCAGCACAACTTGCAGAAAAATTGCGTGAGCAAGGTATTATTGTTCGCTATTTCAACAAACCAAGAATTAATCAATTTTTGCGTATTACGATTGGTACTGATGAACAAAATCAGCGCCTAGTTGATACATTAAAAATGCTAATAAGTTAATTTTGAAGTAGCTTATTTTATTTCTGCCATGTATTGAGTAGATCAAGCATGGCAGAAACTTTATCAAAACATTCTTGGTATTCGGCTTCCGCATCAGATGCGATAGTAATTCCACCACCAGCCCAAATCGAAAGATTGTCCTGATTTTTTTGAATACTACGAATTAAAATATTCCAGCGACCTGTACCATCGTAATTAAAATATCCTAAACTTCCGCAATAGGCACCGCGTGGAGATTCTTCAAGCTCATCGATAATTTGCATTGCGCGAATTTTTGGTGCCCCTGTGATTGAGCCTCCTGGAAGTGCTGATAGCAACATTTGCATCGGATTAACTTCTTCTTTTAATGTCGCAGTGATTTCACTCACCATATGGTGAACTTGATTAAAACTTTCAATTTCAAATAATTTTGTTGTTTTTACTGAACCAGTTTCTGCATACACACTTAAATCATTTCTTAGTAAATCCACAATCATTACATTTTCAGCCTGATCTTTTTTTGAATTTGTTAACTTTTCTTTTGAAATAAGGTCTTGTTCAGGATCTTGGTGTCTTGGCATGGTGCCTTTGATTGGTCGAGTTTTAATTTTATTTTTATTATCAAATTCAATGAATAGCTCTGGTGAACAACTTAAAAGTTCGAATTCATTAATTTTTACATAGCCTGCATATGGTGCATGAGTTAATTGCCAAAAATCATTTGATTTACTAAGTAGGGAGCCTTTCGCTTTTGCTGTAAACTCTTGAGTTAAATTTATTTGATAACAATCACCAGCTTTAATATAGTCTTGAATTTTTCTGAATGCCTGTAAATACTTGGTTTTAGACCAGCGAGGTGTACATTGATCCTGTAAAGATAATGATTCTAGTTGATCTGATTTATTTTTAGACAAAAGGGATAGAATATAATTATAGGTGTTTACTGAATTTTTTTCATTGCCATAGAAATACCATTCACCATAATGATATTTAAGATAACTTGAATATTCACCTAAAAAAAGACTGGGTTGAGAGCGCATAGCAGTTTTAACGTATAAGTTTGAACAATAGTCATAACTTATAAAGCCGATATAGCCACCTTTAAAAGAAATGGATTCGATGGCTGATATTGGATTTTTGCTAAACTGAGCGAAATTGATGATCGATATAGGATGCGTAATTTGATGGTATTGGTTTAACTCAAGTTGAGTGAACTGTTGTGATGTTGAATTTTCGAAGATTAAATAATGTTTTGGCAAAAAACTAATAATAGGTGAGTTTTGATCATGCAAATAAACCAAACCAATTAACTCTCTCAACTGAAATAGAATTTCAGAGACTGATAGAGATGAAATATTGAGTTTTTGCTGAAACTGGCTCATAAACTTGAAAATAACACATGCAAATCATAAGAAATAATTGTACTACAATAGTGAGAAATCATCGGAGTTTTTCAAAAACAGGTTGTAATTCGAAAATCATTTAAACAGTATTTGTGATTCATCTCATAAAAATTGTCTTTATCAGTAATTTAAATGCATAAAAATGGCAAAAAGTGTCATTGTTAACATTTATGTAAATATCTTATCCATTCAGATAAATGGAGAACTGAGAGAAATGTATACTTGTTTTTTTAAAAATGGTCTTATAAATATACAGATAATTCACAATGTTATTGCTGACTAAGAGTTGTAATGCAGTAGTGTATTTTTTATGCCGTTTATCGGTTTATTACTAAAAAGCGGTTAACAGGAGTTGAACATAAAATAACAAACAGGTAATTTAGTCCTTGCTAAGCGAACTACTCAAGGATCGGAAGTTCAAGTTGTCATTTAAGAAAAAAACAACAGTGGACAGTTTAGAGTAGTGTAAGTCAAAAAATAAATGCTCTTGGGAGAGTGCTCAATGAAAATGTTTACTAAACTAGCTTTAGTTTCTTCAATGGCGATTAGCGCAAATGCAATGGCTATGCAAGCGATGGATGATGCTGCACTTAGCTCTGCTACTGGTCAAGATGGTATCAATATTGGTATTGGTGCTGGTCTAAATGCAGACTTGGCTACCTTTATGGGAAGCGCTGCAGCTACTACAAAAGGTATCTTGGTTGAAGATTTATACGTACATGATAACGACGGTCTAGCTGCAACTGCTGCGTTTAATAGTGTGAACTTAGGTGGTAAAGCAACTCCGGGTGCAATTCATATTGATGGTTTAGGTCTTCAAGCTACTGCTGGTGCTGATAATTTCGATGGTACTGCATCAACTAATCTACTTAATTTAAAAATTGATACTGATGCTGGTGATGCTGCAGCTGGTGGCGCATTCCTAAATATCGGTGCTAATGTTGCAGCACTTCGAGTTAAAGTGGGTGCGATCAGTGTTGGTGCTTCAGGCGCTGCTCCTGATTTAACTGCAAGCAGCATTCGTCGTGGCACGACTGGAACAGAGAACCAAATCCTTACTGGTTTAACTTTGGACATGGGTAAAGTTGCTGCTAACGTACAATTAGGTGCTACTCCGCAAGGCGCTATGGTTCTAGTGAAATCTTCTTTAAGTGGTATTAATATTACTGGTCTAGGTATTAATGATGCTGCTGGTGGTGGTAAAATTTATTTAGATGGTGTACATGTTCGTGGTATTACATCAGCTACCAATACAACTGGTGCAATTGATCTTGATTTAGGCATCTCTGTAACAAGTACTGGTTTAAAAATTACGAATAACAGCACAGCTGGTAATGATGTCTATATCAAAGCTGTTCGTCTAGGTAATGTTGATACTGCCTCTTTAACTACAGCAGCTAATACAGCATCTATTGGCGATGTAGAAGTTCAAGGTCTTAAACTTGGCCAAACTACGATTACAATCGCTGGTCACTAAGTTGATTTGTTGATTAAAAAAAGCGCATTTATTGCGCTTTTTTTAATCTTTGAAGAAAAGTAGTTTTAAGCTAGATATTAATTTTCTATTCGAAAGTGAAGTTGTTACATATTTCCTTTGAAATACACGAAGATATGTAAAAGAAATAACATTTCATCAAAAAAAGCTAAAAAAAAGCTGTTTTTTTTTATAAAAAACGGTATCTTCATCACACAGGGAAGTAGTGTCAGTGACGCTAAGAATAAAATGAATAAGGCAAATCATGCCGCTGTTAAGAAAAGAGAATTATGTTAGAGATAGCTCTAGGCTCTGCATTGATGTATTACTTTACAACGCAAGCCTTTGAAATAGAAAAAAAACCTGAAGGAACAGTTTATTATACTGAAACTTTGGATTCTAGGAATTCTTCATTTACTCGTAATCATCGAGAAGCGGTTGTTATAAAGCCAGCAGTTGAAGATCAGTTTCGAGGCATCGTACGTCAAGCATATGACTATAGTTGTGGTTCGGCGGCATTGACGACACTTTTAAATGGGTACGGTGGTCTAAAGCTCACAGAGCAGCAGACGATGAGTGGTCTACTTCAATACGGTGAATATCAAAGAATTATTGAAAGAAGAAGTTTCTCTCTTTTAGATATGAAGCGATTTGTAACAGCATTAGGTCTAAATAGTGGCGGATATCGTGGCGAATTCTCTGATTTAGCAGCTTTAAAGCAACCAGCTATTGTCCCGATAACTTATGCAGGTTTTAAACATTTTGTTGTTTATAAAGCTTATAAAGATGGACGTGTGTATGTTGCAGATCCAGCTCTTGGAAATATAAGTTTTGATGAAACTCGATTTCGAGAAGTATGGGATAACAATACCTTATTTATCGTAGATGTTCCTGGACAATATCGAAAGGACTTATTGGCGTTAAAAGATGAAGATATGCGCCACGTAGATGATGCTACAGTCAATCGATATGCTTTAGCTGAAATTCAATTCCCAACGCAAAAGTTTGAGAAACTCGCTGATAAAGCTTCCACAATGCGTAGGGTACTTGATGCTGATCCAAACTCAGAGAACTACAATAAACCGATCACTACATACATGCGTATGTACTATAAGCGTAAATAATCACAGAATTTAATAGATGTAGGATGTCATAATGAACAATCAATGGATGAATGTGAGTGTATTAGCATTAAGTTTAAGTGCTATAGCGACGACCCTTTATGCTGAAGACCAAACTGAAGTTACGAATGTAGAACAGACTCAAATCAACGAGTCGGTAACACAAAGTACACCAGCTGTAGCTGAAGCTACATCTACTACTCCTGCAAATGATGCAAGTGAAGCTGCAAATGCTTTGCAGAAGCAAGAAGGTGATGCGACTAAGGAAACTAATTTACAAGAAGTATTCACTTCAAATGAACGTCAATATTCTTTAATCAAAAAAGGTGTTTTCTCATCTTATTATGATATTGACTATACCTATTATCGCGATAGTCGCCTTGACTTAGCGACTGATGATAGTACGAGTACTTTAGCTCGGCTTCGTGTTGAAGAAGATGCAAACCATACATTAACCAATACTTTTACAGTTCAATATGGCTTATTAGATAACTTAACATTATCTGCAACTGTTCCATTTATTGCAAAAAAAGAGCTATTACAAGATGAAACTGCAGCAGGCTTAGGGGATTTATCCTTTGGAGCACGTTGGGAGCCTTTTCCACTTAAACAAGGGCGACTCCCTTTGGTTTTATTTGGTAGCCTATCAACCAAAACAGGTGATAGTCCTTATGAGATAGGGATCGATGAACTATCAACTGGTAAAGGCTACTATTCAGTAGGTGTTGGTGCTAGTACTCGTAAATATATTGATCCAGTTGTTTTATTTACATCAGTTTCTGCTAATTATGGTCTCAAAGAGACAGGTTTAAACCAATTGCGTGGTAATCAAAGAACTCTAGAAAGTTTTGACCCAGGTTTAAGCGGTGGATTCGCTTTTGGTTTTGCATACTCGTTCAATTACGACGTATCTTTAACGATGTCTTACCAACAAAGCTTTAATACTGGCGCAAAATTTTATTTTAGAGAGGGTGAAAGTTTTAAATCTGCTGATCAAAGTAGTGCTACTCTTTCTTTTGCTTTAGGTGTACGTGTATCTCCAGAAACAATCGTGAATGGAACTGTTGGAATTGGTTTAACAGAAGATGCACCAGATGTTTCATTAGGACTTTCATTCCCATTAGATATTATTGGTTTTGGTAAAAAACTACGTTAAGGAGAGACAATGGTGAAATATCCTAAGTTATGTCCTTTAACGATAGGTATTCTAGTCGCGGGACTTTCGAATTTTACTAATGCACAGTTGGGTCAAGACTTATCTGTAGATCTTAGGTCTTTATCACTTGGAAATGCTGTTACCGCAGATCCACCTGGTATTAGTGCCGTTCATTTTAACCCAGCTGCGCTTGCTAAAATTGATGGTTTGCAAACTGATGTTCAAGGTATTCTTGCGAACTTTGCTATTAAAAGAGATTATACAGCACCTGCTGGTTATAATGTTTTCGGTTATTCTGACGATCCATTGGTTTGTAATGATGGTCCAGAAGTTGAAACGGGCATCTGTACAGACTTTAAAGGTACTGTTTCTGGTGACGTAGAATATGCCAGTATTTATGTTCCGGTACTTAAAAAAATTGTTGATCTAGGTCCTAATGCTCCTTTAGCAGCTCCGACAGCGGGTATAGCTTATAAACCACCTGGTTCTAAAGTTACCTATGCAACAGCAGTTTACGCACCGCTAGTTGCTGGATTTGGTGCAGAGGATGGAAATCCAAGTAATTTCATGGGACAACAAGTTGCTTTAGAACGTATTACCTACCTTTCTCCTTCATTCGGATATCAGGTGAATGATCACTTAGCGATTGGTGCCTCTTTTGGTATGTCTTATCAAGCGATTGCGATGAAGACAGATTTACGCTTCCCCAATGAAATGATTGGTGTGTTGCGTATGGTAGATGAAGTGGTTTGTGGTCCATTTAAAGACAATGGCGATATTATTACTGACTTACTGTTATTTGGTATTTGTAATGCTCAAGAGGGTCTTAATCCATTTAATAAATTGGGTGCTTTAGATGTATCCTTAGAACAGTCTTTGAGTCCTAGCTATAATTTAGGTGTGCTATGGGAACCTACAGATGATTTTAGTTTTGGTATGGTTTACCAAAGTGAGGCTAAAATGCGTCTAAAAGGTAAGTATCTTATAAATAATGCGAATGCTTCTCAAGAGCTAATCGCTGGACTAAATTCTTCAGCCACAGGACAAATTCTTGCTGCAATTTTGGGTTTACCTGGATTTGTACCAGATATCGAATCTGGTCTTGTTGCGATGGATTTTAAATATCCTCAGCATTTTAAAGCAGGTATAAAGTACAAAATATTTCCAGATTTACAAATGAATTTCGATATTGGTTGGACTGATTTCTCTGCATGGGATAAGTTTAAATTTGAATTTGATCGACAAATATCATTATTAAAAGTCGCGAAATTATTATCTGGGGATGTTACTGATCGTTCATTAGCATTACCTTTAAATTTCCAATCTTCGTGGCGTTGGGGGATTGGTTTTGAATATTCTGCGACGGATCGTTTAAAACTACGTATAGGTTATGAACCACGGACAAGTTCTATTCCTGATGATAAGCGAAATACAATGGTTCCGATCAACAATGCACAATTGTTTGGGCTTGGTGTAGGCTATCGCTTTGATCAAGATACAGATTTAGATTTATCTATTGGTTTCTTACGTAGTCGTGATGATATTCCAGCCAATACAAGTAGCCTTGCGAACAAAACGGGTGTAGATAATATCTTACTGAATCCGTACGCAGGTTTAGATATTAAAACAAATACCAAAGTCACTTTACTTGGTATTAATTATAGAACTAGATGGTAATGCTTAAGAAAAATATTCAAATGTCTAAATACGCTATGCTAATAATTGGTATTGGCATAGTGTCTGGACAAAATGTGTATGCAGATGGGTTCTATACAATCATTGGCCCAGATGGACGCCCAATGATTGTGCCTAAAAAGGATACCTCACAACAACTTCAATCTCAGGTTAGAAATATTGAGAAAGAATCGACCTTACCCAATAAAATTATTGAAAATAAAGTAGAAACGCCAGTAAAACTGTCTAACTCTCAAAATAGAAATATCCAGAGTGACATAAGTAATACGCGTAAAATAGAAAAGATTGAACCAGCAATTGTTGAGCAAAATGTTGAGTCCCAAAAGACACTTACAATTGAGATTCCATTGTCACAAGAATTGAAATCTGTTCAAACATTAGAATCTAAACAACAAAAGACTAACGTTATAAATCAAAAAGAAAAAGATTCAAAAGTTGTTACTCCAATCAATAATAAAGAACTGAAAAAAGAGTCCAATACATCTGCACAGCAAAAAGATGGTTTTACCAGTATAGATGGTGTGTCATATGTAAATAATGAATATTTAGAAGGCCAAGAATTTAATCTAGAAGGGAAAAAGCGTTTTTATACTATGCCTGATGGGAGTGGACGTTTAGAAACTATTGAGCGTAAAAAAGGGGTTAGTCGCTCAATGTTGGATCGCATAATGAGTCGCCCAATGGAGTCGAGTAAAGCGATTACACTTTCTACAAATTATGTAAGATTAACACCAGAAGACTTAGCATTAGCATTTGAAGAAGATCGTTGTTTTGTTGAAAATTATACAAAATCAATTAAAAAGCTTAGTCTTAATAAAGATATTGGTTTATGGCCAAGAAAACCTCTAAAAGAGAAATTTGAATACGAATTAGTTGAACTAGGCAATCCGATTACATATATTCAGATTGATTCCTATGCCTCCAGTAATAATAAACCAGTGTATTATTGGCCACTTGTTATCTTCTTAGATAAAAAAGGTTGTATCCAAGAAGGTGTTAGTGGTTTCAAAAATGAAACTGTACATGAAACAACATTCAAGCATGCTGCTATTCAAGGTGTATTGCGTGTCCCAGAAACAGCACACTATGTAATGATGACACCATTAGCCTCAGCAGTTGATGTACCAGAACAAGAGCTTTCAAATCAAGGACAGATAAAAATCTCTGTTATACAGTAAATATTAGGATGAATTTTAGTATGAATAAAAAAACGATATTACCATTAAGCCTATCTATAATTGCTGCAATGATGACAGCTTGTGGTGGTGAAAGTGCTAAAATAAATGAAGATCCAAACCAAGGCGTTGATGGTGTTACAACTAATACAAGTTGTGACGTGTCAGCAAGTGATTGTCTGAAATTTGTGCTTGATTATCCTGTTTCTGGAATAAATTTTGATTGTAGTACGGATAAAATCAATCATTTTGCGACTAAATTAGACGGTAATATTGTTACTGGAGCATGTAAGCTAGGGGATGAAGCAAGTTTTTATATTCAAGGTTCTTCAGCTCGAAAAATCAACCTCGGTACGATTAAGTTAGATACAATTTCTAAGTTAAAAACAGCAACTCTTCCACATATTCGAGTAATAGATTTCGCTACGGCATTAACTGGCAAGATGCCAAATTCTCTTGATAAAAATGATGAAACTATTCGAGTTGCTGTTGCGCTGATTCGAATTATGCATAGTCTGGGCGTTGAAAGAAATGACAATGTAGTTGGAGATATACAACCGATAGAATTTACTGAAGAGAAGAAAGATTTATTAGTGAATGTCACTAAAGATATTGGTGTTAATGAATTATTGTCTGGTGAATACATTACACTTTTACAACCTTGGTTAGATGTATCAAAAGTTTCTGATGACCAAGCCTATGCTCTATTAATTCGTCTTTTAAACTTGGTTAACACGGGTGTTTGGCAAGCTGATTTACCGGCATATAAAGCTGGTGGTGAAAGTACAAGTGTTAATAATTTCCGCCCAGATGGGTTCTTCGGTTGTAATAAAGAATTGACTTCAAAATGCGTAGATAATGACACCAATCTATTGCATTCAATGGGCGCTTTCTTCTTATTGTCTGATCGACAAGGATATACGATTGGTGATGGTCAGCAATGGAAAGGAGCTGCAACTATAACGAATGGGTTGGTTGTTGCTCCAATTACCTTGATTACAAAGGTAAAACCAATTAAATTACAAGTAGATGCGCAAAAGGATTGGCTTGATCCGATCAATATGCAAGTAAATACAAATAAACCTTTACGTTTTAAAATTTCAGAAAATAATTCAGCTGAAGACTTATTGATATATCAAGGTAAGCTAATCAATAGAAATACTATACCTGGTACAACTAACTTTTATAAACAATTGATTAAAGCCAAAGATACGGATACCGTTGACACAACTCATCTTGGTTTATGGAAACAGTCTATATCAAGTACTAACTATAATGGAACTGTTGATATTGTTAAGATTAATCCTTCGAGTTATTTAGCTAAAGATATTTTTAAAACTAGAAATAATGTTGCATCAAATCAGCAATATATCTTCCCTTTGTATGCTACTTTAACATTCAGATTCAGCAATGAAGCAAACCTAGCTCCAGTTGATTTAGGAATTGTAATTGATGAAAATGGTGATATACGTACAGATATCAAAGCGAATTCAACAGCTACAGATATGTCTGGTATTTGTGGCAGTGTGAAGACAGTGAATAGTGATGGTTCAATCACAGATAGTAATGATCAAAAACAGTTCCGAATTGGTACAACGGGAGCGACATTATTTTCAACGAATGATAAATCAATCAGTGTGAGAGCGATATTGTCTAATCCTAAGTTTGGAAATATCAATGGAGTAATGTTTGGCTTGAACGTAACTGCAGGCACTGGGGCGAAAATCAATATCAATAACCTTCTTGCAGGTCAAGCAACGGGCATTAATTTAACGAATTTCTCAAATAATACAGTGACATGGTCAAATACTTATGCATATTTTGTAGATGTATATAATCGTTTATATGATGATTTGACCACAGAGGAAAAAAATAAATACGTAGCTCCTACAGCAGAAGAACGTGAATTAGCGAAACGTTTCTCTGGTTCGGTAAGTATTAAGATTGCAGATCAATCTATCCCAGCATGTAAGGCAATTAAAGTTAAGTCGTAATTTAAAAAAGACCGCGTTAAGCGGTCTTTTTTTTAACCCGTATGGTCTAAACGAGTACCCAACGTTTCTAGATGAGTTGTGAATGTTCCTGATTTACGATCAGAAAAATAGTGTTTCAATGTTTGTTCAACACTTGGAAATGCGAGTTCAGACCATGGAATTTCATGTTCTTCAAATAAACGACATTCAATACTTTCTTCACCTGCTCCAAAGAAACCTTGTTTAATATGTGCTTTGAATAATACGTATATCTGTCCAATACGCGGAATATTGTACATACAATAAAGTTGTTCTATTTCGACTTCTGCTTCCGCTTCTTCACGTGTTTCACGAGCTGCACCTTGTTCCATAGTTTCAAATAATTCCATGTAACCAGCAGGTAAGGTCCATAACCCATAGCGCGGTTCAATTGCTCGTCGACACAGTAAAACTTTGTCATCCCATAGGGCTAAAGCACCACAAATAACCTTGGGATTTTCATAATGAATATTGCCACAATTTGTACATACAAGACGTGTTTTATGATCACCTAATGGAATTTTTGCTTCAGTTTGATGTCCACACGCTACACAAAAGCTCATAATTATCATCAATCCTAGAGATAACTCAGCATAACTGAATTTTTATGAATTCGCATTAGGATCAGCTATGTTCCTCAGTAAAATTTCGGCTATGATGTTGGTGGATAAGAAAAGCATTCAAAGAGGGATGAGTAGCATGGAAGAGGCATCGTTAATACAGCTATTAGAACAACGGTTGCGATTTTCCAAACGAATTCAACAAGCTGATGCAGCAGTCTTAATCGCAATTACGCAGGAGACTCAGCCTAGAGTTTTATTGACACGTCGTTCAATTCATTTATCTCAACATGCAGGTGAGGTCTCTTTTCCTGGGGGTAAACGTGACCCTAGTGATACCAGCAATATTGTTGTTGCTTTACGTGAGGCTCAAGAGGAAACCGCACTAAATCCTTTCGATGTTAAATTATTGGGTGATTTACCGATTCAAAGAGCACGGAGTGGATTGTCTGTTAAACCAATTGTTGGCTTAATCCCTGCGGAAGTAAACCTTATTCCACAGCCCTCAGAAATTGATCGTATTTTCTTTGTACCATTAAAACAGTTAATCGATGCTCCTCCTTTACCTTATGAAGTTAGATTAGCCCGTCAATCTCTATATTTTCCAAGCATGCAAGTTGAAAGCGAAGTCGTGTGGGGTCTCACCGCAAGAATGCTCGTTTCATTATTCCAATACGGTTTAGGCTATCAAAAAAAATGGCCATTTCTAGTTAATCCACCTAACTTTGGTCTAGCTAAGTTTTAATTTCACTTTGAAAAGTAGAGTTTTAAAAATGATGTACAAATATAAAGAATTTACTCCTAAAGCACTTCAACAACCTTGGGATGGTTGGGTTGCACCGACAGCAACTGTGATTGGTCAGGTAGAATTAGGACGTGAAGTCAGTGTTTGGTTTGGTGCTGTTATTAGGGCGGATAACTGTTTAATTCGAATCGGTAATTACTCGAATGTTCAAGAGAATGCAGTTTTGCATACAGATGCTGGTATTGAATTGAATATCGGTGAATACGTTACGATTGGCCATCAGGCGATGTTACATGGATGTACCATCGGTGATAATTCTTTAATTGGTATTAATGCGGTGATTCTAAATAATGCTGTGATTGGTAAGAATTGTATTATTGGTGCGAATGCATTAATTCCAGAAGGTAAAGTGATCCCAGATAATTCTGTCGTAATGGGTTCACCTGGGAAAATAGTTAAAACTGTAGATGATGAAGGTGAGGTTAAACTACGAATGAGTGCCTTACATTATGCTGAGCATTTTAAAAACTTCCTAAATTTAGAAGCCTTTAATTTCTAAAACACATTAGATCAATTGATATGAACTAAGCCAAGTGAATACTTGGCTTTTTTGTATCCATAAAAATAGAACAGCTCGCCTATGATGTCTGAGTGGAGTATGATACTCGACGTTTTTCATCTCTTTTATACCAAGGTTTTTGCATGAAATTGCTTGCATTGGAAACTGCAAATGAGCAGTGTTCAGTTTCACTAATTGATGACACACAAGAACTCTATTTTCAGTTGGATGAGCGAACAAAGGCACAAACTCAAACCATTTTGCCTTTAACAGAGCAGGCTTTAATTCAGACTCAGACCCAACTTTCTGATTTAACAGCAATTGCATTTAGCCGAGGTCCTGGTTCTTTTAGTGGTGTGCGCATCAATGCTGCAGTTGCACAGGCTTTGGCATGGTCGCATGATTTGCCTGTTATACCTGTTTCTACTTTACAAGCTTTAGCTCAAGCAGCATATCGATTAACGGGTTTGAAACAAGTTTCTGCTGTTTTAGATGCACGAATGCAAGAAGTGTACATTGCGAATTACAGCTTAGATCAGTTTGGGATTATGCAAGCAATCGATGAAGAAAAACTATTAGCTTATGAGCGTGCTAGCGAATACTGTAAGTTTACACCAATTGGTTCAGGTGCAACTCTTATAGAGTTTATGCAAAAAGATGACTCCCAAGCGTTGAATGAAACTGTTGCTGATATCAAAGCAACTGCGCACGATATCGCAACCATCGCAAGAGTTTATGCAGCTCAACAAAAATGGGTTGACGCAGAACATGCCTTGCCAGTTTATTTACGTGATGACGCTTGGAAAAAAATTGCTGATCAGGGCAAACCAAATTAAGGTGAGTTATGGATATTTTATTGCTATTTAAAGCAGCCATAATGGGATTGGTTGAGGGCATAACAGAGTTTTTACCTATCTCAAGTACAGGTCATCTTATTTTGTCTGGACAGTTGCTCGATTTTTGGACTGTAGAAAAAAGAGATATGTTTGCCGTTGCAGTTCAGATCGGTGCGATTGCTGCAGTTATTTATGAGTAT
>Ga0172373_10007747_pt1 | contig 13830 bp, 11 predicted proteins | sample Lak10m_2_FD_114546 | JGI IMG/M metagenome (GOLD analysis project Ga0172373, IMG submission 114546) | Freshwater microbial communities from Kabuno Bay, South-Kivu, Congo - kab_092012_10m | ecosystem: Environmental > Aquatic > Freshwater > Lake | place: Democratic Republic of the Congo... | reverse complement strand
TGGGCCAACTGACGGATCAGGCCCAGGCCACGGCCGCATTTCGCCTCGATTTCGGCCGAGCGGCCCATCTGTGCCGTGCTGTCGTAGCCGTCGCCCTGGTCCATCACGCTGATTTCCAGCAGGGAGTCCGCCCGGGGAACCGCGCTGATCTCCAGCCGGCGGAACGTCATGTCCGCATCGTTCAGCCGGCTGCTCAGGGTGGCCTGGAATTTGGCGAATCCCTGAAGGTCGTTGCGCATCTTGCTGCCGATGCCCAGGTTGCCGTGAATGATGGCGTTGGCGACGCCTTCCGCCAAGGCCAGTTCGATATCGCCGATGATCGGATCCAGGTGGGGGAAGCGTGCCGCCAATGCCTGGGTGAACAGGTTAGCCGCGTCCAGGTCGTAGGCGGCACGGGTGTTGAGCGACAGGACATGGCCGCCCAGGGCGGCGTGTTCGATGCAGGAAGGCGACAAAGGCAGACCGTCCGACAGCGACCACTCGACGAAACCGCAGGACGGCGCCTGCAATCCGCGCAGAACCCGTTCGTGCGACGCGATGCCGACGACCACGCACGGCACCGGCAAGACGGGGACATGCCCGGTCAGCGGTTCCAGGCGGATGCCCAGCGCGTCGGCCTGCTCCACCAGCCGGGCCGATGGAACGGCATCGTCGACGAAGGCGATCAGCTGGTTGATTCTCGGCAATGGGTCAGGCCTGTGCGGCGGGGATGACGGGAAGCACCTTGTCCACCGATGCCAGACGGAGCAACTGGTCGACCTTGCCTTGCGGCGAATGCAGGGACAGCGTTGCCCCCAGGCGTTCCAACTCGTCGCGGACGATCAGCAGCATGGACAGACCGGCGGAATCCATGAAGTCCAGCCCGGACAGCCCCAACTGCACCTCCTTGTGGGCATAGGCGCCCAGGGTGGCGACCAGGGTTTCGAACTCGGCGTGGTCGGTGAACGTGAAGCGCCCGGCCAGCTCGATGCGGACGGTGTGGTCGTCCAGGTCGGCCGGCGGCGACACCCACAGCCCATGCCGTGCCGGGGTGCCGGGCTGGTGGGCCGCCTGCTGCGGCGCTTCGGTGCCCTCGATGTGCAGAATGCTGTCCAGCTTGGCCAGTCGGAACAGGCGGCTGACGTTGCCCTGCGGCCTTTGGATGACCAGGGTGTTGCCGGACCGCGCGGCCGCTTCGGCGGCCACCAGAAACAGCCCGATGCCAAAGGAATCGATGAAATCGAGATGGGCGATGTCCATGAACACCTGGGCATGGGACTGGCCCGCCATCTCGTCGATGATGGCCGAGAAGGCCTCATTGTCCTTGTAGGTCAGGCGTCCGCTCAGCCGGTATGTCAGGGGGGCGCGGGCGACGGTGGATATTTCCATGACGATCCTTGGATTAGCAGGTTTTGGCCGACAGGTCCGCCGCAAGCGAGCCGATCGAGGTTTCGAGGGCCAGCGCATTGTTCAGGCCGGTTTCCGCCAGTTGTGCCAACTGGCGGTCGCGATCGAGCAGGATGGCCAAAGTCCGGTCGACCTCGTCCTTGACCTCGATTTCCCGGGTCATGTCGGTCGCCGCCACCGATGCCAGGGCTTCGTGACTTTCCTTGAGAGCGGTGGAGATGACCGCGATTTCAGTCTTGATGTTGCTGGCCAGGTCGGATGTGGCGCGCGACAGGTCGCGCACCTCGCTGGCGACCACGCCGAAGGTCTTGCCGGCTTCTCCGGCCCGCTCGGCCTCGATCCGGGCATTCAGCGCCAGCAGGTTGGTCTTGGCGGTGATCCGGTCGATTCCTTCGACGAAGCCGGTCAGGTGGGCGATGTTCTCCATCACCGAATCGGTGGCGCGCACCATCATCACCGCGTTCTTCGAAAGCTGCAGAACCTGCTGGACGAAGTCGCCCAGGGTGCCGCCCAGATGGGTCATGACCTGGGCGAAATCGACCTGGGCGCCGCCGGTCCGGACGGCGGCGGCGACTTCCATGATCTGCTTCATCCGCTCGGTCTGCTCCGATGCCTGGCCGGCCAGTTGCAGGAAATCCTCGGACATTGTCCGGGTCCGGGGGGCGCGGTCGGTCCCGGCGGGAGAACTGCCGGCGGTCGATGTCTGAATGTCGGTCATGATTTCTTTCCGGCTCGGCTGATCCACAGGACGGTCAGATCGTCTTCGACGCCGGCACTGTTGTGGGCGAAGAAGTGATCCAGCAGATGGTGCAGGCGCCGGCCGATCGCCGCCGAATGGGCGTTGGCCGTCAGCACGACGATTCCCTCCTGATCCAGCATGCTGCCGTCGGGGGCGCAGGTCTCGGGCAGGGCGTCGCTGTACAGAAGCAACTGGTCGCCGGGGGCGAACGGGGCGGAAAGGGTTTCGTAGGTGGCGTTCGCCGATATCCCCAGCGGCAGGCCGCGGGTATCCAGCGGTTCGGGCTCGCCCGACGAGCCGATGCGCAGCGGCGCCGGCCAGCCGCCGGCCGACCAGCGCAATTGGTCCGCCGCGCAATCGACGATGCCGTAGAACACCGTGGCGTACTGCCCGGTCGGCAGCAGCGGTTTCATGGCGCTGTTCAGGGCCTTCAGCAAAGCGCCCGGGCTGGCGGCGAGATGGGCATGGTCGTCGATCAGGGCATGCAGGCGGAAGGCGTTCAAGGCGGCCTGGACGCCATGCCCGGAAAAGTCGAAGGCCAGAAAACCGATGGCGTCGGGGCCGCAATCCAGGCTGCTCCACAGGTCGCCACCGATTCCGGACGAGGGCTCGAAATAGGTTTCGACCATCAGGCCCAGGGAATCCAGGCGCGGCCCCAGGCGGTCGGGGCGGGGCAGCAGGGCGAACTGCATGGCGCGGGCCGCGTCGATTTCCTGCAGCATGCGGCTGCGCTCGGCCTCCAGCATCGAAACCAGGGACTGGAAGGCCTGTTGGGTCTTCATGCGGGCGATGGCATAGCGGATGGCGCGGGCCACCATGCCGCTGGAGACGTCGCCCTTGACCAGATAATCCTGCGCCCCGACTTCCAGGGCGTAATTGGCAAGCTTGGGGTCGGACAGCCCGGTCATGACGACGATGGGCAGGGCCCGGGCGATGGCCTGGATTTTCCCCAGGGTTCCGATTCCTGCGGAATCGGGCAGGGTCAGGTCGAGCAGGACGGCGTCCCAACCTGGGGTTTCAAGCGCCTGCCTGGCGTCGGCGAGGTTGCGGACGTGAGTGACCTTGAAGCGGGCCTCGTCGGAATGCTGCAGGGCCTCCCACACCAGGCGGGCATCGCCGGGGTCGTCTTCGACCAGCAAAACGCGGACCGGCCGGTCGGTGGCGAAGGCGCTGATGGAAAGGCTGGGGATGTCGCTGATATGGCTGCGCGCCGCCGTGGCCCGTGGAGGTGGCGGGACGACGACGTAACCTGTTTCGGGCAATACCGAGTGACCCATGCTCCCCCCCACCGCCGCATGGCGCCCGAGCCGGGCGGCTCAACCGCAACGCTTTACGCTTCCCGCCACAGGACTGCGTTTTCTACTGTCTTGACCTTAGGCGAGAATGCCGGAAAAATCCAAGCAAGAAGTTCGTTTCCGCCGTTTCTCTTGCTGTTAGCGGGACAGAACCCGAAAGACCTGCTCAAGCAGGGAATCGACCCGCTGACGCTGTTCGGCGGAAGGCCCCGTTCCCGGAACGGCAACGGCGACCGGGGCCGGGTCCGGAGCGGCGGACCGTTCATCGGCCGGCGACGGCGGCGGCGGTGTTCCGGCAGGTCGATCCGTTCCCAGCCCCAGACCGTCTTCCATGTGGCGCAGGCGGCGGTCGACGGCGTCGAGGAACGGTTCGAGGGCCGCCAGGTCGCCCCGCATTTCCGCCCGGCTTTCGACGGCGGCAAGCCGCGCGGAAATCAGGGTCAGCACCTCATGCAGCGCCCCCAGGCCCGCCGGCTCGACCGGGGCGGGGGCCGTCGGGGCGGTTTCAAGCCGCTGCTCGATACGCAGGACCCGCTGGGCGACGTTGTGCAGGACCTCGTTGAGCGGTCCCAGGTCGATTGCCGCCGAAGTGGCGGCAGGCGGGATGGCGTCGATCTTGTCCTCGACCCGCGAAACGTGCAGGGCGATGCTTTGCAGCTGGCTGTTCAAAGGGGTCAGGTCGACGGACGGGAGCATGGCCTCGGCCCCGTCTTCGATCAGCTGTTCGATATGGTTCAGGCGTTCGGCGATGGTGCCGAGGATGGCGGAATCGCCGGCCGTGACCGGGGAAGGGGCTCCGCTCCGCTGTTCAAGCCGGGCCAGACGCTGGCCGATATGGTCGAAGCCGGCCGCCGTGTCGTGGGCGCTGCTCTGGACGGCGTTGCGCAGTCCGGCCAGGTGCTGGCTTACCGTCTTCAGGGCGCTGGCGAAGGCCTCGATGGCCGCCAGCGCCTGCAGGTCGCGCCGCTCCATGCGGGCCAGGGTCTCAAGGATCGCCTCGGAAGCGTAGGTCCGGCTGCTGGCGTTAAGGGCTTCGAAGGTGAACGACAGGGATTCGAGCCGGTCCAGCAGATGCCCGACCGCACCGGGGTCCGGGGCGGTTCCCGTCTGCGGCACGGCAACCTGACCGGATGGCGATTGCGGGCGGACGACCGGGCTGCGCGCCGGGATCATGCCGGTGGCCCCCTGGTCCGCGCCGCTGGTGATCACGCGAAATGTCATGCTGCCCGTCGCCCGAAAAATCCTTCTCCCACAACACTATGCGCCCCTTGCTGCAGTGTGACAAGGGGGGCGGGGGGCGGCTTCCGGCGGGGTATCCTGGCTCTGGACTCGCTGTTCCCGCTGTTGGAAGATAGGGGGGGGGGATGTTGAAGGGGGCTGAAGTGTCTGCCGAACCGATCGATCTGCGGGCGCCGGGAGCGCCGGGCCTTATGCGCTCGGCCTTCAACGAGGGGCGCAGCGCCGTGGCGATGGCCGCCGGCCTGACGGTTCTGTTCGTCCTGCTGCCGTTTCTTTCGCACGGGACCCTTTTCACCCGGCTGAACGACTATCTGGTCGCGCATCAGATCGGCGAGATCTTTGCCGCCATCGTCGCCAGCCTGATTTTCGGCATCGGCTGGCATGCCCACAAATACCGCCGTGCCGGCAATCTCAGCATTCTTGCCGTCTGTTTCCTGGGGGTGGCGCTGCTGACCATCGGGCATAACCTGTCCTACAGCGGCATGCCGGATTTCCTGACGCCCAGCGGACCGGAAAAGGGAATCGCCTTCTGGCTGGCCCTGCGGCTTCTGGCCGTGGTCGGGCTGCTGATCGCGGCCGTCTTGCCCTGGCGTCCCTTCGAACATCCGGGCTGGCATCGCGGTCTGCTGGTGGTGGTGCTGCTGTTCGTCGCCCTGGTGTTCTGGGCGGTCCTGACCCATCTTGAGGATCTGCCGCGGACCTTCATTCCCGACCGCGGGCTGACGCCCTTGAAGATCGTTGCCGAATCGGTCCTGTCGGTCCTGTTTCTGGTCGCCGCCCTGCTTTTCTGGCGGCAAAGCGGCTTTCGCCAGCATTACTGGCTGGCCAGCGGCAGTTGGGTGATGGGGCTGTCGGGGGCGTTTTTCGTCCTCTATTCCAATCCGTTCGACATCTACAATCAGGTCGGCCACCTGTATGCGGTGGTCGCCTACATGATGTTCTATCAGGGTCTTTTCATCGGCACCATCCGCGAGCCTTACGAACAGCTGCTCGAGTCCGAGCACCTTCTGAAGCGCAGTCATGAAGAACTGGAAGCCAGGGTCGAGCAGCGGACCTGCGAACTTCGCGACGCCAAGGACGAGGCCGACCGCGCCAATCAGGCCAAGTCCGATTTTCTGGCCTCGATGAGCCACGAGCTGCGCACCCCCCTGAACGCCATCATCGGTTTCACCCAATTGCTGCAGACCGGCCGGCCGGGGCCGCTGAACGACAAGCAGATGGGTCAGCTGAGCTATATCTCCAAGGGGGGGCAGCATCTGCTGGACCTGATCGGCGAGATCCTGGATCTGGCGAAGATCGAGGCCGGCAAGATGACCATGTCCATCGAGGTGGTGGAGCCTAGGTCACTGCTGGAAGAGTGTCTGGCCCTGGGGCGGTCCTATGCCCGGCGGGGGGCGGTGACCATTGCCGACTGGCAGGTCGACGACCGGCGGCCGATCCTGATCGATTACACCCGCTTCAAGCAGGTGCTGCTGAACCTGATTTCCAACGCGGTCAAGTATAACCGGCCGGATGGGCGGGTGACACTGGCGGTAACCCCGGGGGACGACGGGTCCGTGCGCTTCCTGATCAGGGATACCGGCCCCGGTATTCCGGCCCAGCGGCAGGGCGATCTGTTCCATCCTTTCAGCCGTCTGGGGGCGGAAACCTCGGAGATCGAGGGGACCGGAGTGGGGCTCAGCATCACCAAGCGCCTTGTCGAGGCCATGAACGGCCGGATCGGTTTTTCCACGACGGTCGGGGAGGGAACCTGCTTCTGGGTCGAGGTCCCGGCTGCCGCCGCCGGCCTGGCCGCCACCGGGGCCGGCGAGCCCGTTCCGACGGGCGAAGTGCTTTCCGGCGCTCCCTTCACCTTGCTTTATGTCGAGGACAATCCGGCCAACATCGTTCTGATGGAGGCGGTTCTGGCCGAAATCCCCGGTGCCCGGCTGGTCACCGTCCATACCGCCGAACTGGGGTTGGATGTCGCCTTGCGGGATCGGCCGGACATCATCGTGCTGGATATCAACCTGCCCGGGATGGATGGTTTCGCCGCCATCGCCGCCCTGAAGGCCATGCCGGAGACCGCCTCGATCCCGACCCTGGCCTTGACCGCCGACATCACCCCCAGCGCCATCCGCAGGGGATGCGACGCCGGTTTTCATCGCTATCTGGCCAAACCGCTGGATATCGCGCTGTTTCTTGCGACCCTGGGCGAATTGCGGGCACAATCGGGGCACCATCCGGGCCAATCGTGAGGAATGCATGTCCCATCCTGCCGTGCTGATCGTCGACGACAATGTCGTCAACCTGGAGCTTTATGGCGAATTGCTGGACATGACCGGGTATCGCGCAGTCCTTGTCGACCGTGCCGACACGGTGGTCGAGACGGCGTTGCGCGAGCGGCCGGCGCTGATTTTTCTGGACCTTCATCTGCCGGGGCAGTCCGGTCAGGCGGTGGCCGCTTCTTTGCTGGCCCAGCCGGTTCTGGCGGGCACCCCCATCGTCGCCCTGACCGCGGTCCGCCGCGACGGACTGGCCGACCACCTGCGCAGCCTGGGATTTTGCGGCCTGGTTTCCAAGCCCTGCGGCGTCGAGACTTTCCTGGCGGCGGTCGAATGGGGCCTGCGACGACAGGACAGGGAATTCCGGACGTTTTCCTGAAATTCGACCGGAAGGCCAAGGCCCGCGCATCAGCGGGCCAGGATATCCTGGGGCGGTTCGCCGTTGCGGCTGCGCAGTTTCACCGGCCTTTGCCGTTCGGGGCTCAGCCGGTATTCCACGTCCTCGGCATAGGCCTTGCCGGCCCCGCGGGTTTCGTCGACCAGGGCGCCCAGGATGGCGACCCCGCCGGTTGCCAGCATGAAGGCGGAATTTCCCCAGATCCAGCCGTCCGCCGAAGCGGTCAGGGTGTACGAGCTTTGGCGGAACCCGTCGGAACGGCAGGTCACGGTGACCGGCGAGGCCCGGTTGGGAATGGTCACCGTGGCCGGTGTCTCGACGGATGCGGTGAAATCCTCGTAGCCCCTGAGATCGCACCGGGCCTTGTCGGGAGTGGTGCGGATCTGGACCGTGGACTCGGTCGATCCCACGACCGAAGCACAGGCAGCCAGCAGCGCAACCGCCGTCAGGCCGGCCGCCCGTTTCCCCCAACTGCCGATCATACCGTCCCCCACAGCAAGAAACCCCCGTCACTATTCCAGAGGGAGGCGGTCTTGCGCAAGCCCGCTCAGCCCGGGCGTCCGTCGCTCCGGGGGCGGGTCAGGATCGGAAAATAGACGATGGCGAACAGCAGCCATGCCAGGCTCCATGCCGTGCCGCCGGCATGGGTCATCCCCATCTGGGCATTGCCCAGCAGCGGGGCCGCCACGCGCAATGCCGTTCCCACCGACAGCAGCCAATAGGCCGCCACCGTCAGCCGGGCGACCTCCAGCGGGCGGCCGGAATGGCCCAGGGCCGCCCGGCTCATCACCCCCAGCACCATCGTGCCGATGCTGCCCGCCGTCAGGGCGTGGACCGCCGCGCTGGGCGGCAGGGCCGGCAGGAAACTGGACAGCCCCAGCAGGGCCAACCCCACGACCAGCCACAGATAGCCCAGATGCAGCACCCACAGGATCGGATTCGAGGCGGTGTGGATCCCGTGCCAGCGGGCCAGCCGCACGCCGTTGATGGCGGCGGCGGCCAGCAGCACCGCCCCCGCGGCCGGAGAGGTCGGGGCGAAGGCGGCCAGAACCGAACCGGCGATGACCGAACCGACCGCGCCGCCCTTCTCGATCCAGGCCACCGGCACCGCTTCGACCGGGCGGCCCTGCATGCGCAGCCAATTCTGGGTGAAGGACGGCACGATCCGCCCGCCGACAATGACCACGGTGGCCAGAACCAGTCCGATGGCCAGCCAGATCGCGGCCAGTCCGTCGCCGATCCCCAGGGCGATGTGGGCATGGATGGCGGCATCGATCGCCCACAGCAGGCCCAGAATGAACAGGAAGCCGATATTGCGCCACTTGCCGGCCGCCAGCAGCGGGCGGCCCACCAGGAAAGCCAGCAGCGGCAGATAGGTCAGGTCCAGGACGGCCACCAGCGGCGGCGGCAGCATCCCCCCCAGCATGAATGCCAGGCGGCCGGCCAGCCATGCGGCGAACAGCGCCATCAGCGGCCTGCCGCTGACATGGTGGGTGTTGGTCCAGTTGGGAACCGCAGTCAGCAGGAAGCCGCCGATGGCCGCTGCGGCAAAGCCGTAGACCATCTCGTGGGCGTGCCACAGCGACGGGGCGTAGGTCAGCTTCAGGTCGATGCCGCCGACATAGACGGCCAGCCACAGCGGCAGGGTCACAACCGCCTGCAGGGCGGCCGACAGGAAGAACGGCCGGAACCCGGCGGCGAAGAAGACCGGGCCGTCATTTCCGCGATAAACGGGTTCCTGCAGCGGAATGGTGGCCATGCGAAATCTCCTGCTTGTGCTGATGCCGGCGAGAGTGGACAGGTCGGCCCGCATCAACCTTGATGGGTGTCAAGTCCGCACATCGAGCGGCTCGCCGCGGGGGGGAGGATGCGATAGGATCGGACGAACCCGGCGGTGAGGAGGGGATCGATGCGGGCCAATACGGAAATTCAGACCGGCATTCAGCCCGGATTGCGCTTTGCCGCCCTGCTGGACCGCAACGGCGGCTGCCGGGATCTGGATTGGGACGGCGTCCGGGCATGGCGTCCGGCCGATGGCTTTCTGTGGATCCATCTGGAACGCGACGATCCGGCGACGGCCCTGTGGCTGCGCAACGAAAGCGATGTCGACCCGCTGGTGGCCCTGGCCCTGCTGGCCGAGGATTCGCGGCCGCGGGTCGAGGATGTCGACGATGCCCTGCTGGTGGTGCTGCGGGGCGTCAATGTCGACGACGCCAGCGGCGAGCCCGAACTGGTGCCGATCCATATCTGGGCGGATTCCCAGCGGGTGATCTCGTTGCGCGACAAGGCCCACCAGCTCAATGCCCTGCGCAGTATCCGCCTGGCCCTGCTGACCGGAAAGGGGCCGCGCACTCCCGGCGGCCTGGTGGCGCAGATCGCCGAACGGATCGTCGAGCATCTGGAGATCGTCCTGGACACCCTGGAAGACCGGGTCGGAACCCTGGAAGAGGAATGCCTGGAGGAGATCGACGGTCCGGCGGTTCGCGGGCGGCTGGCGCAGACCCGGCGGCAGACGGTCAAGCTGCGGCGCTACCTGGGGCCTCAGCGCGATGCCCTTTACCGTATCCAGCACGACGACGCCTCGTGGCTGTCGGACGAGGCCAGGCTGCGCCTGCGCGAGGTCACCGACAAGGTCATCCGCCATATCGAGGATCTGGACGCCCTGCGCGACCGCGCGACCATCCTGCATGAAGACCTGTCGTCGCAGATCTCGGAACGGATCGCCAGCACGTCGAACCGTCTGACCGCCGTGGCGGCGCTGTTGCTGCCCCCCAGTCTGGTGGCCGGTCTGCTGGGGGCCAATGTCGGCGGCGTGCCGGGCAGCAACGATCCCTTCGCCTTCTGGGAAGTCTGCCTGATCATCGCCCTGATGCTGCCGGCCCTGTGGCTGCTGCTGCGCCGGATGCGCTGGCTGTGAAGCGGACGGGCGCGCCGGTCCGTGCCCGGCGCGCCCTGCCCGACAGGGTCAGGCGCCCTGGCGGTGATAGTCGGCGATGCGGTCGACTTCGTTCTTCGAACCCAGGATCACCGGCACCCGCTGGTGCAGGTTGGTCGGCTGCAGATCCATGATCCGGTCGCAGCCGGTCACGGCGGTACCGCCGGCCTGCTCGATGATGAAGGCCATCGGGTTGGCTTCGTACATCAGGCGCAGCTTGCCGCCCTTGGCGGCGTTCTCGCTGTCCTTGGGATACATGAAGACGCCGCCGCGGATCAGGATGCGGTGCACCTCGGCCACCATCGAGGCCACCCAGCGCATGTTGAAATCCTTGCCGCGCGGGCCGGTCTTGCCGGCCAGGCATTCGTCGACATACCGCCGCACCGGCGCTTCCCAGAAGCGCGAGCGCGAGGCGTTGATGGCGAATTCCTTGGTGTCCGGGGTTACGGTCATGCCGGGATGGGTCAGGAAGAACATGCCGACGTCGCGATCCAGGGTGAAGCCGTTGACCCCGTTGCCGGTGGTCAGGACCAGCATGGTCGACGGGCCGTACAGGGCATAGCCGGCGGCAACCTGCTGAACGCCGGGCTGCAGGAAGGCGTCGGCCTTGCTGGCATCGACGCCGTCGGGCAGGCGCAGGATCGAGAAGATCGAACCGACCGAGATATTGACGTCGATGTTGGACGACCCGTCCAGAGGATCGAACAGCAGCAGGTAGCGCCCGTCGGCCGAGCCGGTCACGGCATGAACGTCTTCCAGCTCTTCCGATGCCATCGCGGCGTAATTGCCGCCCAGGGCGTTCATGTGCAGGAAGATGTCGTTGGCCAGGATATCCAGCTTCTTCTGTTCCTCGCCCTGGACGTTCTCGCTGCCGGCGACGCCGTGATTGCCGACCAGGGCACCGCGATTGACCTCGTGCGAGACCATCTTGCAGGCGGTGATGATGTCGGTCATCAACGCGGTGAAGGCGCCGGAGCGGCCAAGCCTGCGCTGCTCTTGCAGCAGGAAATGCGTCAAGGTGATCCGCTTGTAAGGCATCGTTCCTCCGTCCCTGGTTTGTTGCCGGCACCGCCCGCGCCGGCGGTCCGCAAAGACGGATTTCCCGGACAGGCCTGCCGCCGATGTGTCGAACAGTGTAGCGGTTCTCAGGATCGCATGATAATGCGGGTTTTGAAAACGCTGCACGGGCGCTTCTGCGGCACCCTTCATATTCTGTCAGAGCATAATATGAAGTGATGCTCATATACAAATATTCTTAATTTCATCCCGTCGCCCTGGGATGGGAAACCGGAGGTCCCAGCATGTTCGAACCGCTTTATCCCGAAGATGCCGCCCGTGTCCGTCATCTGGTCGACGTCTTCATCCGAATCGGCGACGAGCGCATGAAGGATATCGGCCTTTACAACCATGCCCTTCAGGTCGAGGCGGTGGGGTTCCGCCGGTGGGAGAACTGGCTGGCCGGCATTCTGGTGACGCCGTGGTTCATGAACCTGATTCTGCTGCCGGCCGATGCCGGGCAACTGACGGCCGCCGAGGTCGGGACCCGGCGGCGGCTGGACATGCCCTGCGGCGAGGTCACCTTCACCATCGGCGAGGTCGAGGAGATCGGCCTGTATCTGGCCTCGTCCCTGTACTCGCCGATGGGGCGCTTCGACGTGCACGCCGTCGCCGTCACCACCGCCTGGGCGGCGGTGGAAAAGTTCTTCCGGACGCCCGAGCTGGAAGAACCGGCGCACGGCGACAGGAAGTAACCGGGATCACCGCCGGCCGCGGCAATCCTCGCACAGGCGGATCAGGTCCAGCTTGCCCGGCTCGGCGAACATCGAATGTCCGGTCAGACGTTCGACCATGCGTTCGATGGACGAGCGTGGGGCGAAATGCTTGCCGCAATCCAGGCAGGCGAAGGGCTCATCCTGTTTGAGCAGGTGCGGACGGTCGGCGGCGGGGTTCAGGCGCGGCACCAGGGCGATGGCTTTTTCCGGGCAGGTCACCCGGCACAGGCCGCACTGGGTGCACAGGGATTCCGTCATCGTCAGCGTCAGGTGACGCAGGTCGCCGGTCAGGGCCTTGGACGGGCAGGCCACGGCGCAGGCCATGCACAGCGTGCAGGCCGCTTCATCGACGGCGATGGTCCCGAACGGATCGCCGTCGGCCAGGGCGACGATCTCGCCGCCCGCCGGGCCATGCTGGCGCAGATGGCCGATGGCGGCAGCCAGCATCGCCCTTTTTCCGCCGACGGCGCCGAAGGTGGCGGCCGGCAGGCCGGGCCGCACATCCCCCCATGCCAAAGCCTCGGGGTCGGCGGTTTCCTGCAGGCTGACCCGCGCGCCCAGGCCCAGTCCGGCCGTAATCCTGTTGACCAGATCGATGGCCGCCGTCACAGGGCCTGCATGCCGGTGGTTGGCCGGTGAGGCCAGCACGCTGACGCTTGCGGCCCCCCATGCCAGGCAGGCCAGCATCAGTTCCGGGCCGATGGCCGTGACCGAATGCAGCGCAAGCGGCAGGACGCCGGCCGGCAGACCGCCGCCGTCCCGGGCCAAGGCCGCAATCATGCCGCAATCTTCGGTGTGCAGCAGCAGGACGGGATCGACGCCGCCGGCCTGGCGATAGGTGTCCAGCAGGGTGCGGATCGACCGGGACAGCCGCTCGTCGGTGGGGACCTGATAGCGGATGGCCCCGGTCGGGCAGATGCTGGCACAGCCGCCATGCGCGCTGCAGGCGTGGGTGTCGACCACCACGCCGTTGCCTTCGGGGCGCAATGCCGAGCTGGGACAGACATCCAGACAGCGCGTGCACCCCACCTGACCGTTGCGGGAATGGGCGCACAGGCTGGGATCGATCACGATGGCCCTGGGTTTCTCGAACTCGCCCAGCAGGTCGTGGGCGGCCTGGATGGCCTTTTCCACGGCGAGTTCCGAACCGGGATCGGCACTGATCCAGCCGTCGCGCTGACGGACCAGCGGCGGGGTGCCGCTCAGGTCGAGGATGACGTCGACCTGAAGTTGCGCCGCGTCCGGCTGGGCCGGCATGAAATCCAGCAGCGAGCGGGACGAGGGCTTGGCCCCGGCCAGCCCATGAACCGTGACGGTCCAGTTGCCCAGGGCGCCGGTCACCTGCGTCGCCCGGCCCTGCCAGATGGCGAATCCGCGGATGGTGGGGGGGCGCAGCCCCTCGGAAACCGGGGGGACCAGAAGCTGGACCACCCGATCTGCGGCCAGCCGCTCGGCGGCCAGCAGGGCCCTCTCGTCGCGGCCCAGGACCAGGATGCGGCCGCCGGAATTCAGCAGGACGGGGTCGGGGGCCGAAACCGGCAGGATCGCCTCGGCGATCAGGGCGGCCATTTTCGGTGTCGCCTGTGCGGCTTCGTCGGACCAGCCGGCCCGATCGCGGATGTCGACGCAAAGCGGGGCGTCGGCATCGACATCCTGCGCCAGTTCCTGGAACAGGGGGGCCTCCTGTCCGCAGGCGACGATGGCGCCTCCGCCGGCCAGGGCACGGCGGAACGCACCCAGGTCGGCGCGGCAAAGCTGGTGGTGGACCGGCCCCGGGTCGGTTCCCAGGGCCAGGGCCAGGGC
>Ga0172373_10007746_pt1 | contig 13832 bp, 17 predicted proteins | sample Lak10m_2_FD_114546 | JGI IMG/M metagenome (GOLD analysis project Ga0172373, IMG submission 114546) | Freshwater microbial communities from Kabuno Bay, South-Kivu, Congo - kab_092012_10m | ecosystem: Environmental > Aquatic > Freshwater > Lake | place: Democratic Republic of the Congo... | reverse complement strand
TATTGTAAAATATAGCTTTTTTCCGTTTACGGTCGGGTTCTGAAGTATGTTATTCAAAAACTGTCTTTTTCTTGCTGGTTCAGAACTATTATCAAAAATTGTTTTTGCTCTGCGTGCTACAGAAATAACAACCGCAACAGTATTTTGGTATTCGTAATCTGCTTTACTGTGTTCAGACATTTCAATTTCAAGTGTCTGCATCTTGTCTTGATACTCTTGATGCTTTTTGTCATATATGTCATTAGTAATCCCCCTCCTCCACTGCTATACTTTCCGTATGAACACATATTCACACGACGGATGTTGGAGAAACGGATTTTGGAGAGCCACGGCCATTGTCGCAGTGACCACAATCACCTCAGCAACAATGATTGCCGGCACCAACCCAGCCCATGCCACTGTCGGCGGACCGACGCTTGTTCATGACTTCACCTATAACCCCGCCGATGAATCCGTCTACTATCAAAAGCTCTCGGCCGATGGTCGTGGCTGTCCACCAGAGCTCATGCGTCTCTCGCTGGCCGACGGCGCCATAGACAAGGCCTTATCCTGTGACGAAGGCGAAGCGCTGCGAGAAACGTCGGGGACAAACAGCGACTCAGCAGTCGCCACAAAGCTCTATGAGATGACAAAAGCCTTCAAGCGACTCACGCCGATCAACCTGCCGAAAAACCACATCTCCGTCGATATCCGTTTTGTAAACTACGAAAACATCGGTCCCGAAATAGACGAGATCCAGAAGGCCAATTTTGTTGCCACTGTACAGCAGAGTGGCAAGGCGCTCGGAACCTTTCCGATTGTCGGCTGCAGCGAAGAACAACCCTTCAGCTTTGCTGGCTACGCAATCCCTGGTTTTGAGAAAAAGATCATTCTTCTCCTCTCAGCCAAAGGCGACTGTTGGGAAGGTGGCTATATTCGAGAAAGCCTCCATGTACTCGGCGGAGTCAGTGGCTTGGACAAGACTTCAGTTGGAACCTTCTACAAAGGCCTTTCTGCGTTGGTACCAAATGAAGGCACCCTAGTGGTATTTGCGCACAACCGCGCGAGCGCTTCGAGCACACAATTCATTCTCTCTCCAGACACAAACACCAACACCCTCTCTGTGACTTTGCTCGTCGCCACACTTCTTGTCGGTCTTGGTGGTGGTGTAGCGCTGGGAAAGCTGAGAAAAGAATAGCGATAAAAAAAACCGCGGGACGATCACGTCCTGCGGTGTTTCTCGAGAGCAATATATTTCAGATCACGCCAAGGCTTTTTGACCTTCGCCTTCGTCATCGCCACCGGCGGTGGTGGTAGCGGTGGTGGCCATCGCCTTCAGTGTCGCCAGCTGCTCACGCAAAAAGGTGGCAGTCTGGCGGAGACTCTTCTCCATTGCAACGTCAATGAGGATCATGATTGCCTCAGACGACAGCAGACCCCACAGAGCCATTTGCATGGCTTGGTTAGTGTCATTGTGAACACGAAGGCCGATGATGGCCACACGATCCTTCTCGATCTGAGCGAGCGGTCGCCCAGCCATCTTGGCAGCGTGGGAGGCTAGATCGTAGCTCCCGCGATGGATACAGGCAGCGAGCATGCGTTCGAGCTCGTCTGCCGTGAAGTCGCGACCACCGAAGATGTCGAGCACCTTTTGGGCATCGACGTAGTCTGCACGGGCGACAGCCGCAGAAAAGATGTGGTTGAGCTCGGTATGGGTGAGTTCGCGCTGCTGGCTCGCCGCTAGGGCTTGTGCCAAGCTATACACGCAGCGATCACAGACCTGTTCGAGGCCGTGTCCGCATGGTTGAGTTGTCATATTTGTCTTGTGGTGTGTCTTTTGGTGTTTTGAGGTGCCAGGCGACAAACTACACTAAAAACCACAGTCTTGTCAAGAGACTATGGTTTTTAGTGTAACCCTCGAAAAGGGCGAGGTTGGCAGTGTGACCGCGACAGACTACTCCTTTGGACCAATACCAGCGTGCGGAAGAGATGGTGACTTTACTGTTGCGCCAGTGGTAGCGCTCTGGGTACCCATCGAAGTAACGTCAGAATCCATATCCAAAGCTGTCTCACCAGCCACATCGCTCATCTCTTCGGTAGTTGAAGCAGTGTCAGCAGTGGTCTTAGCGGTCTTTGGCTTTGAGCTTGTCGCCCAAATAAGACCAAGAACGACGATAATGACTCCGAAAATCCAAATGGCATTTTTGTTTGTGTCTTGCATAGTAGCCTCATTATACTCCTCGAAAAAGCTTCGCCTAGTTCACGGCCCCGTGCTTTCGTTCTCTAATATTAGTCAATTGTAAGCCGACTTTTAGTATTTTCGGACTACTCCACGCACAATCGCCGCGACTTTCAGGTCGTATTCTGGGTACATGGCTTTCATGGTACGATTCGCCGGCTCTAGATAGGCCTTGCCACCACGCTTGCGGAAGTACTTCATGGTCCAGCCACCATCGATCTCCGCAATGACAATATCACCGTCCTTTGGCTCACCACGTCGTTCGACAATCACTAGATCCCCCTCTTTAATCCCCTCTTCAATCATTGAGTCCCCTTTCACCTCCAACACAAAGGTCTTGCTTCGTTCTCCCACCAGATAGTCGTCGAGACTCATGGTATCGGACAACACATCGGCATTGGTCGGAATACCCGCTTCCACCAGTCCGAGGAATGGCACTTCGCTAAAGAGGCTGTTTGGCACAAGGCGCCCGGTAGCATCTTTCTGGACAATCCCCTCTTCAACCAAACGATTGACCAGCTTGTGGACGGCATTTTTCGACTTGAAACCAACAAGCGTCATAATCTCCGCATAGGCCGGCATACGCTTGTGACGTTCATAGAAAGCGATGATTTTTTGCTTGTATTGCGGGTACATATTGGTCGCTTGCGCGAGAGTCAATTATAATACGAAGCTTGTGACAGTGCGCACAGAGCGTGACAGCCAACCCCACTGAGAGCCGGCAAGCTGTGCACGCTCGAGACGAGTGAGCTGGGCAAGGAGTTGGCGGTGGCGGAGCGCTTCTCGGCGGTATGAGCGACCGTAGAGGATTTTTTGATCGATAATGGCGTTGAGAAGGGCAATTTCTGAACGAAGCATCTTCTGAGTGTGTTTGGTGATAGTCATGGTGATTGAATTTCCTAATTGAATAATGTCTTTGTTTGGTATGTATGTAGTATAGGTGAACAGTCGTTCACCTGTCAAAGCCTGAGGTGTGGATAACCGCACCGAACCGCTTTCTCCTCGAGAATACCTGCCAGCGATTGACACTTTTCACCCAAACACATACTCTGTCACCCAGGACACTTAGGACAATCAGAACAAAGGAACCTCTATGACACTCGAGCTCACCGAGAGAAATTGGTGCGTCGAAATCGCCGCACTCAAAGACCAAGGGAAAATCACCCCATTCACAGCACAACACATGATCGACATCATTCACACTGGCGGCAAGCGCGGAATCCCCATGTCCGACAAGGACTTCAGTAAGCTCACCGACGAAGTCTTCACGGTCAAGTTTACCGACACCAGACACAAAGGTATCCTGGTGTATCGTGGCGACAGAGCCTACCTCTCAAAGACTGAGTGGTGACAGCACCAGCCAACAAGAATCGATCTCTCTTCCTATTTTCGACACACGGGAAGGTGGTCGGTTTTTTCTTTCATCTCTTCTTTCAACAATCGGTCGAGCTCTCCCAACATGCGCTCATCGCTAAATTGTGCCACCCGTACCTTCCCCGCTTCTGATAGTCGCTTTGCAAGAGCTGTGTCGGAGAGAATCTTTTCGACGGCAGCAGCAATTGCTTTCATATCACCTTGTGTGACGAACAACCCACTTTTCCCATCTTCAACAAGCTCAGTATTGCCACCAACAGGCGTCGTCACAATAGGTACACCGACAGCCATCGCTTCGAGCAGCAAGTGTGAAAACCCTTCATATGCAGTATTGAGCACAAAAACCTTGGCGGCCGAAAGATACCGCAACACCGTATCATGATCCACCCTACCCAAAAATGTGACGGGTGCTTGCAGTGAGGCCGCTTTCTTTTCTAGAGCCGCGCGATCTGGACCATCACCGAGAATATACAGATGGATATTGGACTGCAGATGCTGTGACGATGTCGAAGCGAGAGTCGCCACCGCTTCAATCAACGTATCAAAACCCTTCCATGGCACGAGCCGACCAACACTCACAATTGCATGTGAAGCAAGTGATGATGGTGTGACGGAAGATTGCATTGTGAGTGGCAACATGAGGTCTGTACTATTGAAACCGTTGTAAATAACAGTGATCTTTTCCGCTGGCACACCCCACGCGGTGACGATACGCTTCAGGTACTCGCTCGGCACAATGATTCGATCTGCTGCCATTGCTGTCGCGAGCTGTATTCGCTTCAAAAAGCGTACCGCTGGAGCATACGCCGACTGAGTACTGTTGGCGGCAAAGTTATCCAATGGCTCATCCACCGCATAGCGCTGGCAGCCCTGCTCCCATGCATAATCGCCGACAATTTTCAGCAAGAAGTGTTTGCACAGAAGTCGAACCACCCACTTGGCCGGCCAGCCGACGGAGACAGGATCCTGAGCGTACACCACATCGGCCCCCAAAGCGGCTGTGAAAAGCTTGGCAAAATACAAAACGTGCCGAACACCCTTGGGCCACTGCAAAAATGCCCCGAAGTTTACCACGGTCACCTCGTGACCGCACTCTGGCAATCGGTCTGACAACAGCTTCGAGTACGTGGCAGGGCCACCAGACTGCGGTGGATAAATGCCAGTCGCAATCACGATACGGAGTCCACCTTTCTGTGCTTCCATGCCTCTCAGTATACCATTTTGTCCACAGTCCAGGCCATTTTTCGCTTGATACCGCGTCGGTTTTGCCTTATGATACTTTTTTATGAACAAAGTCATCTTCATTCTCTTGGCGCCGATTTATGTCCCTATGGCGATCTTGATGCATCACACATTTGAATGGTGGGGTGGCTTGTGGTCTTGAGACACGCTATACTAGGAGCATGAATCCTCGACATATCCATCTGTCTTCTCTCATCGGCCGTCTCGCGCTCTTTGTTGTCTATTTTTGGTTTGGTGCTTTGAAGCTGCTCGATCTCAGTCCGGCCAATCCAATGGTTGCCGACCTCCTCCATGTCACCATGCCCTTTTGGCCGTTTAGCAACTTTATCATTTGGTTTGCCCTCTTTGAAATGCTCATCGGCCTCCTCTTTTTGATTCCGCGCTGTGAGAAAGTGGCTTTCGGACTATTTGCTTTTCACATGTTCACCACAGTGATGCCACTCTTCTTTATACCCGCCATGACCTGGCAAGGATTCCTCACTCCAACACTCGAGGGGCAATATATTATCAAAAATGTTGTCCTTGTAGCACTCGCGCTCTTTGTCTATTCTGCCAACGAATACGCCCCGACACATCGGATCAAAGGCTTGCGCGATTGAAACAAGGAAACAAAAAAGCGCTAGGGGCGCTTTTTTGTTTCCTTAGATCTGCCGAGCATCTTTCACCGAAAAGTCACCGATACTCGTCCGTCGCAAGGCACTCATTGCCACTGGCGCACCAATACGTCTTCCAAACTCCTCTCCTAGAGAGCGGATGTAGGTGCCGCTCGACACACCCAGCTCGACTCGCACCCGAATATTTCCTACCTCATTTTGCAACCCCAAAAAACGTACCGACTCGACCGCCATTTCTTTTACTGGTGGTTCGATCTGCTCGACGGTCTGTCCCGCTCGGGCCAATTCGTAGAGTTTTTTGCCATCGCGCTTGATCGCTGAGTAGATAGGTACAGGCAAGTGCTGTACACCCTGCATTGTTGCCAGCATCGCCTCAACATGATCGACGGTGAGAGTCGCTCCAAATGCCGCGAGTTGCTCCGCTGACCATTGCTCCACCACCCGACCATCGGTATCGCCACTATCAGTCCGCATGCCAATCACAAACTCCGCCTCATACACTTTTGACAATCCGAGCAATTCACTCAGCCGCTTTGTCCCACCATCAATACCGACAATCATTAGGCCTGTCGCCAATGGATCCAGCGTACCAGCGTGTCCCATTTTACGACCCGCATACGCAGGCTCGCGTCGCAATCGACGTATTACGTCAAAAGAGCTGATACCGGCTGGCTTGTCTACGAGCAGGAGCTCAATGGGTGATGTGTTTGGCATTTGTGTGGCATTTTATGTAATAATAGGGGGAAACTCAATAGCTCTTCGAACTCTATCGACCCATGCACCCAACCTCTCATCCCTCAGTCTACGAGGTGGTGGAGATGAAGCGATCCAAGGGAGTAGGTCCGGGAGCTCGTATCCTCTTTGGACTGATCTCCGGATCATCACCTTCATCAACCTCTCCTACTCCCATCTTCTGCCTCTGCCGCCAAAAAGGCAGCTGGGGAAACCCAGATAGCTGGGAACTCATCATCGATGACCGCTATGACCCCTCAGTCATCGAAAAAGTGGCCGGCAACGGCGCACGCATGGGTCTGCAAGACTTGGTAAAGCTTGCGAAGGTTCATGCCCAAACTACATATCCAAACGGATAGTGGGACTCGCCCGCTTTTGTCATACTGTGGCTTCCCCAGCCCAGTTTGACAAAAGCGGGCTTTTTTGTTAAAAATAAGCCTCATCCGGCCCACTCACGGGCCTTTTGTAACCCACTCATCTTCATGGAAATTCGCAACATCGCTATCATCGCCCACGTGGACCACGGCAAAACCACGCTCACCGACGCCTTGCTCAAGCAAAACGGCGCGGCTGAAGAAGGTGCCAGCATGGACTCCAACGCCCTCGAACAGGAGCGCGGTATTACTATCTACGCCAAGAACACTTCCCTCTATTACAAGGGCACGAAGATCAACATCGTAGACACCCCCGGCCACGCCGATTTCGGCTCTGAAGTAGAGCGAGTGCTCCGATCTATCGACACCGTGTTGCTCGTGGTGGATGCACAGGAAGGCCCGATGCCGCAGACACGTTTTGTGCTCAAAAAGTCTCTCGAGCTTGGCCTCAAGCCGATCGTCGTCCTCAACAAGATCGACAAGCCAGCCGCGCGCCCAGCTGAAGCTCACGAAGAGATCCTCGAACTTTTCATGGAGCTTGGTGCTAACGATGCACAACTCGACTTCACGACTGTCTACGCTATCGGCCGCCAAGGTATTGCCAAAATGAAGCTCACCGATGAGAGCAAGGACCTCACCCCATTGCTCGACACTATTTTGAAACTCGTCCCTTCAGCCAATGGCACCGATCAGGCCACTCACGACGCACTCGAGGGCAAGCCGCTCCGTATGCAGGCTTTCAATTTGGCATACGACAATTTCCTCGGCCGTATGGCGATTGGCCGTATTCAGGAAGGTACCGTGAAGATGGCGCAGCAGGTCTTTATCAAGAAAGATGGTGCCGAGACCGTGACTGGCAAGATCACCAAGATTTTTACTTTCGAGGGTACGAAGCGCAAGGAAGTGCAGTCGGCTGCTGCGGGCGATATTGCGATGATCGCCGGCCTCCCCTCGATCTACATTGGCGAGACCATCTGTGGTGCCGCGGATGCCGAGCCATTGCCAACGATTAAAATCGACGAACCGACCATCTCCCTCAACTTTTTGGTCAATGACTCGCCTTTTGCTGGCCGCGAGGGGAAGTTTGTCACCAGCCGACAGATCCGCGAGCGACTGGAAAAGGAGCTCGAGGTAAACGTCGGTCTCAAGGTGGATTTCGCTGCCAACGACTTTTTCAAGGTATACGGACGTGGCGAGCTCCATATCTCTATCTTGCTCGAAAATATGCGGCGCGAGGGCTACGAAGTGCAGATCTCACAGCCGCAGGTTATCGTGAAGGAGGAAGGTGGCGTGAAAATGGAACCGTTTGAGGAAGTGATTATCGATGTAAAGCCAGAGGTCACAGGTGCCATCATCAAGACCCTCTCAGAACGACGTGGTACCATGACACAAATGAAAGAGGGCGACGGCACTACCCGACTCGTCTTTGAAATTCCGACTCGAGGACTCCTCGGCTATCGTGGACAGTTTGTGGTGGATACCAAGGGTGAGGGTATTATGTCTTCTCGATTCTTGGAGTTCCGACCATGGGCCGGTGTCGTGCAGCGCACCTCATATGGTTCGATGGTCTCTATGGAAAACGGCAAAGCGATTGCCTACTCTCTCGAGAAGCTCCAGGAGCGGGGCGCATTGTATGTAGAGCCAGGTGATGAGATATACGAAGGTATGGTGGTGGGCAATGTCACCAAGGGCGAGGATATGGCGGTGAATCCGATCAAGGCCAAGCAGCTCACCAACATGCGTACCAAGAGCTCCGACGGATTGGTATTGCTCACCCCGCCGATCAAGCTCAATATTGAACGTGGCATGGAAATCATGTCTGAAGATGACTATTTGGAGATCACCCCTACGAAAACCCGCCTCCGCAAGCGCTTTTTGAAAGAGGGCGACCGACTGAAGTCACAGAAGCAGGCGTAGCGCTCATACGCAGCGCTCATGCGCCAAAAAAGCATCATTCTTCTAGATACCATTCGGGATGAGCCTTTACGTCTCGATCAAAGGCCTGCCAGAAAGCGTCTTTCATCTTTTTCTTCTCAAAGGCCTTATACTGGCGGGACTGATCCCACACAAGGATAATGTGATGGAAGGCCGCGCTCATCGTACGGAATGGATGCTCCGTCTTCAACCGCTCTACCTTCTGGAGCATGTGGTCGGATAACGAAAGTGTGAATTTTCTTTTCATAGATAATTGAATGTGAAGCTCGGCTGGAGGGGTCTCTGCCGACTTTTTCGAGTACCCTCGGATTTTGCATCCTTTTTGCATCCTTTTAGATGCAAAATCCGAGGGTACTCATTTTCTCCGCGAGATACCCCTCTTAAATATACTGTATCAGACAGTCGATAGAGAAATTGCTAAAAAATGATAAGGAAAACGCTCATTTTTGTTAAAATTGTATTAAAAATTACATTAAAAAACCGCCCCGGTTGGGGCGGTTTTTTGTTTTTTGAGACCTACTTCTTCTCTTCGCAGCCACATGAACTACTACCATCACTACCGCACGAACCACCGGCACAACAACCCGCACACGCCGCGCAGCACTTTGCTTCGAGCTTCGCCAAAGGAGCTGGGACATACTCGCCGGCACCGGTGAAAGCGGTCGCAAGCGCTGCCAAGAGCAGGGTGAGCGGATATTCATAGCCACCAGTCATAAGAGCATACCCATTCTTGGCATGTACGGTGGCGATGGCCACAATCATTACGATAGTGAGGAGTGCTCCTGCAGTGCGAACAAACACACCGAGCAATACAGCGACACCACCGACAAATTCAACAAGACCAACTACCCACGCCATAAAAGCTGGGGCAAAGATACCGATAGCGGTAAATGCCTGTACATACATAGCATGATCGGCAAGCTTGCCGTAGCCGTGGACGATAAACGGAATCGCTACCGCCAATCGGAGTGCAAGTAAGCCAATGTTCTGATTTCGAAACGACTCTCGAAGCCACGCGACACACGCTGAAATGAAATTCATGTTGTTGTTATTTTCTGCTAACTGATAACAGCAGTAGTATCCCATACTCGTGAGTGGATGTGCAACTCCCGCGCAACCCTGCAACCGCGCAACAAAAAGCCCCCTTGCGGGGGCTTTTTTGTCTCGTGTTAGAAGCTTCGTCGATCGCCGCCGCCGAATGATCGCATTGGGCGATCAGTTCGAGGTGCCATTGGACGTGCCTCATTGACGGTGAGAGTTCGACCGTCGAGCTGCTGGCCGTGGAACATGTTGATTGCCGCATCCGCTTCCGCGTCATTTGGCATTTCAACGAATCCAAAACCTCGGCTCTTTCCGGTCATTTTGTCGATGATAATCGTCGCGGTGCTCACCATTCCTGCCTTAGAGAAAGCTTCTTTAAGACCGTCCTGAGTGGTTCCGTACGAAAGACCACCAACGTACAACTTCTTTGCCATTGGGTACTTTTGAATGAAACTAATACGTGTAGACGACCTTCCCAAAAGCTCCAAATTGCGCTGTGCGCTTGAAAACACTGAGAAATCTACAACAGGACCAGTATAGCACAGGTGGTTCGAAAAGTCAAGTTATGCGACAAAAACGGCCGAGCGTCAAGGGTTTTCAGAGGGATGTATCGGAGTCGGGTACCCCGGATAGTAAAAAATCGCCGACCTGTGTACGTCTGATGGAAAAAGTCGTTGCGCCGACACCAGCGCCGAGCAGCCTTCCCGCCTCGTGCGCAAGCGACCGGATATAGGTGCCACTCGAACAATGGACGCGGAGACTGAATAGTTGGAAATGTTCATGGCGATGAGACCGACCATCCTGAAAAAATGCCTGCCAAGCGGCGACAATTTCCGCTTGTCGAAAATCACCCCTCACACGCGAGATACGCTCAACAATCTGCTTCTCCAGCTCGCTCGCGGCCACCGCTCGCTCGCCAACAACGTCGATCGAAAAAATCTCCACCTCCCTACTCGGCATTTTCTCCTCGGTAGGCAGCTCGCCGGCACGCGCGAGGGAAAAGAGTGGTCGACCGTTGTGTGGTTTTGAGGAAAATGGAGGGTAGACTTGTGCCCGTTTACCTAAAAAAGTCCTCATGATAGCCTCGAGCTGTTCTCTGGAAATGTTCGGGGTTGGTGCGGGCTTCGGCGTGCGCTTCGGCATGGTTTTCGGCATGGTTTTTGATGGATCCTGCACCAAACCAAGAAGGTCATACGTGTCTGTTTCCACACCGAGCAAAAACTCCGTTTCATATACTTTATCGAGGCCAAGATAGTCTGCTTTTTTCTTGCACTCCTCGCCTGCGAGCACCAAAAGCAGACCTTCGGCCATCGGATCGAGTCGGCCGGCGTAGGTCAAAGGCGCTGACCCAAGATTGCGCTCCATCCGAATCCTTTCCAGACACTGCAGAGGTGTTTCTCCGAGACGTTTTTCCGCGAGAAAAGTTGACTTCATTTCTGACAATGCTACCATATATGTGTTGGAAACATCTGAAGACTGGAAAATCTCCCCCCAGCGCTCTCTTCACGGAGAGGCACGTATGTGAGGACAGGGAGTCTCACCGGAGCTAAAAATGGTTGGAAACTTGTGTTCCAACTTTTTTAGTTCACACAGTCACCATTCAACCAAGCAGCTTGCCAAGTCCCACCAGAACCTTCCGGCTTTTGCAATGACCCAACATACCGAGATACGAAGCGAGCGAATTACGAAAATAATCTTCGGATAGTTCACCTACCCTGGCAGCGGCGGCAAGTATGGCGATTGTTTTGAACATTCTCTTTTTCGTCTTTGTCCGCAATACAGAATAGTGTGGCAAAATGACATATCCGAGAAAATCCGTACCCTGAAACAATTTCCGTATTGTGACCTTGTTCGGATGCAATGAAAGTTTTAGATGCTCTTGCAAGAAATACCCTATCTTCCGGGCCCAATCTTCAAGCGTCTCGCGCGATTCAGACAGTAGAACGAAATCATCGCAATACCGTATATAATATTTCACCTTCAGTGTATGTTTTACGAACTGATCCAGCTCATTCAGATAGATATTCGCAAAGATCTGGCTCGTGACATTCCCAAGTGGCAAACCCTTCCCAGGAGAAACTTCAAAAGACCTGATAATTCTTTCAAGAAGTATCTGTAATCGTGAACCATGACACGCACAGTCGCTGACGCCTCGTGCGAGCAAGTCTAGCAAAATGTCGTGATCGATAGAATCAAAAAACTTTCGCACGTCACACTTTAATACAAAGGCCGAACGTCGATAGTCGCCACTCACCTTTCGAGCAAACGCCTGAAAACGCCGGACTCCACGATGGGTACCTTTTAGGTTACGAGAAGCGTACGAATCGTGAATGAAATGCTTATCAAATATCGGATACAAAGCTTGATACACTGCCTGGTACAAAACCCTATCATCGACACTGGCTTTATGAATCCGCCGCAGCTTTGGATCCTGCACTAAAAAAGTCTGATAGGGATCAGGGTGCCACTCTCCGGAAACCAGTCGCCGATGCAAAGAAAATATTCTGTCTTCCAAATGCAACTCAAATAAGGTAACATCCTTCTTTGATCGCTTCCCTTTAGAAAAGTGTCGCCAAGCAGAAAAGAGGCTTTTTAGAGATACGAGGTCTTCAAATATTACATCACAAAAACAACCTCCATGAGTACCCCCCCCCCGCTACGACCGCGACGCAGGATACTGCTCCGCCTATTATCCGAGCACTCCGTTTGTTGCATAAAGACCTCTATTCTAGCGCAGAAAAGATACCGAAGCGAGATAAGCTCGGCATCCATGCTCAGATAGAAAAACAATCCCTCGTCTGCCTTGTTCTTGCTATAGAAGCGGCGTTTCGATCGAAGCAAGAAAAACGAGCTGTGCTGGAAGAACTGCGACTGCAAGTGGAAGTCCTAAAACATCTCATTCGCACTGAACACGAGCTTTCTGTCATTTCAGAAAAAATATATCTGCGGCTTTCGGGACAGCTTGTGGAAATATCGAAAATGACGAATGGCTGGCTGACATATGCGACACAAGTAGCGCCGTAGACGCAAAAAGAGGCTTAGTGCCTCTTTGGTGTGCGAGAAACTTCCTCACGGCCGCCGGCGTTGGAGTTGCGATTGCCAGAGTGATTCCAGTTGAAGTTGACCTGCGAGTTGTCCGGATACCAGTTGCCATTCGCCACCTTGCCGTCGGGAAGACCTATTGTCCGTTCCCTTCCATAGTCACCGAAATTCTTTCGCAAAAACTTCTGCGTTGAGATTGCATTGGGAAATGTATGCGTTGTATGGAAACGAACAAGCAGTTTCTATTTTAGGCAAATTGTTATCGAATCTTTTTGAGACCCGACCAATTTAACAGCCTGGATGATAATTATATAAAATTTAATAGAAAATAAGAAACCCTCAAACCTGCCGTAGCAAGCCGAGGGGTGTGAAGAGAAGAAACCGAAGGGAACAAGGTTCAAGAAGCCAAGGGAACCTCAACCGCCTCACGGCCGCCGGCGTCGGAGTTGCGAGAGCCAGAGTGATACCAGCCGAAGTAGACCCGCGAGTGGCCCGGAGACCAGTAGCCACCCGCCACCTCGCCGCCGGGAAGACGGTTGTTCGGGAAGCGCGTCCATGTCTGTGAGTCCAGGAAGCGACCTGTCACCTTGTGATAGGTGCCGAAGGCGATGGCATAGCCCCGCAGGTCGAGGAAGGTGCGCTTGGTAGCGACCAGATCGTCTGCGGACATCCCCATCGTATCTTCGGTGGGGCGCTCCGACCACTCGATGAACCGGAGGGTGGGTCTGCCAGTGGCTTTGTGGCCGCTGTAGTGATTCACCGGGACCTCTTCATACACATCGGCGATGGCTCGCTGGGACTTGATTGCCTTCTCGATGGCCTGGGCGTTGTCGAGAGTGCCGGGGTCATACACTGCGATCACCTTCTCCCAGGGGAGCGTCTCAGGCATCGCAAACTGCTTGCGCAGGTCGGGCCGATGACCGAACATCCGCTCGGCGAAGTCTTCGGCCTCCTTGAGCGCCTGCGCCGCTTTGGTGGCGGCAAAGGCGAAGGAGGGGCGAGGCGGAATGACGACAGCAGGTTCGGGAGAAGACATCTCCGGCTTCGTGAGACCGAAGCCTCGACGCAGAGCATTGGGGATTTCTGGGAGATTCCTCTCCCAATATTCCAACTCGTCGGCCGTAAGGCTCGTGGCCACATTGGCCGCGATTTTGTGACCGAGGAGGTGTGCACGAGCGACGAGCTTTGCGTCTCCAGTTTCCATCAAGGGTATACCATTCATGGTGTTTCCTTTCTGTATTTCTGCAATTTCCAAAGAAC
>Ga0172373_10007744_pt1 | contig 13834 bp, 14 predicted proteins | sample Lak10m_2_FD_114546 | JGI IMG/M metagenome (GOLD analysis project Ga0172373, IMG submission 114546) | Freshwater microbial communities from Kabuno Bay, South-Kivu, Congo - kab_092012_10m | ecosystem: Environmental > Aquatic > Freshwater > Lake | place: Democratic Republic of the Congo... | reverse complement strand
ACTATTCTATAAATTAAATATAATTTATAAATTAGAATAAAAAAGATGATTGTTAAAATTGGTATTATAACAATTGTTATAATATTTTTTTTGATTATAGTTAATTATCAAATTGAAGGCTTTTCAAATAAAAATGAAAATGAAAATAATTATATAAATACTAATGTAATATCACCCGAATATAATAAAATATATTCTACTTTACCGTATGATATAGTAGCTAAAAATGATATTATGAATATTTATGATTATGGTAATGATGAATTAGATGAAAAATTTAAAATTATTTTTAATATTAATTTAGCGAAACAAATAAATATAATCGAAGGTATTCGATGGACTAAATGGATAAATGTTGATGAAATTGATTATTATTCAAAATTACACAATTATTATAATAATACTATAAAAATATTTGATGATAAAATGAAACATGATGATTTAAAATTGCCAAATGATAAAAATAATTTTAAAATTATAAAACAAAATTTAAATAAATATAAAAAATCATTGGATAATAGCAATATTTTTCTTTTAGATATTGATGTTCTTATTTATAGATTTAAAAAACCACTCGCACGTCATATTAAAATAATTTCTATTTGTAATGGCGGTTTTACATCGTTTTTATTAGTTAAAATAATTGGTGTTGTAAATGAAACAACATTATATACAAATATAAAATCTATCGATTGTGTTAATAATTATTCTGAATTTATACCTGAAAAAACTATTATTTATAATGATAAAGATTATTTATATGATACAAATGACAAAGTTCTACATTCTGAAATATCTTATAATCTTTATAATAAATTACTTAAAGATTTGACAAATTAATAATAATTATAAATATGAATACACACTTTGTTAATAGATATCCTATCCCCCTTCCCATGCCTGTGGTGTCATATTTTGAATATACTCTTACTGGTAGTTTAACTCCGTTATATGAAGAAAAAACTAATGCTATTCTTGAAGGTGTAAAAACAGGTTTTGTACCATTTTCATTTGCAAAATACTGGGACGAATCAGAAGATTTAACTACTGAAAGTGATAAAAAGAAACGAACTATTATTCTAACATCTCCACTTAATATCGTTGATTATCTAAATAATGCTTGTTTTAAGGATTGTAATTTAAATATTACTTGTTTGTATAAGCAACGTTTTATTTAGCAAATGAAATCCAATCACTTTTAATTTTTTCAATTATTTTTATAATTTCTTTGGAGTTATCAATAAAGAATCTATAAAACTCATCTTTATTATCATTTTGTAATGTAAATCTTACTATTAATTGATTAATAAGAGGATGAGGACATATATAACCAACATATAAACATGTATTATCATTTTTACGTATATATTTATTATGAATAATAGATTGAATTAAATTGCCTAATGTATCGTCTTCATCGTCAATTTGAAAATTATAAGAATTTGGACAATTTGTGACAGGTTCAATTGTAATTTCTCTATTTGTAAGTTTTATATTAAGATTTTCAATTTTTTCAATAATAATTTCTAATGCTTTTTTAAATAGATATTTATAAGATAAATCATTTAAACTTTCAATTTGAAAATTAATTTTGGATGGATCGCCATATTGATTCTTATGGTAACTTCTTTGTTTATCTAAAATATTATCTTTACTTTCTGCTTCTTTTTCATTTTCCATAAAAAAGAAATTTGACAATGAAACAGGAGAAAATGAAGCATTTAGTTTTCCTGTTCTTTTTATTGCTGTTGCTTTAAAATGTAAATGCTCACCTTCTTTTAATCGAGTAATTAAAATCTTCTGTTTTGTTATTTCATTAGCACTAAAAATCTTATCAAGTTCTGTTTTTGATAATGCTTTATTTTTATATGTTCCTGTTATATATCCAGTAGTAACATTAATCATATTACTTCCAGTATTTTCAACATTTAATTCAAATACATAATCACCATCTTCATATTCTTCTGTTATTGATTCACTTATATGAAGAGGTATAAGACCAATACGATGAATCATAAACTCATTATGTAATGGACTATTATTTACAATTATTTCAACAGTTGGTTCGCTTTCTCCATAAAAACCAACAACAGGTATTTCAGTTAATATAATTCTTCTTACACTATTTACAATCGCCAAATCAATATCTTTAATTATAAATTGATGTCTATCGGCATTTTTTTCATAACTATAATCACTAAACATATTTGATTCTTATTTATTTAATTATTATAATTTTTTATGTCATTTTTTTAATTTTTAATTTATATTTATTTAAATAAATGATTTTATTTTATAGTAATTCAAGTCCACATTGTTCTGTTTTAATAGATACAATAAAAAAACACGATAATAAAAAAACTATTAAATTAGTATGTGTTGATACTATTGTTAATATTATTAAACATAAAATAACCGATGTGCCAGCTCTTATGTTTATGCCAAGTAAAGAAGTTATTTACGGTAAAGCTGTTTTTGATTATCTTTTATTACCTAATAGAGGTTATTTATTTACAAGCAATAATACAAGAGAAAAAACAGCTATAAATGATAAATCATCCATTAATTCACCAATCCCTTTAAATACACCTGCTCAAAATAATGATGAACCAATGGCATTTAGTTTAGGTAGTATTTTAACAGATAATTTTAGTAGTATTGATGATGACAATGTTAATTCTACTAATATAAATAATGATAAGATTTATAAATGGGATTTTATTGATAATAATGATAATACTAATCTTGAAAGTGAATATAAAGCACAATCAACAAAATCAGAAAATAAAAAATTACCTTCATTAGAAGAACTAACACAAGAGCGTGAAAAATTATTTAAGGATATTAAATAATTTTAATATATAAAGAAATATAAAAATGAGTTCTTCTACTGTTATTTTTAATCAATATTATTACGATTTATTAACAAAAATTAGAACTGTTTCTAAAAAACATAAGGAGCATAGCAGTACTGCTAAACGTATTTTAGAAGTAGTAAAGGATAATTATAAGGAGTTTGATAAAACTTCTGATGATTATATTAAATTTATTAATGAAAATTGTAATGATGATTTTTGGAAATCTTATTTAGAAGTAAATAAGGAAGATTGCGATGATTGGTTAAAAAAAGATGAAATTAAACAGGTATTTATTTATAAAAATATTTCTATTGCTGATATCGCTAAACTTTTAAGAGATAATTATCTATGTCATCATTATTTAAGTGTATTTTATATTTTTAAAAATGAAATGCCCGATGAAAGTGCTAAAACAATCCTTAAACTTTTTCAAACATTCGATGAATCATTTGAATTAGAAAATAATGATTATAAAAAAATTATTGAACGTTTAAATAATATTAAAACTGATAAAACAAAAGATGATCCTACATTTGACGCAATGGATAATCTTAAAGATACTACTATTGGAAAAATAGCGAAAGAAATTATTAATGACGTTGATATGAATAAACTTAAAGAAACTATTAATAATAATAATGGTGATATTTTTAAGGCTTTGGCAAATCCTGAAAATGGATTAGGAGAATTATTTTCAACAGTTGGAAATAAAGTAACAAATAAAATATCATCAGGCGAATTAAATCAGGATGCTATTATGAAAGACGCAATGAAATTTGCTTCTTTAATACCATCAATGTTTGGAAATGCTGGTAATGAAAATAGTGATAATAGTGGTGCTGGTTTTAATATGGCTGATATGATGAAAATGATGAGTGCTATGAATATGGCAAATGGAAATCAAGGAGGTAAAAAACAAAAAACAGCGGTAAATCATCAAGCTTTACGAAAACTTGCTAAAAGAGCTGAATTACAAAAAAAAGTATCATCTAAAAAATAATCTTTTTTTCAAATATTTTATTAGAATATGATTAATTTTTTTCCAACTTATGATATGTCATTTAAAGAAAAAATCATAGCATTGGTTTATCTTGTTTTTTTTATATCATTAATAGCAAGTTTGATATTTAGAGAAATATCATTTTTGTTATTGGGTATAATTATTATTTTAGGTTTATATTATGTTTATTTATATAATCTTGAATCTAAAAATAAAATTAAAGAAGAATTAAATATTCAAAATAGAGATATTATTAATGATAAATATTGTGTTAAACCAAATAAAAATAATCCATTTATGAATCCTAATATGATTGATAATATTAATAATAATATTAAAGCTTGTCATATTGATAATATGAAAATACAAAAACAAATAAATTCATATTTTTCTGATCCTGTTTATAAAGATGTTTTAGATATTTATGGTACTAATTATTCGCAAAGACAATTTTATACAGTTCCATCATCTACTATCCCAAATGATCAAGAAGCATTTGGATTATGGCTCTATAATAGAAAAAAAACTTGTAAAGAAAACAATGGAGAGCAATGTTATAATAATATAATGTAATTATTAATTAGATAATTAGAAAAATGAATGAATTCGATAAACAAAATAGTTTAAATAATGATATATGTTGGCAATCATATAAAAACTTTCAAAATGATAAGAGTTTTGATTATTATACTTATGAAAAATCAAGTCAATTGTTAGATTGTAAAACAGATACTGTTCGTGTTCCTACTTTTATGTATGACCATCCCAATTTAAGAGGCAGAGCTGGTTACGGTTTAACAGACCCATGTTTAGTTGATATTTATAGCGATTTAATTAAAAATGATACACTTTTAACAAAAGATAGATGTAAGGTTCAACTTACAAGTAGAATTTTTACAGCTGTTCCACAATTAAAAGGATGTAACGGTGATATTGATAAAGAATTAGATATAATTTCGGGTAGCGAAACTATTAATAATACTATTAATGGTAATCGAAAATTATTAATGGAGAAACAAATAAAATATCCAATCCCGCTCGTTGATAGTATGAAAGATATTCAAAATCCTGATAATATAGTTCCTTTATGGGTTAATGGAGGCGAGGATACTCGTTCATATATAAATAGATTCAATTTTAATAAAAATAACTTTTAATAATTTTTTTATTAAAATATTAATATTTATTTATATTAGAATTATGAGTTTTAATAGAACTAAATATGATAATTGTTCTTATAAACAAGATTTAAAATCAAGTGTAGATACTTTAAGTCATGTACTTGCTCCTTATAGATATGAACATAAAGATAAATGTATTCATGAATTAGGTTTTGTTGGTGGCACTGCTGTTTCTCATATTCAAGGTAATCTTGTGGATCTTGATAGTGAATTAAGAGGTCAAACACGAATATTATCAAAATGTTATTCAAATAAATATACACCAACTGATAATAATCTAATAAATAATGATAAAACAAACCCTATTAATACTACCATGAATCATTTACCTTCTTGCCAATCGATTATGTATCGGTCTGTTCCATTACCACCTCCAATTAAAATAAATAATTGTTAAGTTTTTTTTATTTTTATTTTATTAGAATCAAATAAATAATGTTTAATCCAAATGACACTCGAATGAAATATGATAAATCTTCATATCAAGAAGAATTAGAACGTTCAGTTTTTCCAGGTTCTTATCAATTAAATAAACCTTTTAATGATTGTAATGAATGCTCCCAAATTGTTCCAAATGACCCTCATATTAGATTTCAAAACTATGGTCATAATACTTGTAGTATGAAAAAAGCAGTCGATGATAGTAGTGAATTATATGGATTAAATTATAAAAATTCTAAATGTAATAAAGATGCTTACGCTCCCAATAGTTATATATCAACTGGTTGTGTTCCAAATACTTCTACCGATACCCGTAAATGTAGTGTTCCTACCGAATCATGCCGTTTATCTAATCCCCCTTGTAGTTTAAAAGAAATAGGCATTAATAGATTTGATCCATTATGCTGGAATCCACAAGATAAAGCATTAGAATCTTTCGATAGAATTGGCGTTGCTTATAGAATGGTGGCAAAAGATAATCACGTTCCTTTAATAGAAAAACCTGAAAACCAAGAAATGTTTTTTCCATCAAAAAACACAAAAGATGATTATGCCGATAATCTAAAACAATGGTCAGTTTTACATCAACCCAATAATAATTATTCGCCAGGTTATAATTATAATAATCCAAGTTATGTTTTAGCTTGTAATCGCAATTTAGCAGGCACGTGTAACTAATTTTTATTTATATTTTTTTAATGTTCTTCGTTTTGATTTATTTTTCCCACCTTCTACATATGTAAAAGGGATTACATAAGCATTTTCATTTATTATTTTATCTGTTGTTGTTGGAGTATCAAAATATTGTGCTAAATACTCAAATATCAATTGTTCGTAATTTGTATCAGAACTATGTGAAGTTCTCAATAAATTATCTAAATATATTTTAATATCATTTATTTTATCATTAGTTAAAGAAATTATATTTTTTGATAATAGAGATTTATATGATAATAATATACAATAATAATCTTCTATATAATTATTATTAGTTAATTGTAAATCTTGTTTTATATTAATATTTCTACTTGTTTCAAAATCCCATATAGCCCATATAAATCCTAAATTTTCTAAATATAATGTTTTACCAAATATATTATATTTAATATATCCTCCTTTTTCTACTTTTTTATATAAAAAATTATATAGATGAGCATCATTATGTAAATAACCAATACTATGATATGATAATATTGATATAAATATTTGCAAAAAAACATTAAGTATTAATTTATATTCATAATGTATATTTTTTAAAAAATCATTTAAATCTCCTTCAAAAAATTCATTTAAATAAATATAATATCCATTTGATGAATCTTTATCAATAATTATTTTATAATTAGAAATATCTGTATTTTCAAACATTTTTTTTAATTTTAAATTATTTATTTCATGATTATAATAATTATAAACAAAATGAGGACTAATATTTTTTATTAATATATTATTTATTTTTGTTAATATTTCAACTTCTTGTTCTGTATTATCTTTAATTATAGGTGATATTTTAGCAACTGTTCTAATATTATTTTCTTTTTGTAGTGTTTTAAAAATATATGTTTCTAATCTATTATCTATACTAATAGCTTTTTCAATTGATAATGGCGAAGATAAACGATCAATAATCATTTGATTCTTTTCGATTTCTTGTTGAAATATATCTTTTGTTTCATCCATTTATTATTCTATATTAATTAAGATTATTTTATTATGTTTAATTTATAGAAATGGATGAAAAAGAAGATTTAATTTATGATAATGAAGAACTTGATGAAATTGATTATTATGAAATTGTTTCGTTGGATGAGATTATTAAATTAAATCCTACTTTTGTTGCCTTTTCAAATGAAGAAATATATAATTTCTTATTTAATTTCCTTAAATCAAAAACGAAAGCAGAAGGATTTTTAATGTTATTTACAGATATTATTAATAGACAAAAAACAAATATTAATGTTAATAATTTAATTGTTGTTGCTGATGCTCATAGAGATAAATTAAATGAAATTGATATTGATGACTTTATTTTAAAAGTTAAAAATAGTAATAAAGAACAAATACAAATTGCTTATAAAAATAAAAATAAATTATGGTTTCCTTTAATTTACGATGAAGAAAGTACTAAAATTAAATTGAAAGCATCCCAAACAACTATTATTGAAATGACTAAATATGGAGAAAATGATAATTATATAATATTTAAAGATGATGAACGTGATATTCCAGTTATGGGTGTGTATTTTTATGAACCTGCTATTATTACTGATAACTATTTAAATGAAAAAATAGCAAGTCATCTTAATAAAAATCGATATAAAGAAAAATTATTATCAGGGGATAATTATGGTACATTTGAAGATTTAATAAAGGATTATAAAATAAAATTACCATTAGATAAAATAGATAATGATGAATATTATTATACAAATATAAATACATTATTCAAGAAGTTTAATTATGATTTAGATACAATTAATATAAAAGATTTTGAAATAGTTAAAAAACATTTAGAAGATTTAAATAAAAATGAAAAAGTTATTGATATTAAATATTCAAAAATAGATAAAATAAAACCAGCACAACTTAAAAATGAAAGATTTTATTTTTTCCATATATTAAAAGATGCATATAAATTATTAGATATTACAAATAAATCTGCCAAAAAACTTAAAGATGCATTAGAATTATATAAAAAAGATAAAAATTATGTAAAAGAATTGCCTATTATTAAAGATTTAAATACATTAATTTTAAATATTAATAATGAAAATTATGATGAAATCATTAATAATTTACGTGAAATACGAAAAAATATAAGTATTGATAATTGTACTGAATTTTTAGAAAAGGTTGTCGATATTGATATAAAGGATATTGAAAATCATTTTGAAAAAATTAAAAATAAATTTGAAATTTTATTAACAACTTATAAAGATATTTATAAAATAGTTTTTTCATTTCATACTGATGAACATGAAATTAAAAAAGGTAATGATATAAAAGATTATGAAGGTGCGCCTATTAGAGTCGATGATTTTAAAAAAAATGCAGTTTTCGTTGATGAAGATAACGATGAAGAAATTGAAGAAATTGAATTTAATCCTATTGATGAATTAAAAAAATATTATAATAATTATTATTATAATTTAGAAAAGGGGTTTTTAGAAGCAATCAAAATTGTTTTACCTTTTATTTTAAAATTAAAAGAAATTAGCAAATTACCAATTAATTTAGATTTAATTGTTACACATCTTTTTAATATACATAGAGGTATTCCAGAAAAATTTATGCTTATTAGAGATAAATATGGCACTGAATACGATGATGCTTTTTGTAGAGAACAATCATTAAAAACTGTTAAATATGTATTAATGACAAACAATGAAGATGATAAACTTAAAGAAGCAAATAAGGAATATATGGAACAAATAATTATTATGATTTATGATGTTATTTGTTTTTGGTCAATTGAATTACAAAAAGAGATTTTATTAGAAACTTTATTATTTATTAAAGATAGATGTTATATACCATGTATTCATTTATGGAATGATTACGGATCGCCTTATGATATGAATAGTAAGGATGGAGTTTTATATTATTTAATTTGTATATTTGAAGATGTATTTAAAGAACAATTTAGTCAAGATGATAATAATTATCTTGTATTAGATAAAGAGTATAAAAATAAGATTATAAATAGATTAAAAGAAAATTATAAAGATGAATTAAATATTTTTAATAAAGATGATAAAAAAAAGAAAAGAGAAAATAAAGGATTAGAAACAGGTAAAAAACTTGTTGAATTAATTAAAAATAAAGAAAATCATAAATCAGATAAATTTCTTGAAACTTTTATTCAAGCATTAATATATATGCCTTCATATAAATATGAAAAAATACATAAATATTTATTGGGTTGTTGTTTAGAAAAAATTGATGATAATTTTAGTGCCGATATTTATCTTAAAATAAATAGAGAAGATATTAAAAAAGCAAAAAGCAAATTAGCCGAAGAACGAGTTTTAAATAAAGTAAGATATACAAGATTATTTTTAATAAAAGAAGAGAAAAAAGAAAAAAAAGAAGGTTTTAAAGAAATAAGCAATTTTATTCATTATAAAGATTTATATGAAAGTTCGCTTAATGATTGGTTTATTAATATTAGTCCTCATACCATTTTAAGTAAATCAAATATAAATGATATTAGAATTAAATTACGCGATACTTATATAATTCATATTAATTATTATCTTCAAACTTTTTTTTCTAAAAAACCTGATATAATTAAAGGTTATAATTTTTCTAATTATAAACAAATATTATTAGCCGTATCCCAGATTTTATTTTTTCATTTAAAAGATGAAGCAAAACCAATTATAGCAAATATTAATGAAACAATAAAAGAACTTGATAAATTAACATCTATTATAAATGATGATAATATAACCGATGTTAATCAAATTATAACTATTATTGTAATTCGATGCTTATGCTTACCATCATTTCCCGATATATCTACAAATGCTAAATTAATACCACGTATTAGTATTACAAATGAATTAAGCAAAACAATAACAACTGATATTACTAAAAAGATTTTTAGTATTATTCAAAATAGTAAAATGCCAACATTAGAAGATCAAATTAATTATATTAATAATATTCGTGAAGAAAATAAGAATAAGATTTTAGCAACTTTAAATAAAAAAACAAGAGAAGAAAAAGAAATTTTAAAAGAAATTAAAAAAATAGGTTTAGAAGTGAATGATGACGATGATGATAATATTCATATTAATAAAGAAAGAGAAGACGATAATGAAATTGAAGGTGAAAGAGAACACGAAATAGGTATGGAGGATGATGATAATGATGATGATTATTTAGATGGTTATGATTTTGGTTTTATATATGCCGATTAATAAAAATAATAATTATAAATAATTATCCATTATTGATGTAGAGAATATATTAAATGGATTTTGTATCAAATGAAATGCCATCAATGAATAATATATATGAATCTGATTTTTATAATACAACTAAAAAATATGAGCAAACGTTAGCAAATAAATCTTATGAAAAATCCAAAAATCCATTTAAAACTGGTGTAGTTCCACGTCCTGCATATTCTGATATGTTTATGAATACTGATGAATATGATAATATACCAAATAATCAAATTAAAAGTTTAACAGGTAAAAATATACCCATAGAAAACTTTAAACATGGTAATATGCAACATTTTTTAAGAAAAGGTGTAACACAAAATGTTAATTTAGAAAATAATCAAAATTTTAACGAAAAATTTGGTTATAATGACTATAAATTAAAAAAAACAGAAGTTGAATCATTTTTTCAACCTACAAGTGATACAGCATTAATTAAAGGTATGGGTAATAATAATGATTTTTTATTAGATAGAACTAATATAACTAATATTCAAAATAATTATAATCCTATTAAAAGTGTTAGAGTAGCACCTGGTTTAAATAAAGGTTATACATCAGAAGGTTCTGGTGGTTTTCAACAAGCAGATAGTGCTTTATACGCGCGTCCAAAAGAACTTGAAGATTTACGACCTAAATCAGATCAACGTAATACTATTTTTGAAATACCAATACAAGCTCCTATGAAAAGTATTATTGATAAAAGAGCAGAAGTTACACCTTTTGATAAAAATAGACCTGAAACCGCTTATAAGCAAACAGAAGATAATTGGTTTAAAGGTGCTTCATATCTAAAAAAAGATAAATTACGACCAGAAGAAAATCTAAAAGATACATCAAGAATTGATAGTCATATTGATTATTATGGTTCTGTTAAAAATCAAATGGAACAATTTAATAATAATGATAATTATGGTAAAAATACTATTTTAATTTATAATACAGAAAAACACGAATTAGCTAAACAAGAAACACCTGTTGCTAATTTAACATCAGTTTTTAAATCATTCATTGCTCCTATTACAGATGTTTTAAAAATAACAATGAAAGAATATTTTGTTGATTCAGCACGTTATTATGGAAATGCTGTGCCACAAATACCAGATAAACAAACGACTTATGATCCTGTAACTCATATTACAAAAACAACTATTAAAGAAACTACAATTCACGATAGTGATAATCTTAATTTAACAGGAGATAAAGAAACTTATTCAGCTCTATATGATAATACTAAAACAACTGTTAAAGAAACAATATTAACCGATTCTGATAATCTTAATTTAACAGGCGATAAAGAAACTTATTCAGCTCTATATGATAATACTAAAACTACTGTTAAAGAAACAATGATTAACAATAATGAAAATCTTAATTTAACAGGTGATAAAGAAACTTATTCAGCTTTATATGATAATACTAAAACTACGATTAAAGAAACAACTATTCACGATAATGAAAATCTTAATTTAACAGGTGATAAAGAAACTTATTCAGCTTTATATGATACTACAAAAACTACAAATAAAGAATTAAATATTCATGATAATTATTCAGGTAATATAAAAGTTCGCGAATATTCATACGCAAATAATGATGATAAAGCAAAAAAAACTTTAAGACAAACATTGCCAAATCAAGATACAAAACGTAATATTAATAATACTACTTATTTTAGCACTTATGTATATGATCCAAAAATAGTAGCTAAAACAACATTAAAACAAACAACAATTAATAATAATAATCAATATGGTTTTATTTCTGGATTTTTTACAAGTGTATTTGGTGGTTATTTAAATAAAAATGTTGATTTTAAAAATACACAACGCCAATATTCACATATTGAATATAATGGTAATAAAAAAAGTGTTGTTACTCATATACCAACAGACAGAGAAGCTGATTATAATTTAGAAGTTGATGATACACGCGAATTAATTCAAAATACGGCAGGTAAATATATACCTCGTGGTTCTGGTGATTATACAACAATTGATAAAAAAGATGTTAATATGAATACTAAAAAACAAACAGATGTTTTAGAAGGAGCATTGCCAACAACAAATATAAGTAAAATATATCAATCTACACCAATTGCTTTAACAGAAGAAAATATAACAAAACAAACAGATAAAAATAATTCTTATAATAATCGTTTAGATAGTTCTATATTATCATCTTTAATTGAAAATGATAATATAATAAAAATAAATCCAATTCGTGTTGATATTTAAGCTAATAAATATAAAAATCACCAATATAAAATTGTGAAACTATTGAATTAATAATACTATCTTCATCTGGTTTTTTTAATAATATTTCAGTTAATAAATGATTCATTAAAAAAGGAAATAATAATGATAATTTACGTAATAAATATTCATAAAAAACAGATGTATTATTACAATCTTTATTTGTTGTTTTATTAATCCCTTTTAAATGTGATAATTTATCTAAATCTTCATAATGACATATCTTATATTGTATTGCTAATCTTTTATTACCAAATGTATTTATCGCTCCCGCGTGTATTAAATCACAATTAAATAAAATACCCGAATTATAATCTCCAAATATTGTTTGAACTCTATTCCAAGAAAATGGAACAGTTTTATGACTTTTTGGAATAACTGATAATAAAGATCCTTTGTTGTAATAAACAATATATGTATATACTGGATATTTAGTTTTAAATATATATTGACTTGATGTAATATCTCTATGAAATGTTGAAATGGTACAACCTTTAATTTTATATCTATAATTAATAAAATCATAACCATCAGGTAAATAATTTAAAACATTTTTATAATTATTGGGATTATTAATAATTATAAATCCATCTTCTTCAATTGTACTATTATTTTTATTTATATATTCTAATTCATATAATAAAAAAATAGAATAAATAATTATAGCAATTATAATTAAAAAAAAATAGTTAATTTTCATAATTAATTATTATTATTAACTATTAATAATGATAACAAATAACGCAACTAAAATATAATTACCAATAATAAAGCAATCATATAAATTAATATAAATAATGATGGATTAAAATTATGCATAACAATATGATTTAAACTATCAAGCACATATTCATTTGTTTCATCAATTACACTATCAAGTATTGTATGATGATTTTCATGAAACCATCTACAAACCTTCTTTTTCAAATAAAAAGGATTTCTTTTTAATATTTTATGTCCTCTGTTTATATGTAATGGTGTTTTTGCTAATAAATATAGACCAATCGATGCTGTCGCTGGTTCAAGCATTTTTGGATTTATTTTAGTTATAATATACATCATTATATTATTATTAATAAAAAAATAATTAAATCATTTTTTTTATAATGTGTTATCAAAAAATAACATTTCGAAATCTTCTGTTATT
>Ga0172373_10007742_pt1 | contig 13836 bp, 12 predicted proteins | sample Lak10m_2_FD_114546 | JGI IMG/M metagenome (GOLD analysis project Ga0172373, IMG submission 114546) | Freshwater microbial communities from Kabuno Bay, South-Kivu, Congo - kab_092012_10m | ecosystem: Environmental > Aquatic > Freshwater > Lake | place: Democratic Republic of the Congo... | reverse complement strand
TACAAATGATATTTTATCACATAATACAACGACATCAGTCGCCTATATCCTATGGTATACTTTATTCCAAGACCATAAGAACGTAGCCATTCTAGCCAATAAGTCATCGACTGCTAGAGGCATTCTTTCTCGTTATCAGATGATGTATGAGAACTTACCTAAATGGATGCAACAAGGTGTAGTCAACTGGAATAAAGGTGACGTTGAGCTCGAAAACAATTCAAGAATATTCACCGCAGCTACTACTGCTGCAGGTATTCGTTCTCAGTCAGTCAACTTACTATACATTGACGAAGCTGCAATCATTCCAAACACAGTAGCTGATCAGTTCTTCACCTCTGTTTATCCTGTAGTATCAGCCGGTCAAACCACAAAGATCATCATAACGTCTACACCTTTAGGTTATAACCATTTCTGGAAATTCTGGAATGATGCTACTAATGGAAATAATGACTTTGTTCCATTGTTCATACCTTATTATGAGATTCCAGGTAGAGATGACAAATGGCTCGAAGAACAAAAGAGACAGCTCGGTGAGTTGAAGTTTAATCAAGAAGTCCTTTGTAATTTCTTGGGTTCATCTTTAACACTTGTCAGTGGTGAAGCAATTTCAAAGATGTCAATAACTCATCCGATTTATAGTAACGGTCAGGGGTTAGATATATATGAAAATGTGGATCCTACTCATATCTACGTTACTTGTGTCGATACAGCAAAAGGTGTAGGTGGAGATGCTTCTGCTTTTTGTATCATAGACATAACTACTGTTCCATATAAGATCGTTGCTAAATACAAAAGCAATGAAGTAAGCCCGTTACTGTTACCGAATATCATTTACGAAGTAAGTAAAACTTATAATGATTCATATGTTCTTGTAGAATTAAACACCAATGAACAAGTTCCACACATACTACATTATGAGCTTGAATATGATAATGTAGTATGGACTATGAAAGATAAAGGAATGCAAACCATTTCAGCCGGATTCAAAAAGCAAATGAAACCCGGTGTGACTATGGATAAGAAAGTCAAAAGAATTGGTTGCCATAACTTAAAATCATTAATAGAAACACAAAAATTACTTATAACCGATGCTGACATCATATCAGAACTATCCACATTCATTGAAAAGCGAGGTAGCTTTGAGGCGGATGAAGGTTATCATGATGATTTAGTTATGTCATTGGTTATATTCGCTTGGCTCATTACCACTAAATACTTCAAAGAAATAAATACAGTGGATCTACGAAAGGCTCTGTACGAAGAAAAGATGCGACAGATTGAAGAAGATATGCTTCCTTTTGGTATTGTGGATAATGGACTTCCTCCCCCAGACGTAGTAGAAACTGCGGAGTTTGATAAGTTTCTATTGAATATGGATTAAAAACACAAAATTATAAATACTTTAAACATAATTTAACCATCTTTTTGCCAAAGGGAGATAGAAGATGCCATTTCAAGTAAGTCCCGGAGTTAATGTAACCGAAATCGATTTAACTACGATTGTTCCTGCAGTATCTACTACTGAAGGTGCTATCGCTGGTGTTTTTCATTGGGGTCCTGTCGAAAGAGCCACCCTAATTGATTCAGAAGATACACTTGTTGCTAGATTCGGTAAGCCAACAAATCATAACCCAGAAACATTCTTTACAGCTGCTAATTTTTTAGCATATGGCAATAAGTTGTATGTAACGCGTGCAGCTAATACAACAGGATTTTCAAACACAGCAACGGCTGAAGTAAATGGAAACAGTGTAATTACAGCAAATGGCACCGCTATTGGCGTTTCCGTAAATGATCTTGTGTTTGGTGCCGGCATTGTAGATGGAACTGTAGTTTCTTCCACAAATACAAGTGCTATCGTCATCTCAAAAGATGCTACTCTAGGCAACTCAACTGCAGGTGTTTTTGAAAGCCAATACGTATTCGTAAGTCCAAACACCGTCTTTACAGCCGTAGCCAATTCCACTGCTCTAGATACAGGAGATGATCTTGGTCTTTATGTAATAAAGCATCAAGATGATTATCTACAAAAAGAAGCAAATTTTCCCGCTGGTGGAAAAGTAGAATATGTTTCTAAGTATCCAGGAAGTTGGGGCAATTCACTCAAGATTTCAGTGTGTGACTCAGCAGAAGCTTTTAGCTCAAATGTAAATCCGTTTGTTGCAAATACATCATCTGACGGTCCTACCGGATTTACAGATTCAACTAAAATATCAAATGCTGGTATATCTTTTGTAGTTGGTTCAAACGTAGCCACAATATTTATGTCAAACACATCTGGCACACCTTACACTACAGATACACCGGCTGGTGCTGCTGAAGCTATGGTGAATTTTATTACAAGACACTTTAGTATTGGTGATATAATTCGTGCAGGTAATACTGAGATTGGATTCCAAGATCTTCGCGTTACAGCACTAGCCTCAAATGCTTCTTTTGCAACAGGAAATAACACTTTCCAAGTACAATTAGCCAGCAGCTATGGTCTTTCTTCTAACTTCTACTCAAACACAATCAACCGTAACTGGGAATACTACAATAACGTAGGTAAAACTCCTGGCCAAAGCGTGTATGTAAAGAGATTTGGTAACACATCGGCAAATGATGAGTTACATGTAGTAGTTTCTGACGAAGATGGTAAGTTCACTGGTGTACCAGGAACAATTCTTGAAGTCTTTGAAGGTATTTCTAGAGCCACTGATGGTAAAACGGAAGATGGTTCTACTCTTTATTACAAGACAGTCATCAATGATGGGTCCAATTATGTTTGGTGGATTAAAGATAGAACAAGTGCTGCTTCAGCAAGTGCACTTTTAGTTGCATCTTCCACTAACAGAAAGCCAATGACTTCTTCATTCATTGGTGGTTCTGATGGCGACAGTGAATCAACAGTATCAGTTGGCAACTTAACTAGAGCGTATGATACATTCAAGTCTGCAGAAGACATCGACGTATCATTGATTTTACAAGGAAAAGCTAGAAATGGTACTCATGGTACACAGCTAGCCAACTATCTAATTGACAATATCGCTGAATACAGAAAAGACTGTGTAGTGTTTATTTCTCCAGATCGGGCTGACGTAGTCAACAACATTGCCAAAGATGAAGTTGATGACATAGTAGCTTTTAGAAATGCACTAACTTCTACATCTTATGCTGTAATTGACTCTGGCTATAAGTATCAATATGACAAGCACAACGATGTGTATCGCTTTATTCCTCTAAATGGTGACATTGCTGGTCTAGCAGTTAGAACTGATAACTTAAGAGATCCTTGGTTCTCACCTGCTGGTTTCAATCGTGGTCAAATTAAGAATATAATTAAGCTTGCGTTTAACCCAGGAAAAGCACAGAGAGACATTCTGTATAAGAATGACATCAACCCCGTCTGCGTATTCCCAGGTCAAGGAACTGTTCTCTTTGGTGACAAGACTGTACTAGGTAAACCAAGTGCATTCGATAGAATCAACGTTAGAAGACTGTTCATTGTTTTGGAAAAAGCAATTGCTACAGCTGCTAAGTTTACTCTATTCGAATTCAACGATGAGTTTACTCGTGCTCAGTTTAAGAATTTAGTCGAACCATTCTTACGTGATGTTCAAGGACGCCGCGGTATCTATGATTTCAGAGTTGTTTGTGACGAAACAAACAATACTCCAGAAATAATTGATAGAAATGAGTTTGTAGGAGACATCTACATTAAGCCAGCCAGAAGCATCAACTTCATTCAGTTGAACTTTGTAGCAGTAAGAACAGGTGTTGAATTCTCTGAAGTAGTCGGCAAATTCTAGGGACTCATTTGGTATAAATACTCCTGTGTAATTAAAAAGACAGGAGTATTTTTATGGAAAAGTATGGATTTGTTTATATTTGGTATGATAAAAAACATAAAAGATTTTACGTAGGATCTCATTGGGGACTTGAAAATGATGGATACATTTGTAGTTCAAGATGGATGAGAAATTCTTATAAAAGAAGACCTAATGATTTTAAAAGGAAATTGTTACAATCGAATATATGTGATAGAAAACAACTTTTAATTAATGAACATAAATGGTTATCTTTAATTAAAGAAAAAGAGTTAGGAAAAAAATATTATAACTTAACAAATCATCTGAATGGGCACTGGTCAACAGATGGAACAAAATTATTAACGATTGGTGAAAAAATATCAATCGCCAATAAAGGAGATCCAAAAAGATCTGAATGGATGAAAAATAGAATAGTGTCCGATAAAACTAAAGAAAAAATTAGACAAGCAAATCTTGGCAAAAAATATTCTGAAGAAGTTAATGCTAAGAAAAGTAAGAACAACAGAGTGTATGATGAAGAGTTTAAAAACAAAATATCGTATGCTGCTAAAAACAGATCACAAGAAACCAGAAATAAAATTAGTAATAATAGTAAAAGATTACAAGCCGAAGGTAAGATTGGTATGAAAGGAAAGAAACATTCTCCTGCAACTATTGAAAAGATGAAAACTGCAATTAAACTTCGTAAATCTTCGTAAATCTTCGTGCATAACATAGATAAATAAGTTTAAGCAAACAAGGAGAATCACATGGCATTTAATATTAATGAAATTAAAAGTCAAATGTTATTTGATGGAGCAAGGCCCTCGCTCTTTCAAGTAACAATACAAAATCCTGCAAACTCTGTAGCAGACATCAAACTTCCTTTTATGTGTGAAGCTACTGCTCTCCCAGCCGCAAGTCTGGGAGAGGTTCCAATCTCTTACTTTGGTCGTCAGATCAAACTGGCTGGAACACGTGCATATGACGATTGGACTGTAACAATTATAAATGATGAAGATTTCTTAATTCGTAATGCAATGGAACAATGGTCTAATCAGATCAATACTTTCCAAGGAAATGTTCGTGCATTTGGGTCAGCATCACCCTTGCTTTATAAGTCACAGGCTCAGGTGGTTCAATATTCCAAGACTGGTGTACCAATCCGTACTTATCAATTCAATGGAATATTCCCTAAGTCAATAGGTGATATAGCTCTAAGTTGGGCTGATGGTAATGCGGTTGAAAGATTTCCAATCGTATTTGCAGTAGATTATTGGGAAGTTTCTGGTGGTATCACCGGTAACGCTGGCGGCGTTTAATATAGATGGAGGCCTTCGGGCCTCTATTTTTTAGTGAGATAATATAATGGCATTAAATTTAAATCTTTTTGGGTTTCAATTCAAACGAAACAAACCATCCGATAAGGATACGGCTGTTTCGTTTGTTACTCCACAATACGATGACGGAGCCGTCAATGTTGTCGCTGGTGGAGCATATGGAACTTATGTTGATATGGAAGGTTCTGCTCGTACTGAAGCAGAACTTGTTACTAAGTATAGAGAAATGTCGCTACATCCTGAAATAGATGCAGCTATATCTGATATTGTTGATGAAGCAATAGTAGTCGATGATAAACAAAGTGCTGTATCATTAGATCTTGAGCAACTAAATCTTCCACCAAAAGTTAAAACGGCGTTTCTTCAAGAGTTTGAAGAAGTTCTTAAGTTATTAGAGTTTAACTTTCGTAGCTATGATATATTTAGAAGATGGTACATAGATGGACGAATGCTTTATCATGTCATCATCAATGAAGAAGCTCCTCAGAAAGGCATCATAGAACTACGCTACATTGATCCGCGTAAGATTAGAAAAGTACGTGAGCTCAAGCGTAAACCTGTTCCTGGTGTAGGCGCAGTAGTTAATCAGACTGAAAACGAATACTACATCTTCAATGAAAGAGGATTTGGTAATCAAGTATCAGCTGTCTCAAGCGCATCTGCTGGAACCATAGGTATAAGAATATCACCCGATGCCATAGTCCATACTACATCAGGGTTGATGGATAAGAACAATCAATTGGTTTTGAGTTATTTGCACAAAGCAATCAAACCGCTCAATCAATTAAGATCACTTGAAGATGCAACATTGATTTATAAAATATCACGTGCTCCAGAGAGACGTATATTCTATATTGATGTTGGTAACTTGCCTAAAATGAAAGCTGAACAATATCTTCGAGATATCATGACTAGGTTTAAGAATCGCGTTGTGTACGATTCAGCCACTGGCGAAATCAGAGACGATCGTAAGTTCATGACCATGTTGGAAGACTTTTGGTTACCAAGAAGAGAAGGTGGTAGAGGAACAGAGATCTCAACTCTACCTGCCGGCCAATTAGCAGGTGATCTTGAAGACGTTAAGTATTTCCAACGTGGTTTATATAAGTCTCTCAACGTTCCTATCAATCGATTGGAACCAGATAACACATATTCAATTGGTCGTGCTACTGAGATAACACGAGATGAAGTTAGGTTTACTAAGTTCATTAGTCGATTGCAAGACAGATTTTCCCATTTGTTCTCTACAATATTACAGAAGCAATTGATACTAAAGAAGATCATTACTCCCGATGAATGGGAAGAGATTAAATATAACGTTAATTTCAAATATGCTAAAGATAACCAATTTGCTGAGCTTAAGCATATTGAAATGATGAGAGAAAGACTCGGGATACTACAAGCAACAGATCAATATGTTGGTAAATACTTCTCAACTGAATGGGTTCGTAAGAATGTATTACAACAATCTGAGGATGACATTGAGATGTTGAATGCTCAGATACAAAATGAAATTAAAACTGGCGTCATACAAGTTCAGATGCCAGAAGAACAACCGCAACAACCTTCACAATAATGATTTATAAATAGGAGTAATTATGGCTGATGTAATTGATCTATTAAAATTTGCTGATGAAAACAAGCCAGTTGAATTTGCTGATTCATTCAATCAGCTCATGGGCCAAAGGGTAGTTGACATATTGGATATAGCAAAACAAGGAATCGCATCATCTGTTTTCAATGGAGATACAGATGATACAGAAGAATCAGAAGCTGATAACGGAGATTCACATGAAGACTCTTAAAGAGATTAAAGCAGCCTATGCCCCAAAGGCACAGAAAGACGACGAGACAACTCATTCACCAGGTCTTCAGATCAAGTCTGCTGATGAGAAGCGCTTTGCGGATAAGCACGTTATTAGAAAGTTTGCCGACCGTAACGGAAACGGTGATGATGTATTCAATGCTACAAACGTTAAAGGCGTAGAGCGTAGTCCAAAGCATGGCTACAATCCAGGTGAAGATGAAAAGGTTTATGAAGAAGTAGAAGATATTTTAGAATATGAGCATGGTTATAATAAAAAATGGGGTGGGCATTGGAACGATGAAACTCCTCCACCACAACCTAAGCCAAAAGATAAATGGGATCCTACCCACGAAATTTACATAGACGATAAGCCTTATCGCACTTCATTTGGTAATGACAGGAAACCTTTTCCTGAACACATAGCGCATGAGCATGCAGCAGAAATACAGAAACAGAATCCTAATAGTAAGGTTACTGTTCGTAAAGTAAATGAAGGTTATGTAAGTCTCGCTCAACAACGAGCAGTATGGGCTAGCCGTAAAGATGGTGGTAAAGGACATCCTGATAATAAAAAGAAAAAGATGAAAGAAGAAGTTGAATTAGATGAAATGGATAAATCACAGACACCTCCTGGCCGCGGCGGAGAAAATGAATATAATCCTAATGGTAAAACACATTATGTCAAACCTATTTCTACAGAAAAAATGAAAAAAGACTCTTCAAATACTTTAAAAAAAGCTTTTTTAAATAAAGAAATAAAAGAAGCTAATCTCGATGAAGGCGATGTAATTCATTTTCCAGGAAAGATGAAAGCTAAGAAAGAAAAGCCAGATACTGCTCCAGGCTGGATGTTGAGAAAGAACCCAGAGCTTGCACAAAAGCTTAAAGATGCACAAGATCGAGTAAAGAAGCGCAAAGAAATAAAAGAAGCTTCTAAGGTTCCTATGGATCCTGAAAAGAAAGCAAAGAAAGCAATCGATGATATCTTAAAGATGCATGAAGCTCCTCCTTCTGAAAAAGGAATGAAGATTGGTGAAGCAAAAGAGACTGAAAGCGTTCCTTTTAAAGGCCCATATACAAAAGTTGCCAAAAAACAACCTGGGCAAAAATCAGATCCAGGGTATTCAACTGTTCGTCACCTTGCAAGACAAGCAATGCAGAAGATGATTGATAAAAAAGAAAAGATGAAAGAAGAAGTCAATTTGACAGAAGGTAAAGTGAAAGAGCTTGAAGCAGATCTTAAAGCTCACCTAGGTGACCACATTCGTGCGTATAATGCTGGGCATTTAGGACATGATTCTTTTGGTGACAAAGTTGCCGCAGTTCATAAAAAGATTGCAGACACTTATAATATTTCTCATCAACATGCAAAGAAATTTGTTAATGATTATGTTAATAAGAACATTAAAGAAAGTGTTGAGTATGTCAATGAAGTATTGAAACCTTCTATGGGTGTCGGTGCATACATCTCAGATTTCGTGCATTCAAAGAATCCTAAATTTGCTGGTAAATCAAAGAAAGAACGCATGAAGCAAGCATTAGCTGCTTACTATGCTGCTAAGAGGGGTGAATAATGGCTATAATGATTAATAGACCCGGCATCTCAGCAGTTATTCATGTAACTGCTAATGCTACTATCAATGCAGTAGGTAATACAACAAACACTACTATTGCCACTGGAACAGAAGTTCTTACTGGTGCAGCAATTGCTCAAGTGTTATGGGGTGCTGCTAATGGTGGTTATTGGACAATAGCTCGAGGCACCACTCCTCTGTTAACTTTACCTGATACAGGCACAATGGATTTTGCAGGATCTGGTTGTTCATTGATTGCTAATTCAGAGTTTGCTATCGAAGCAAAATTAGTTGGAACAGGTAATGGACACTTGATCATAGAAGTCCAGAAGATTCCAACAAGCACAGGTTATACAAGCTAAGGAAAACATATGAAACTCATATGCGAACAAATAGAGAACGTCAAGTACGTTGTAGAATCAAAAGAATCAGGACAGAAGAACTACTTCATCGAAGGCATCTTCATGCAAGGTGACATTCAGAACCGAAATGGTCGTATGTATCCTTCAGAGATTCTCGAGAAAGAATGCCAAAGATACATGAAAGAAGCAGTTGAACAGGGTCGTGCCTATGGAGAACTCGGTCATCCAAACGGTCCTTCAATTAACTTAGATCGTGTATCTCACTTAATCACCAACCTTCGTCAAGAAGGAAGTAACTTTTACGGTAAAGCAAAGATCATGGAAACACCCATGGGCAATATCGTTAAAGGATTAATGGATGGCGGTGGTTCTCTTGGCGTTTCAACCCGTGGCCTAGGTTCACTTTCCGAAGATAAAGCCAAAGGTTGTATGGTAGTTCAAGACGATTTTAGATTAGCTACTGCCGCAGATATAGTTGCTGATCCTTCAGCACCTGATGCGTTTGTGCGTGGTATCATGGAGGGAGTTGATTGGGTTTGGGATAATGGACTCCTTAAGGCACAGAAGCTCGAAGAGATTCAGAAATCAATCAAGAAAGCTCCGAGCAAGAACTTATCTGAAGCTAAAGTAAATGCTTTCAAGTCATTTATTAATGAATTAGTTAAAGGATAACATTTAATAAATAAGTAAAAATCTAATTAAAGGAGTCGCTTAAAATGAGACTAAGAGACGCAATAAAGAATGTACTACAAGAAGCTAAAGAAGCTGAAACCGAACGAGAAGATGAAGACGAAGACGAGGAAAAAACTACTACCAAAATGAAGAAAGAAGAAGTCGAAGTTGGTGGTGGTGAAACCGGCACATCAAAGGTCGCAGGTCCTACAGGAGTTCGTGCTAAAGCTCCTGGTAATAGCAAAACACAGGGTGACCCAATGCAAAAGATTCAAGACCCTAACAATCCTGGTGTAGAAGATACAGATCCAGAGAACAACACTAAAGCCGAAGGCAATGCCGCCGGCAACCTAGCCTCACTTAAGACAAAGATGGGTGAACACTTTGATGCTATGTTCGATGGCGAAGAGCTATCTGAGCATTTCAAAGAAAAAGCTTCAACCATTTTTGAAATGGCTGTTAATTATCGCATCAGCGAAATTACAGAAGAACTCGAAGCTCTATACGAAAATAAACTCAATGAGAAGATTGAAGAACTTGAAGAAAGCTACGCTGAGCAACTAGTTGACCTTACAGCTAAGGTTGATCAGTATCTCGATTACGTAGTTGAACAATGGGTCACAGAGAACGAAGTTGCAATCGAAACTTCACTACGCTCTGAGGTCACCGAAGATTTCATTCATGGCCTAAAGAATCTATTTGCTGAACACTACATTGAAGTTCCAGATGAGAAAGTAAATGTGGTTGAAGAGCTTGCTGCTCGTGTTGAAGAACTCGAAGCTAAGCTTAATGAAGCTATTGATGAAAACATTGAGTTAAAGAATTCCCTCAACGAGATGTCATCTGAAGAGATTTTTAACGAGATCTCAGAAGGACTAACGCTTTCTCAAACCGAGAAGTTTAAGAAGCTCGCTGAAGGTGTTGATTTCGATGACGTTGAAAACTTCAAGAAGAAGCTTCTTATCGTCAAAGAAAATTATTTTCCATCAAATGGTGTAAAGAAGACAACTAATCTTCTTGAAGAATCATTCGATGGTGAAGAGCCTGCAGCAGTAGCATCCGGCGCGATGTCAAAGTATGTCAGAGCCATTTCGAGAACAACCATTCGTTAAAAAACAATTCATTATAAATAAGTAAAACAGTAAAGCTTAATTGCTAGAAAAGGGAGAAACCAAATGATTCTAACTGAAGAAGCTCAAAGAAAGTGGCAGCCAGTACTAGAGCATCCTGATCTACCAAAGATCTCAGACGCTCATCGTCGTGCTGTTACCGCAGTAATTCTAGAGAACACCGAGAATGCACTTCGCGAAGCAGGTGCTCAGCTCGGTAATCAGCGTCTACTCGGCGAAGATGCTGCAACAAACAACACTTCACCCAACGCAAACATTGATAACTTCGATCCAGTTCTAATCAGCTTGGTTCGTCGTTCAATGCCTAACCTCATTGCTTATGACATCTGCGGCGTTCAGCCAATGACAGGTCCTACAGGCCTAATCTTTGCAATGCGTGCACGTTACAGCGCACAGGATGGAACTGAAGCTCTTTACAACGAAGCCAATACTGTCTTCTCCTCAAAGAGTGGCCAGACTGATCTAGGTAACACTTCTGTTGGTACCGTTCCTTCAGCTAATAGCAACATTTCCAATAACTTGTATAACACAGGTATTGGTCTACCCCTTGCTAACGCTGAAGCTCTCGGTACAAGCAGTAATCCTGCTTTTGCTGAAATGGCTTTCAGCATCGAGAAGGTAACAGTAACTGCTAGATCACGTGCTCTAAAGGCTGAGTACACGATGGAACTAGCTCAGGATCTAAAGGCTATTCATGGTCTAGATGCTGAGACTGAGCTTTCCAACATCCTATCAGCTGAAATTCTTGCTGAAATTAACCGCGAAGTAATTCGTACAGTTAATATCACAGCAGTACGTGGTGCCAATACTGGTACAACAACAGCTGGTGTGTTTGACCTTGATACAGACTCCAACGGCCGTTGGTCAGTTGAAAAGTTCAAGGGCCTAATGTTCCAGGTTGAACGTGAAGCTAATCAAATTGCAAAAGATACACGTCGTGGAAAAGGTAACATCATCATCTGTTCCTCAGACGTAGCTTCTGCTCTTCAGATGGCTGGTGTTCTAGACTACGCACCTGCTCTAAACAGCAACAACCTAAACGTTGATGACACAGGCAATACATTCGCTGGTGTTCTTAACGGTCGTATGCGTGTATACATCGACCCCTATACCACTGGCAACTATATGGTTGTCGGCTATAAGGGTGCCAATGCATTCGACGCCGGTCTCTTCTATTGCCCATACGTTCCTCTCCAGATGGTTCGTGCAGTAGATCAGAACAGCTTCCAGCCAAAGATTGGATTTAAGACCCGCTACGGCATGGTCGCTAATCCTTTCGCTGAAGGAACCACTGCTGGTCTAGGTGCTCTTACACAAGACACCAATAAGTACTATCGCCGTGTACTCGTTAACAACCTAATGTGAAAAATATACTATTCTGATATAGTTAAAAACTATAACTTTATAAATACTCCTGAGGGAAACTTCAGGAGTATTTTTTTATGTCTAAAGAAAAATATGGATTTATCTACATTTGGTTAGATAAAAAACATAAACGTTATTATATTGGATGCCATTGGGGATTTGAAGATGATGGTTATATCTGTTCATCTTCATGGATGAAACAAGCTTATCGTATTAGACCATTTGATTTTAAAAGAAGAATTATAAAATCAAATATATCTTCTCGTATAGAATTATATAAAGAAGAGCAAAAATGGTTAAATATGATAAAAGAAAACGAAATCAAACCTTTAAATGAAAATCCTAAATATTATAACTTGAATATTAAAAATAATGAAATTTGGCATAAGTATGAAGATAAGATAAAGACTATTGGTGAAAAAATCTCTGTAGCTAAGAAAGGAAAAACACTAGGGCCGCGGCCTGGAATAGGAGCCGCCATATCAGCAGCAAAAAAAGGAAAAAAATTAACTGAAGCACACAAAAAAGCTCTTACTGGGATAAAGAAAAAGCCACACACAGAAGAATGGAAATTAGAAAATTCTAAAAGAATGAAAGAGCAGTGGAAAATAAATACAAAAAGAAAAGAAGCTACAAGTAAAGCAGCTAAAAAGCGTTGGGAAAAGTATAGATTCAATAAATCAATCTCAATATAACAATAATCACAATAAAATTATAAAATTGGGAGAACGCAATGTTCTCCTTTCTTTTATAAATATCCAAAAAAGGATATTGTATGGCAGATATAAGAAGTCAACCGGCCAACAAGAATTTCTTATCGCCGTTTGGATACAAGTTTTCTATAAAGAAAACTCCTACTATGAATTGGTTTGTACAATCAGTAGTTCTTCCTTCTGTTAATTTGAATAGAACAACTATTCCTACTCCTTTCATTCAATTACCTATTCCCGGTGATCATATCGAATTTGGAAACCTTGAAGTTACTTTCCGTGTAGACGAAAACATGGATAACTATCTTGAACTTTATAATTGGATGCAATCACTAGGATTTCCTGATAACTTTGATCAATACAAAAACATTGCTCCTAAGATGAGAGGTGCTCTGAGTGGAAACTCAGATAGCTTAACAGGTGATTCTATATACTCAGACGCAACGTTGCTGATACTATCATCAAACATGAATCCAATTACAGAGATCACTTTCATTGATGTATTTCCTGTAGGTCTATCGCAGTTATCATTCAATTCACAGCTTACAGATGTTCAATACATAGAGGCTACTGTGACTTTTACTCATAGGAAGTTTAACATAAAACAATTGTAGTGTACTTAATTTTATAGGCTGGGTATAATCTAGCCTATCGGGTTTAATAAATTATTAGAAGTTATTATAATATGAAATTAGAAGATATTCAAGTATTGTGGGAAAAAGATTGTAATATAGACCGAACTGAGTTAGGAGAAGAGTCGCTTAAGATATCTCAGCTCCACTCTAAATACTTCAAACTATTTTCATCTGAAAGGCTTCTTCTTAAGAAGTTGGACAAAGATTATAAAGATCTATATAAAGTAAAGTTCGAGTATTATAATGGTATCTTGAGTCATGATGAGTTGAAAGCACATGGATGGGAACCATTCAGTCTTAAAGTGTTGAAATCTGATCTGCATATATACTTAGACAGTGATAAAGATATAACCAACTTTCAGTTGAAGATTGACATGCAGAAAGAAAAGATTGACTTTCTTGAGAACATCATAAAGAGTTTAAACTCACGTGGATATCAAATTAAAT
>Ga0172373_10007739_pt1 | contig 13838 bp, 13 predicted proteins | sample Lak10m_2_FD_114546 | JGI IMG/M metagenome (GOLD analysis project Ga0172373, IMG submission 114546) | Freshwater microbial communities from Kabuno Bay, South-Kivu, Congo - kab_092012_10m | ecosystem: Environmental > Aquatic > Freshwater > Lake | place: Democratic Republic of the Congo... | reverse complement strand
CGGATCGCTTTATCCAGACCTGTGGTGGCCTCAGCGAGCGGGAAATGTCAGCCCAAGTGCTCGATTCCATGGACATTGAGCGCGAGCGAGGCATTACCATCAAGGCGCAGAGCGTCACTCTGGGCTACAAGGCAAGGGATGGCCAGACCTATCAACTGAACCTGATTGATACGCCCGGCCATGTTGACTTCTCCTACGAGGTCTCGCGCTCGCTGGCTGCCTGCGAGGGTGCACTGCTGGTCGTGGATGCGGCACAGGGGGTCGAAGCCCAAAGTGTCGCCAACTGCTACACCGCAATAGAGCAGGGGCTGGAAGTCATCCCGGTACTGAACAAGATTGATCTACCCTCCGCGGAGCCGGATCGCGTCTGCACGGAAATCGAGGAAATCATCGGTGTACCGGCTGATGAAGCCCTGCGTATCAGTGCCAAGACGGGGCTGGGTGTCGAGGATCTTCTCGAACAATTGGTAGCCAAGGTGCCGCCTCCCGAGGGGGATACTGACGCACCCCTCCAGGCCCTGATTATTGATTCCTGGTTCGACAATTACCTGGGTGTGGTTTCTCTGGTGCGCGTAGTCAACGGATCGATCAATCGCAAGCAAAAGGTTGTGCTGATGTCGACGGGCAAAAGCCACATTGTCGACAAGTTGGGCGTGTTCACGCCGAAATCACTTAACAAGGAATGTCTCAATACCGGTGAGGTGGGCTTTGTCATTGCCGGCATCAAGGACATTTTCGGGGCCCCCGTCGGGGACACCATTACCGCAGCCGATCAACCCTGCGCGGAGCCATTGCCCGGTTTTCAGAAGGTCCAGCCCCGGGTGTTCGCCGGGCTTTATCCGGTGGAGTCGGATGACTACGAGGACCTGCGTGAGGCGCTGAACAAGCTGAACCTCAATGATGCGGCGTTGCAATTCGAACCCGAAACCTCGCAGGCGCTTGGGTTTGGCTTCCGTTGCGGGTTTCTCGGAATGCTCCATATGGAGATCATCCAGGAGCGACTGGAGCGCGAGTACGATCTCGACCTCATCACTACCGCACCGACCGTGGTTTATGAGATTCTCAAAACCGACGAGAGCACCATCGAGATCGATAACCCCTCCAAATTGCCGCCGCCCAACGAGATCGTAGAAATACGCGAGCCAATTATTGAGGCCAACATTCTCGTGCCGCAGGATTATCTGGGCAACGTGATCAGCCTCTGCATCGAGAAGCGGGGAGTGCAGCGTCGCATGCAGTACACGGGCGGACAGGTGGCCATCAGCTTTGAGTTGCCGCTGAGCGAAGTGGTGCTGGATTTCTTTGACCGGCTCAAGTCCGTCAGTCGGGGTTTTGCCTCGTTTGATTATGAGTTCTTGCGCTTCCAGGCGGCCCCATTGATCAAGCTCGATATCCTCATCAACGGCGAACGCGTGGATGCCCTTTCTCTGATTGTGCACCGTGATATCAGCCAGTCCCGCGGACGCGATCTGGTCGAGAAAATGAAGGACCTGATTCCCCGGCAAATGTACGAGGTTGCCATTCAGGCAGCCATAGGCTCCAAGATCATTGCCCGGTCATCGGTCAAGGCCATGCGGAAAAATGTTCTGGCCAAGTGCTATGGCGGGGACATCACCCGCAAGAAAAAACTGCTTGAAAAGCAGAAGGCGGGCAAGAAACGCATGAAGCAGGTGGGCAAGATCGACATTCCGCAGGAAGCTTTCCTGGCTGTGCTCCGGGTCAACAAGGACTAACCGATGGACTACGATTTTTCGTTTTTTCTGGTTCTCGCGACCTTTGTCACGGGAATCATCTGGGGTGTCTATGCCCTGTTGCAGCGCAATGGTGTCGTGGCGGTTTCGGCTCAGGAACCGATCATTGTCGAGTACGCCAGATCTTTTTTTCCCGTCGTGCTCGTGGTTTTGCTGCTGCGATCGTTCCTCTTTGAGCCGTTCCGGATTCCCTCTGGATCGATGATGCCAACACTGCTGGTGGGCGATTTTATTCTCGTCAACAAGTTTACTTATGGCGTCCGCCTCCCGGTCCTCAACACGAAAATCATCGAAAAGGGTTCGCCAGAGCGCGGCGATATCGTGGTGTTTCGTTTTCCCAAGGATCCGACGGTGGATTACATCAAGCGCGTGGTGGGCTTGCCCGGGGATCGCATCGGATATTACAACAAGCAGATTTTTGTCAACGGCACTGCGGTCAAGAAAACGTCTCTCGGTGAATATCTGGGAGGAACCCAGGGCGCCGGAATGGAAGGGGAGTCGTTGTTCAGTGAAGAACTGGGCAATGTGACCCACGACATTCTGGTTCGGGAGGGCGATCCTTCGGCCCGTGAGGGCGAATTCATTGTTCCTGCGGGACAGTATTTCGTAATGGGTGACAACCGGGATAACAGTAATGACAGCCGTTTCTGGGGTGCGGTGCCGGAAGCCAATCTCGTTGGACGTGCCTTCTTTATCTGGATGAGTTGGGATTCCGGAAAACCCGGTATTTCCTTCAACCGGATAGGGACTGTGCTCGAATGAATGCCGCCTCCAATAAAACTATCGGCATGAGGCCGATCTCCCGCTCGTCACAGCGGGGTGTGACCCTGCTGTCATTTCTGGTCACAATGGCTGTTGCCATTGTCCTCGGGACCCTCGCGCTGCGTTTGCTCCCCGCGTATCTCAACCATTACAAGATCAAGTCCTCTCTTGAGGCCCTCCAATCGCAGCCAGACTGGGCCTCTGGTTCCCGTGAGGACATCATCGGGTCACTGCAGAAGCATTGGGATGTGGACTCGGTGGATGACGTCACCGCCCGCGATATCGCAATTACTCGAGAGGGTCGCAGCACTCGGGTGCGGGTTGCCTACGATGTAACCCGGCCACTCTTTCGCAACATCGATCTGGTCATCCATTTCGACGAGGCCATAGAGGCGGCTGAACGTTGATTCAGGAGCCGGAAAAACTCGCCAGGAAACTGGGGCTGACATTCCAGCAGCCTATGCTGGTCAAGCGAGCGCTGACCCACCGGAGCGCTAACGCAGACAACAACGAGCGCCTTGAGTTTCTCGGCGACTCGGTGCTCGGCTTCGTCATTGCGGAGCGGCTTTACCAGAAGTTCACCGAGGCGGATGAAGGGGTATTGAGTCGCCTGCGCGCGACCCTCGTTAACCAAACCGCTTTGGCCAATATTGCCCGCAAGCTCAATCTGGGGGATTACCTGATTTTGGGTTCGGGGGAATTAAAGAGTGGGGGCTATCGTCGGGATTCCATCCTCTCCGACGCCATGGAGGCATTGATTGGCGCCCTGCTGATTGATCAGGGTATGGATGCCTGCCGTGTCTGGATTCTGGAGCTCTTTTCAGAGCAGATTGACGGGCTTTCCATGCGGGATTGGAAAAAGGATCCCAAGACCCGCTTGCAGGAGTCCATGCAGGCCAGGGGGCTGGATCTGCCGGCCTACTCGCTCAAGTCGGTGGTGGGCCAACCTCATGATCAAAGTTTCGTGGTGGAATGCCGGGTATCCCTCACCGAGGAAACTTGTGAGGGCAGGGGGTCTTCACGTAAACGGGCCGAGCAGGAATCCGCAGAAAAGATGCTCGCCAAACTCACTGAAGAATTTGGATTGAAAGCATGAAATCTGGTTTTGTTGCGCTTGTAGGGCGGCCAAATGTGGGTAAGTCGACCTTGCTCAATCATCTGGTCGGGCAAAAGATCAGTATTACTTCGCGGCGGCCCCAAACTACCCGGCATCGCATCCATGGGATCAAGACGACGGAAGAGGGGCAGGCGATTTTTGTCGATACCCCAGGCATCCATGCCAGTGAAAAGCGCGCCATGAACCGTTATCTTAACAAGGCGGCGGGCTCTGTCCTGGGCGATGTTGACGTGGTGGTCTGGTTGATCGACCGTCCCGGCTGGTTGCCGGAGGACGAGCTGGTGCTACAGCGCATCCGCACCGCCGGCGTGCCGGTCATTCTGGTCATCAACAAAATTGACCGGATTGAGGACAAGGATCAGCTGCTGCCCTTTCTGCAGGACGCTTCCGAGAACCACGATTTTGCCGCGATGATCCCGGTCTCAGCGCTACGGGGCTCTAATCTGGAGGTGCTGGACCGAGCCATCATGGATCTGCTGCCCGAAGGGGAGCTGATTTTCCCTGAGGATCAGATTACTGATCGGTCCATGCGTTTCATGGCGGCTGAAATCATTCGGGAAAAGTTGATTCGCTCCCTGGGACAGGAAGTACCCCATGCCCTGACGGTAGAAATCGAGGAATACAAGCAAGAGGCGGAGCTGACCCGAATTCGCGCTCTGATCCTGGTCGAGCGGGCAGGGCAGAAAGCCATTGTCATCGGCAAGAAGGGCGAGGTTCTGAAAAAAGTCGGTGAACGTGCCCGTCACGATCTGGAGCGAATGCTGGAGGGCAAGGTATTCCTTCAGTTATGGGTCAAAGTCAAGGAGGGATGGTCGGACGATGAGCGGGCCCTGCGGAGTCTGGGCTACGCCGATTAGGACATCACTGGTGCATGGCAGAACGCCGGCAACAATGTGCCCTGATGGATCAGGCCATTATTCTTCATAGTCAGGCTTACCGCGAAACCAGTCTGTTCGTCGATGTGCTGACTGAGCACCATGGCCGGCTTCGGATGTTGTGCAAAGGGGCTCGACGAGGCCGGCATCCCCTGTCACGCATTCTGCGACTATTTTCACGCGTTCGTCTCTCCTGGACGGGCAGGGGAGAACTGCCGGTGTTAACCGTTGCTGAACCCTGCGAACCCTCCCCGTGTCTTGAGGGCACCGCCCTCTTCTGTGGTTTCTATATTTCCGAGCTACTGCTGAAACTCTTGGCGCCTCAGGATGCACACCCCGAGATATTCAGTCTTTCCCTCGCCACTCTGCAGTCACTTGAGCGAGGTGCCGAGCTGCAGGCGACGTTGAGGATTTTTGAGGTCACCTTGCTGGATGAAATCGGCTACGGGCTGCTTCTGGATGAGGACGCCTCAGGCCAACCAATCCGCGCCGATCAATCCTATGATTACCGGCTCGAAGAAGGGGCGGTGCCCGCGCCGGCGGGAGGGAAGAATGGGATTCATGGATCGACCCTGATGTCATTGCGGCAACGCCATTTCAGCGATGAACAGCAGTTAAGTGAGGCGAAACGGCTGATGAGGGGGGTTTTGAAGTACTATCTCAATGGACGCCCGCTCAAGAGCCGGGAGCTGTTCAAGCCTACACCCGAGTCCACCCGATCATGAATCTCTCGTCGCCCATCCTGCTGGGGGTCAATGTCGACCATATTGCAACCGTCCGTCAGGCGCGGGGAACCCTTTTTCCTGAGGTAATTCATGCTGCGCTACTGGCTGAGCAGGCGGGAGCCGATGGCATTACGGCCCACCTACGGGAAGATCGACGTCATATCCAGGATCGGGACATTGAGCTGTTGGGCAGTCTTCTGCAAACACGCCTGAATCTGGAAATGGCAGTCACGAATGAAATGGTCGGCATTGCCCTCAATGTTCGCCCGGGTGCGTGCTGTCTGGTGCCGGAAAAGCGCGAGGAACTGACCACCGAGGGCGGGCTGGATATCGTCGGTAATTTTTCCCGCATACAGGCAGCCTGCAAGGCTCTGGGCGAGGCCGGCATCGAGGTGTCGCTCTTCATCGATGCCGATATCCCTCAAATCGAGGCGGCAGTGCGAGCCGGAGCGCCGGTAGTGGAACTCCATACCGGTCACTATGCGAACGCCACCAGACCGGCAGACCGAGCGCGGGAACTGAAGCGGCTGCAGGCTGCTGCCCAGCGGGCGGCAAGTCTGGGGCTCGTGGTGAATGCCGGCCACGGCTTGCACTATCACAATGTGGCCGAGGTTTGCCGGATAAAGGAGTTTCGGGAGTTGAACATAGGCCACTCCATCATGGCCCGCGCCCTGTTTTCCGGTCTGGATCGGGCGGTCCGCGATATGAAATCCATCATGGAAGCGGCTCGCTTGACAGCCATCATTGACCCCGCCTAGCCATTCTGCGATAGTTTGCGACCCGCGAAATCACCTAACTTGAGGGCTTTGTGGGTTGCGCCAGAGCAGCAATCCACTCAATTTTGGTATGCAAGCTTCACGACACGGCGAGCATGAATCAACCACACCCTCCCGGCGGCGGCAGCTGTCGGGGCGTGGGTTGCCGCCGGCAAAAACAGGAAGCCCGAGACCAGTGGTCTTTGGATTTCTAGTGTTTATGGTCATCCTGGCCTTGTTCTACCAACTCCATGTCCAGCTTGCCGACATGGAATCGCGGTTGGTGACGGAGCCGATGGGAGGTGGCCGACTCAACGCCATGGGTCAGCAGATGGAGGTTTTGAGGAACCGTCTGCACGGATTGTTGGCCGATTCGGTCGAAATTCGACTCAAGTCGCTGGAACGGGACATCTCCATGGGCAAGGTCAGCGTTGAGGACCTTCGGCTATTCGATACCCTCCAGAATGATCTCAAGGCGCTGGAGGCTTACTCCAGTTCATCCGGATCGATCGGCATCGAAGAAGCCATACGCGAGCATCCTCGTTACCAGTCGCTTAACCTTGCTTCCGGAGCCGCAATCGCCCATGGCGAAATGCTCAAGGAAATTTCCAGGCTGCGGATATTGTTGTATCTCTGCCTGACTGGGTTCATTGCCGGCGGTGCCGTGCTCGCAGGACGTTACTGGATCGAGTCTCGGCGGCAATCAGCGCTGCTGCCGCCCAAGGGCACCAAGACCGCTCTTCTGGGGCGGCGTCGCTAGGGTTCTGTCCCTGCCCGGCATCGCAGGGCATCCGGATGCGAATCCGTCGCTCAATCTTCACGTTTTCTGCCTGTGATTTCGATCAGACGAACCCTCTCCGTCGCGCCCATGCTCGACTGGACCGATCGGCATTGCCGGTTTTTTCTGCGGCTGATTTCCCGGCATGTCTTGCTCTATACCGAGATGGTCACGACTGGGGCTGTCCTGCATGGCGATCGGCATCGGCTGCTTGGATTCAGTTTGCCTGAAAAGCCGCTGGCGCTGCAGTTGGGGGGGTGTGACCCTGTTGACCTTTCTGAGTGTGCCCACATCGGGGAGGACTGGGGCTACGATGAAATCAATCTGAATGTCGGATGCCCGAGTGATCGTGTTCAGAGAGGACGCTTTGGTGCGTGCCTGATGGCCGAACCGCAATTGGTGGCGGAATGCGTGGCTGCCATGCAGGCCAAGGTCAGGATTCCGGTGACGGTCAAGACCCGTATCGGGATTGATGAGCGGGATTCCTATGAGGAATTGGCTCAATTCATCGGCACCGTCGCCGAGGCGGGTTGCGAAACTTTCATCATTCACGCCCGAAAGGCCTGGCTTAGTGGGCTCTCGCCCAAGGAGAACCGCGAGGTTCCGCCGCTACGCTATGACATTGCGGAGCAAATCAAACGTGATTTTTCCGGGCTGGAGGTCGTGCTGAATGGGGGAGTACATACGCTGAGCGAGGCCCAGGCCCATTTGCAAATTTTCGACGGGGTCATGATAGGGCGTGCGGCTTACCATAATCCTTATCTGCTCGCGGAAGCCGACCGGTTATTGTTCAAATCAACCGACCTGCCTCCGTCTCGGCGGGCCATCATCGAGTCCATGCTGCCCTATATCCAGGGAGAATTGGAACGGGGCGCTCGACTGCACTCCATCAGTCGTCATTTGCTGGGGCTTTACCATGGCCAGCCAGGTGGGCGTTTGTGGCGGCGGCATCTCGGTGAGGCCGCCACCCGGAAAAATGCCGGCGTGGCTGAGCTTCGCCATATTCTTGAGCAGGACTGGCTTAGCCAGTCCCAGTCCCGACCAGCAGAGGGGTTGGCCGGGGTATAATCGCTACCTTGCGAAATTCGGTGACATGACATGCAGAACAAGGTGATGGAACAACTGTTTTCCCAACTGATTCAGGAAATTGGGGAAGACGTGACGCGGGAGGGGTTAGTTGACACCCCCAAGCGTGCCGCAGCGGCATTCCGGTTTATCAATAACGGCTACAACCGCAGCCTTGACGACGTGCTCAATAACGCCATCTTCGAGGCCGACACCGAGGATATGGTCATAGTCAAGGACATCGAGCTTTACTCGCTGTGCGAACACCATCTCTTGCCATTCATTGGCAAATGCCACGTTGCCTACCTGCCCAAGGGCAAGGTCATTGGGCTGTCCAAGGTGGCACGCATTGTCGACATGTACGCGCGCCGGCTTCAGATCCAGGAGCGACTGACCAACCAGATTGCGACGGCCCTGCAGACGGCCATTGATCCGGTGGGTGTGGCGGTGGTGATCGAAGCCAAGCACCTTTGCATGATGATGCGTGGTGTCGAGAAGCAAAATTCGGTCCTGATAACTTCTTCGATGTTGGGGCTTTTCCGCAAGCAGATCAGCACCCGCTCGGAATTCCTTAATCTGATCAACCGCTAGGTTCGATGATCAGAGCCCCATCGGGGTTGCCGAGTGATGCCGATCTCGCCCCCGGCAAACTCTGCGCAATTCGCTTGATGTCGGTGAAAGTGGCAAGGCTAGGAATGGGTGGGGTATGAGGGCCGACAAGCCCTCAATGCGACGCCGAACTGTTCGCAGGGAGAAAAAAAAATCCCGTTCCCTTGCGGGAGCCCTTGGCCGATTTCTACTCTACCTGATGCCTTTTGTACTGGCCGTGCTGGTCGCCTATGTGGGCTACCAGGACCGACTGGTTCGCGAGCAGTTCGAAGGCAAACGCTGGGCTCTACCGGCCCGGGTCTATGCCGGCGCGGCCGAAATCTTTGTTGGCGCAGCTTACGATGCCGACAGCTTCGAATGGCTGCTGAGTCAACTCAAATACCGCAAGGATGCCCAGCTTTCGACCCAGGGGAGTTACATTCGCCTGGGTGATGAAGTGGTCTTCAAGACACGGGATTTTCAGTTCCCCGATAAACCGGAAACTGCCCGCGAGTTGCGTGCACAATTTGATCAGACTCAGGTCATCCTACTGGAAGACATGACTTCCGGTAAATCGGTGCCCCTTCTGCGCATGGAGCCGGCACAAATCGGCAGTTTCTATCCCGCTCGGCGGGAAGATCGCGTCCTGATCAAGCTCGAGCAGGCCCCTGAAGATCTGCTTGAGGCACTATTTGCCAGCGAGGACCACGATTTTTATGGTCATCATGGCGTGTCCTTACGAGGGATCCTGCGGGCAATCCTGGTAAATGTTCGAGCCGGCGGTATCGTTCAGGGAGGGAGCACCCTCACCCAGCAGTTGGTCAAGAACTTCTACCTGTCCTCGGAGCGAACCTGGTGGCGGAAGATCAACGAGATCGTCATGGCGATTATTCTGGATGCCCGCTATTCCAAGAACGAGATTCTGGAAGCCTATCTCAACGAAATCTATCTGGGACAGGACGGCTCACGGGCCATCCATGGGTTCGGGCTGGCCAGCCAGTACTATTTCGGCCGCTCCGTCGAAGAGTTGCAACTGCATCATATTGCAACGCTGGTTTCGCTGGTTCGGGGGCCTTCCTATTACGATCCCTATAAAACGCCGGAGCGGGTCCTTAAACGGCGCAACCTGATTCTGGATGAAATGGTTGCACAAGGTTTCATCGGATCGGCTGTCGCCGATGAAGCCAGTTCACACCCGCTGGACGTGGTGGCCGACCCCCATCAGTCGATTACCCAATACCCGGCTTTCATGGATCTGGTCAGACGCCAGTTGCAGCGAGAATACCGGGCGGAAGACCTGACCTCGGAGGGGCTCAAGGTCTTTACGACGCTGGACGTGAATGTGCAGCGGCAACTTCAGTCAGTGGTCGTGAACCAACTGGAAAGTCTCGACGGCCGCAAGAAAAAAAATGCACTCCAGAGCGCAGCCGTTCTGACCCGGCGCAGCACCGGCGAAATCGCCGCACTGGTGGGCGGGCGTGATCCCGAATCCACCGGCTTCAATCGTGCGCTGGATGCTTATCGTCAGATTGGTTCCCTGTACAAGCCGGTGGTTTATCTGACCGCCCTCGAGGATTCGGATCAGTACACGGTGTCCACTTTGCTGCAGGACACGGCGATCCAGGTGAAAACTTCCGGCGCACCGTGGGCACCGAAAAATTTTGATGGCCGTGAGCACGGCGCCGTCCCATTGTTCAAGGCTTTGGTGCATTCCTTCAACCTGGCGACGGTGCGATTGGGCATGGATGTGGGTATCGCGCATACGGCACAGACACTGCGTCGGCTGGGCGTAGAACGGCATGTGGACATGTTGCCGTCGCTGTTGCTCGGGACGGCAACGCTCTCGCCCATGGAAGTAGCTCAGATGTATCAGACCCTCGCCAGCGACGGCTTTGTTACGCCCTTGCGCGGCATTCAGGCCGTGGTGTCTCCCGAGGGCAGGATTCTGCAGCGATTCGGCCTCGATGTTCGGCAATCCGTTGATGCCTCAGTGGTGTACCTGCTGAATTCATTGCTCAAGCAGGTCATGCGAAGCGGCACCGGCAGGCCGGCACTCAGTCTTATGCCAGCCAGCCTGGAACCCGCCGGTAAAACCGGGACCACCAATGACATGCGAGACAGCTGGTTTGCCGGCTTTACCGGCGATTACCTCGGAGTTGTCTGGATCGGACGGGATGACAATGAACCGGCCGGGTTGACGGGGGCAGAGGGCTCGCTGAGAGTGTGGGCAGGGGTGATGAATAAGGTCAGCCGCGAACCTCTGGAACTGGATCAGCCTGATGACATTGAGTTGATCTGGGTCGATGCGCAAAAAGGCGGCCGTTCCGAGGCCGGATGCTCTGGCGCGATTCTAATGCCCTTCATCAAGGGCTCGGCGCCGGACGGGGGTTCGGGTTGCGCGGGTGGTAGCCGCAGCGTCGGCGGCAGCAGCGAAAACATTCCACCTCGTACCAGCAAGCCCGTGGGGGAAAGGCGAGTCGACGAGCTTTTTTGATGAGTTCCATGGCACCAATAAAAGCTGTCCTGATTACCGGGTGTTCCTCCGGAATCGGCTTGTGCGCTGCAAGGCAACTGCGGGAACGGGGCTATCGCGTTTTCGCAACGGCACGCCAGGTCGCCGATGTGAGCAAGTTGTCGGCGGAAGGGTTTGAAGCCTATCCTCTGGATCTCGCCGATTCGGATTCCATCAGGAAAGCTGTCAGTCAGGTGCTGGAGGCTACCGGGGGCGACTTGTATGCACTCTTCAATAATGGCGCCTACGGACAGCCCGGAGCGGTCGAAGACCTGAGTCGGGAGGTTCTACGAGAACAGTTCGAGGCCAATGTGTTTGGCACCCATGAGCTGACTCAGCGGGTGATCCCGGTGATGCGCCGTCAGGGTGGCGGCCGCATCATTCAGAACAGTTCGGTATTGGGTTTTGCCGCCATGCGTTACCGCGGGGCTTACAATGCCAGCAAGTTTGCGCTGGAAGGGCTCTCGGACACACTTCGGCTGGAATTGCGAGGCACGAATATCCAAGTTTCGCTCATCGAGCCCGGCCCGATCCTGAGCCGTTTTCGTGACAATGCCTACGCCATGTATCGCAAGAACATCCGCGCCGATGAGTCCCCACATCGGGAAACCTATCGCTTGATGGAGGAGAGGCTACAAAAGGAGGGGCCGGCGGTGCCCTTTACGCTGGGTCCCGAGGCGGTGGTCGACAAGGTTATTCATGCGCTGGAGGCCAGGCGGCCCCGCGCTCGATACTACGTGACTGTCCCCACCTATCTGTTTGCCTATCTCAAGCGGATTCTCCCGGTTCAGGCGCTGGATTGGGTGCTGGCAAAAGTGGGTTAGGACTTCCCATAGGCATTGCTGCTTTTATTTCCGAGTAATTATGAGTTCTGAAACCGGGCGGCTGGCGATCTTCGTATCCTTCTCGGGTACGGGCGGGGTGGAGCGGGTCACGTTGAATCTGCTTCAGGGCCTTTCGCGTCTGGGTGTCCCGGTAGATCTCCTGCTCGTTGTCGCCAAGAGAGGGAAGCCCCCCGAAATTCCGTGGCCGAACATCCGGGTTATTGACCTCAAGGTCAGGCATTCGCAAATGGCCATTCCGGCGCTGATCCGCTACCTGCGCAGCGAGCGGCCCAAAGTGCTGATGGTGGCCAAGGATCGTGCCGTCAGGGCAGCGATCATTGCGCATCGGCTTGCCCGCGTGGATGCCCGGCTGGTAGGCCAGCTCCACATGAACATGACCGGGTTTCTGGCCAGCAAGCCACGTCTGCAGCGATGGCTTAGAACCGCGCCAATGCGTCTGCTGTTCCCGTATCTCGACGGAATCATTGGTGTCTCTGAGGGCGTGGTCGAAGACACGCTGGAAATCACTGGCATGTCGCGGGATCGCGTGGTCGCCATTCGCAACCCGGTGATCACGCCTGAGCTGGCGGAACAGGCCAAAGCGCCTGTCGATCACCCCTGGTTCAGCGATGACATACCGGTCATTCTGGGTGCAGGGCGGTTGACTCCGGAAAAGGATTTCCCCACCTTGATTCGGGCGTTCAGCCGGGTGCGGCAGGAGCGACCGTGCCGTCTTATGATTATCGGTGAGGGGCCCTTGCAGCCGGAGCTGGAGAGTTTGGTCACTGAACTGGGGCTGGAAGGGTGTGTTGCCTTCCCTGGCTTTTGCGCTAATCCATTCGCCTACATGAAAAGAGCTTCGCTGTTCGTGATGTCCTCGGCCTGGGAGGGCTCCGGGAATGTGCTGGTTGAGGCGCTGGCTCTGGGTATTCCCTCGGTGTCCACGGACTGCCCCTATGGCCCGCGGGAGACGCTGATGGATGGTAAATACGGTCCACTGGTGCCTGTTGGGGACGATGAGGCCCTCGCCAGGGCCATGCTCATGACACTGAGCAACCCCTTGCCTCCCGAATTTCTGCAGCAGGCCGTAGCCGAATTCGATATCGAATACAGCGCTCGTCGCTATCTTGATGTGCTTTTTGCTGAGACTCCCGGGGGTGATTTGCTCGGTCTCGGTTCAGTGCCGGAGCATTCCGGATGAGTCCTGAGCAGGGGGCGCTGCCACTGGCATGCGTTCGGCTTTCTCCCCTCAGTGCCCGTGCCGGGAGTCCTGTGCTGGAGAAACTGGCAGGATGACAAAACCCGGCTTGAGCCTTTACTCCGTTGGCCGCCAGATTACTCTTTATGGGGTTCTGGGGTTGGCGATGTTACTGCTATTGGGGCGAGGGCTGTATACCGTTGCGCTAGGGGTGATTCTTCTTGGGCTCATTGTTCAGGCCATTCCGCAACGAGGGTTGGCGCTGGGAGGGTCGCAGAGGGCATTGGTGGCGATCGGTGCAATCCTGTTTGTCCAGGGGCTTGTTATGGCTCGGGAAGCCTACGGTATTTCGGCCTATCCTATTCTCTGGAGTGTTATCACGGCGCTTGGTTTCTGTCACTTGCCCGGTAAGAAATGTGGTTCGGCGGGATGGATAGGGGTCGTCTGCCTGATTCTTGTGGTCTATGTCTTTGCCAATGTGACCTTCAATCTGTTGTGGACGCATTGGCCGCGCTACGGGCGGTTCGGTTTGTTTTCCAATCTTCACTACCTGGCGCTCTACTCGGTCATGTCCTTGCCGGTTATGGTGTACGCGCTGATTTACACCCCGTCACTCAGGGTCCGCTGCGTCATGGCTTTGACGCTTCTAAGTAATGTCTGGCTTTTGCTGGAGACGCGATCCCGTCCTGGGTATCTGGCAGTCATCGGCTCCGCTTTGGTGGTTTTGCCATGGATGGCTCCGAGGTTTCGCTGGAGGATCTTCATGCTGATGGCGGGCATTCTGGCTCTGCTTTACCTGGGCAATCTGGCGAACTTTTCTACGCGAATCGATGATTTTGTTGCGCATTTTGGCCAGGACGAGCGATGGGAAATCTGGGTCGAAGCGGT
>Ga0172373_10007736_pt1 | contig 13840 bp, 11 predicted proteins | sample Lak10m_2_FD_114546 | JGI IMG/M metagenome (GOLD analysis project Ga0172373, IMG submission 114546) | Freshwater microbial communities from Kabuno Bay, South-Kivu, Congo - kab_092012_10m | ecosystem: Environmental > Aquatic > Freshwater > Lake | place: Democratic Republic of the Congo... | reverse complement strand
TTTTTGTCAGTTTTTGCGTTTTTGAAGGCGCATAGCCGGTGCTACGTAACTGAAAAAAGGTGAAAAATGGCGAAAAATGAGCCGTTTTTGACTCGGCGAGAGAATCCTGAACAAGCTCTTAATACCGCCGGGTGAAAGTATTGAGTGGAGCCTTCCCGATTTACAATCTGAAAAACTGGAAATCAAACATAAAGAACATCATCTTCTGGTGGCGCTAAAAGACTGATTATCCAGAAATAATCACTGGAGAAAATTATACAACCAAAAATTTTGGCGTCAGAATAAAAAAGGGGTTGAATCCGAATTGAAAATGGTACTCACTCAAACCGCACCCAGTCAACAAAAATTACGGGTTTTGCCCTGTCTTTCGGGTTTGTAAACACGAAATACAAGTCAGAAATACCATTTTTATTCATCGTTACGTCCACCGTCCCGAACCGCATTTTTTTATCACTTCCACCCATAAATTCTGCGGTTCCGACCAGCTCTCCGGCGATACTGTCTCTCCGAATCTCCAGTGTCCCGCCCGCGGATACGTGACTTTCATCGCCAGGACTTACCCCCAGACGCACCCGCTGCAGTCCGGTGAGGTCGGTACTCCTGAATGCAAACCACGCGTTGTGGGTCAGTCCGTTCAGCACAACGGTATCGGTGCCGGGGAGGGTATAATTGCTCACGCCCGTGCTCCGCGCATCGCTTTTTTCTGCCTGTTGCAGGCGCCTGCGCAAGTGCAGGGTCGCCCTGCCCTCCATCGGCGGCTGTCCGGAACCGCCGCGGTCGCGATAGGCCGCGCTCAGTACGTAGGTAGCCTGCGGAAGTTCTTTCCCGTTTTTCGCGCCCGTGAGCGGGAATTTGCCCTGCAGCGGGAATTGCTGCGCAGCGGTGGGTATATCTCCCAGCGACAGTATCCACAATGCCATCTGTATGGCCTGTTCCTCTTTGATCTGCGGGTGTGGTATCATGATGCCGCTGCCCCAGTTGCCCGAACCGCCGTAAATAATCTTTCTGTAGATGGAGGGCACGGCGAAGTCTCTGTTACCCCGGTATCGCCGCGCCACTTCCTGGTATGACGGACCATTCACCTGCCGGTCAATGGCGTGGCAGTTCCGGCAATCGGAGTTTTCCACCAGCTGTTTGCCAGCGAGGTATTTCTCCGACGAGGCCATACCCGATTTCAGCCTGCTGATGTTCACCGGGTTGATACCATTTTCGTAAAAATCGAGCGACGTACTCACCGTTAGCGGATCTATTCCGCTCCCCGACTCGCCATCTTCACGGTCGCTCACCACTATACTATAGGTGAGGGTGTCGCCCGGATCGTAAAAACTGCTGTTCCTGCCACCGAGGTTCCATGTTACCACCGGCGGTTCGTTGCCAATGTGCAGCCCGATGCTTTTCCGGGACTCCGCACCATCGCTGTTCCTGACAGTGAGCACAGCGGTGAAGGTACCCGGCCTGCGATAGGTATGGGTGATACCTGGTATAGTATCAGCCGCCGTCTTGCGCGCACGCCCGAGAATGGGCTCACGGTCGTGCATTTTCAAGGTGTGACTGAATGTGCTCTTTTCTCCGTCACCGAAATCCAGCTCGCAACTGATGAGGCCACCATCGGGTGCTGTTGTACCGCTGAAATCGAAGGAAATCGCGGCTGGCGCGCCTGCTTCTGTGCGATTTGCCTTCAGACCCGCGCGAGGTGTCCGGGGGCCGCGCACGTAATCAATCCGGCTCAGGCGCGCATCTTCGTTGGCAGAATACCAGCGTGTTCCGTACTCGATGAGCCAAAGTGAGCCGTTTTTACTGAAAAACATATCCATGGGCCTCGACATTCTGACGGAGTCGGCGAAAGGCTCGAGCCGGTAAAAGTTGCCGGCACTGTCGAGCGTAACGGCCATCAGCCAGTTGCGCATCCAGTCGTAGATGACGAGCTTGCCATCGTAATAGTCCGGGAAACGGGTATCTGCGGGGTACTGATCGGCGTAATACACCGGACCGGCCATGGCGTTCCGGCCTCCGGTACCCGCAATGGGAAAATCCCTGTTTTTGCCGTACGGATACCAGATAAAGGCGGGCTGTGCCGGGGGCAGTTCGCGGGTGCCGGTATTGTTGGGCGACAAGTTAAGTGGTGCCGCCGGATCAAAGGCCGGTCCTGCCGTACGGGCGGCATAATCATAATCGCGATAAGCCTGATTGTCGGCAATAAAATAAGGCCAGCCGAAGTTACCCGCTGAACGGGCGCGATTGATCTCGTCGTGACCGAGCGGTCCTCTCTCTGCTTTTGCCTCGCCGGCGTCGGGACCGATATCGCCCCAGTACAGGAAGCCGCGCCGGTCGTCGTAACTGATACGAAACGGATTGCGGCATCCCATCACATAAATGGCGGGATGCCTGTCTCCAAACTGATGCCCCGTGCTGATATGCAGGTCGCGGTCGTTGAACAGATTTCCCGCCGGACAGATATATGTTCCATCATCGAGCGGACGAATGCGCAGTATTTTTCCCCGTAGATCGGCGGTATTCCCCGAACTGCGCTGTGCATCGAAGGCTGCCCGACCCGCCTGCTCGTCTATGGGCGCAAACCCGTCGGACGCGAACGGACTGGTATTATCGCCCGTAGCCAGAAACAGATTGCCCGCTGCATCAAAAGTCATGCTGCCCGCCGCGTGGAAACAGTTTTTACGACCAACCGGTATGGTCAGTATCACCTTTTCAGAACTTCTGTCGAGGGAGTCACCCGTGAAAACAAATCTGGAAAGCTGGTTCAGGGAATCTGCGGGCGAAGAATAGTACAGGTAAATCCAGCGATTGTCGCTCCAGTGCGGATCAACCGCCAGTCCAATCAGTCCGTCGCCCATTTCGGAATAAACGGGCAACTTGATGACCGTTCGCAACAGACCCGTGCCCGGATTGTACAGTTTGACCTGTCCGTGCCGCTCTATGAGCAGAATTTTCCCGTCGGGCAGCTCTGCAATTTCCATGGGTTCCGACAGATTTTCGGCGATAACAGTCTTTTCAAAGCGGCTCTGGTCGGGCACTCGTTTTGTACGGCACCGGCTGTAATTCAGCGGCTTCTGTTCACCGATGGCGTAACGGATACCGCCGAGCAGGTGTTGCTGGAAAACACTGTCGCTATAGGCCTCCGGGATATGTCCGAGGGCCGTGTAAAACGCCCTTCCGCCGTCATATTCATGGCACCACGCGAGCGGGCGGGCGGTAGAGTCGGCATCGGCGGTACAACTACCACCCTTGTAAGTACGGTTATCAACCGTCAGGAGTGTGTGAAGATCCGGTTCGTAGCCCCTGAAATTGTATGGTTCTTCTTTCCAGGGCCATTCCGTGCAGTGCAGCATTTCCGTAGCGGGGTGATTACAGTCGCTTGCCTGCAACTTCAGCTCCTGAATAGCGGGATGGTCTTTGAAAAAGGCACCGACCAGTCTGCCATACCACTTCCAGGTGTATTCAGTGCCGGAAGCGGAGTGGACACCGGCGTAGCCACCGCCAGCCTGAATATAGCGCTCAAAATCAGCTTCCTGTGCCGGACTGAGTACTTCTCCGTTGGTATTCAGAAAGACTACAGCGGCATATCGTTTCAGGTTTCGTTCGTTGAAATAAACCGGATTTTCGGTGGTATCTGCCAGGATACCGCTTTCACTGCACAGCCTGACCAGCACATCCCTGCCAGGTTCTATGCTCTCGTGCCGGTAGCCGTTAGTGCGCGAAAAAATCAGAATCCGGGGCGGCGGCGGTACACTGCAGGAAAACAGAGAGAAAAACACGACAACGGGAAACACCCACTGTGCCGCGCGGTAAAAGCAACGAGAATAGTGCTTGTCCTGAAACTGCATGAACACCTGAAATTTGCCGCGAAAGGTAGCAAGATACCGGAAGTTCGCTGCCAGAAACGGTTTTTCTGCCCGGACATGTTGTGAAAAACCCGTTTAAATTAAAAATAAATCATATATTAACATGGCAAAAATAGCATTTCCGGCTTGTTTTTATTAGTTGCAAAATGTTCATTTTCAATAATTTAATCAATTTTTAGCAATAAAAACTGCAAAAACAACCGGGCGAGAATTTTCGATTTTACGTCCTTTCGCAGGGGGGTAAACTGCCGCACCTTTGCATTGTCAATGAGCGAGATAATCAATCACAAGAGCAACACCAACTCAGTCTCGTTGACATAGTCTGAACTATCTTTCATGAGGTTAATATAAGGGAAAGGCGCTGCGGCACAAAAGTGTGCCGCGGCATCTCTTTTTTTAGCCCATACCCTGTCAGATCAGGCTGACGTATCCGAGGTGAAACTTCAGGGCTCTGAAGTCGAAGGGTTCACCGGAGTCGGGCCGGCCGGCTGCCACATTGATACCGAAGATGCCGGTAGGTGTTTCAAAATTCAGTCCGGCGCCTATTCCTGCCGGGCGCAGGAATATCCTGTTTCGGGAAGTGATATTTTCTATATAACCCCAGTCGGTGAACACGCCCATGAACGAGTTTCTGCCGATGAGCAGGCGCCACTCGGCGGTAGCCACGGCAAATCTGGTGGCTTGCAGACTTTCCTCGTTAAATCCCCTGAGTAATTTGTTCCCGCCCACGCGATACTGTTCATTGCCAAAAACGGGATCGCTGGAAAATATTCCGCCGCCGCGAAAGCCGAGTTTTACTGTGCTTCTGGTAAAAACAGGAATATAGCACTCCGCCCTGGTTTCCAGTCTGAATCGGCTGGATCGCCGGGACAGGGAGTCGTACAGTACAGAGAAGCGATATTCCGGATTCCCGGGATCAGTGAGCCCCTCGATGATACTGTTCCGGAGCACCTGATTGAAGCCAGCTGAACCTTTCAGGTTGACAAGCCATCCTTTCCTTGGATTGAACCGGTAGTCGAGCCCGGAGAAGGCCGATTCAAGACCAAAGCCGTTCTGACTGAGATCAAGGTTGGCTGGCAGGCGTTTGGAGGAAATAATGCTGGCCGTATCAATTTTGAGGAGAGCGGCCGAGCGGTTTTCCCAGAAAAATCGGAAATAATTGCCTTTGGAGAGCAAATACTGAGCGCCCAGTTCGCCATGTGTGTCCACCCACGTGCTGTCGCGCTTGAAAATGTTGAGTTTCCCGTCGGCGCCGAACACCGTACCGAACAGGTAGGGCACACTCCCCTGCACATCCAGTTTCTGTGTTTCGGGCTTCAGGCGGTCGAGTTCAATGGAAAATCGCTCGCCCAGACTGAGTGCATTCTGAAATGCGGCGCTCAGAGAGCCGGTGAGCAGTACCTGACCGGCATCCTGCGGCTGGGGCAGTATCCCGATAATAAAGTCGAACCTGCTGGCCTTTTTTTTCTGTAAAAACAGATTGACCGTTGCGTCATTCCCTGCGAAAGTAACTGTGGGGTTGGCCGTGCTTTCAATAAAAAGCAGTGAATTGAGCTGGTCTTTCAGTCGGAACAGGCGGTCTCTGCTGTACGGATTGCCGGGCTTCAGTCCGAGGTAATTGGGCAGAAAATAGCCGGGCAACTGGATATCTCCGTTGATTTTCAGTCCCTTGAAGGCAATATATCGTTTCGGGTCAACGAGCAGCAGTGCGGAGGCTTCTCCCTGCGGACTGATCACGAGGCTGTCGAGACGGACGGTTGCAAAGGGATATCCGTTGTTTTCGGCCGTTTGCAGCACTGTTTTTTCCATGGCGAGCAGTGCATCATACCGCAAGGGCATATTTTCAAGCGGATAGTTTCTGTAGCCCGCGTTAAAGAGCCAGAAAGCGCTGATTTCATTGGCGGGTCGTACCCTTACCCAGCGCATGGCCGGGCCCAGGTGCAATTGACCGACCCAGTGGTCGGTGCCTTCGGGCTGCAGACTGTCTATGGCGGCGGCGAGGTACGAACGTTCGCGCAGGTGCGCTATGAGTGCGCGACAGAGAGAATCGAGGGTAACGGGCGGGCTAAGCACAAAAAAAACGCCCTGCTCGGCCGGTCGGGGAGCTCTGACCTTGAAATCGCTGATTGCGCCGCTGAAATTGCCTTTTTCTGACGGGGACACGCGGAATTCGAGGGCTATATTCTGCGCCTTGCCACAGAGGTGACAGAGGAGAAGACAGGGTATTAACCATCGGTATATCCGGGTGCGCATGGTTTAATCATCCGGTTTCAGGTCGAACGTCCTGATCAGATCGTCAATCAGGGGATTGGACTCCCGCATTTTATCCAGTTTTTCGCGGGCGGTGAGCGGACGGGCCGGGCGGGCTGCCGATTGTGTGACAGCTTTTTGTTCGTCGAGTTGCACTTCCACCACTATTGCGCGGTCGTTGAGCCGGCTTCTGAGTACATCGGTTACTTTGAGGAGTTCCGCTTTCAGGTTGTTCTGATCAATGAGCGAACCTACAGTTGCCGTGACCGTTTTTCCGTTCAGCGTCAGCTCTGCGTTATTGAGCGAAATACGGGCGAGCTTTGAGTCAATGGATTCTGCGTACAGTTTCCATTCGTTGCGGGCATTTTCGAGCGACAGCCGGCTTGTCAGCGTGGCATTCCGGGCCTCTTCAAGCTCCACGGCACTTTCATAGGCATCGAGGCGCAGAGAGACCGTTTCCGATTTTCTGAGTCCGAGTTTCACTTCCGTGGTGATGGTATTGAATACATCCCGGCTCAGTTCGGTAGCATTTCCGCTGACGGGCGGTGGTGTAGCGGGTCGGGCGGGTGCCTGCGCGGGTGAAGAACTGTATCCGGAACCGTTACTGTTCAGGTCAGGAGTTTTTTTTTCCTGTCCGCCGGTTTTCACCATACGGTTGATGTAGCACATTTTGAGCAGTGCCATCTCCACGTGCAGCCGTTTGTTGCGGGCGGTTTTGAACTGAATATCGCACTCATTACAGAGATTGAGTGCGGTCAGGATGAACGGTGCCGGAGCGATGGCTGCCTGTTTGCGGTATCGGTCCTTCAGCACTTCGCCGGCCTCCAGCAGGTTCAGCGTGGCGGCATCCTTGCAGACGAGGATATTGCGCAGGTGTTCGGCCAGTCCGTTGATAAAAATATCCGGTTCAAATCCCTTGCGCAGAATCTGGTCGAAGAGATTGAGCATAGCGGAGGCATCTTCGGCCAGCAGCGCGTCTGTAACCTGAAAATAGTAATCGTAGTCGAGTACATTCAGGTTTTCGATGACCGCTTCGTATGTGATACGGCCACCGGCAGCTCCGGCGGTGATGCGGTCGAATATGGAGAGTGCATCGCGCAGGGCTCCATCGGCTTTTTGTCCGATGATGTGCAGTGCATCATCATCGGCCTGCAGGCCTTCTTTTGCACAGATTGACTTCAGGTGATTCACCATGTCGCCCACGGTGATACGACGGAAGTCGAAGATCTGGCACCGGGAGAGAATGGTGGGAATGATTTTGTGTTTTTCCGTAGTTGCCAGAATGAAAATGGCATACGGCGGGGGCTCTTCCAGTGTTTTCAGGAAAGCGTTGAACGCCTGATTGGAGAGCATGTGCACCTCGTCAATAATAAACACCTTGTACCGGCCCTGCTGGGGCTGGAAGCGCACCTGTTCGGTGAGCGCCCGGATGTGCTCCACCGAGTTGTTGGAGGCTGCGTCGAGCTCAATGATATTAAAGGAGGCGTTTTCATTCAACGCTTTGCAGGAAGAGCATTCGTTGCAGGCTTCGTGGTCTGGCGTCCGGTTTTCGCAGTTCAGAATTTTTGCCAGGATACGGGCGCAGGTTGTTTTGCCTACCCCGCGCGGACCCGTGAACAGGAATGCATGTGCCACGTGATCGGTGGCCAGCGCATTCTTCAGGGTGCCGGCAACGTGCTGCTGACCGACCACGTCTTCGAAACGCTGCGGGCGGTACTTGCGGGCAGAAACAATGAAACTGCTCATAAATCCGGGTTTAAATCTGATTTTCCGGTAAAGATAGGGGTATTCTTCGATGGTTAAAAGGGGAAGTTACCAACAACTACTGCAGCGACTGAATAAAATTCTCAATCTTGTATTTGAGCATGGCATCGTTATTACCCACTGCATCGAGGGCATTATTGGCGGCATCCAGCGCTTTCTTCTTGTCGCCCTGCAGTTTATATATACCGGCCAGCGTCATCCAGTAGTCGGCCAGTCCGCCGGTTTCGGCTGCTGACCTGGCCCATTTCTCTGCCTGTTCCATGACTTTTTTATCTTCCGGGAACGACCTGGTAAGTTCAATCGTGAGATCGTGCAGACGTGCGGCGTTACTTTTCACGCTTGTTTTCTGGTATGCGCGGGCGGCCTTGAGGAAGTTGTCGGCGTCTTTCACACTTTTATAGAAGTACATGTCAGATTCGTACCCGAACGACTCGGCCCTTTCCGGATTGGCAGCCTTCATTTTGGCTTTTGTTTCCTTCAACAGGTCTTCATTCTTGTATTCAACAGCTTTTTTCAGGGCATTTTTGCAAGCGGTTTCAACGCGGGCATTCACCACTTCCACGTTGGTAATGGCCACGATATTACTCTTGTACTTCGTGAGCAGGTCGAATACGCGGCTATCGGCATCCACCGCGCCCTCCAGAATAAAGCGAAGATTGAACTCGGTGGTCAGATCCTGCTGGGTTGTCAGGTATTCGTTGGTAATTTTCAGCGACGGTTTGCCGGCAGCGTTGAGTGCGCGCACATAGTCGTACAGCATTTTCGGATCGCGGTTGCCCTCCTTGTATTTTTTCTCGAAATCGCCGGATTTGTCATTTTTCCCCTGTGCTTTCTTTCCCGTTTCGATGAGCTGGTCGGGTGTTTTTGCGCCTACCTCTTTCAGGACAATCTTTCCGTCGGCATCAATAAAAAACAGCGTTGGATAGGAGGAAACGGGGTATTTGCCTGCAAATTCAGCATTTTCAGGCTTTTCCATGTCAATTTTCAGACAGATAAAACTGGCGTTATACAACTCGCCCACTTTGGGATCGGGGAAAGACTCCTTTGCCATGCGTTTGCAGGGACCGCACCAGGAGGCGAATGCATCCACAAAAATCAGTTTCTCTTCAGACTTGGCTTTTGTCAGCGCTTCGGGCCAGGATCCGTGAAAAAACTCGATACCCTGGGCAAAAACGGAAGATGAAAGTCCCAGAACGAGGGACACAATGAACAGTCGTTTTGTTGTGTTCGCGCACATAGTTCTCTGTATGTTTTGAATTCTCTCGCAAAAGTACGGGCAAATCCGAAAACATGTGCGATAAATACTTCTGTTCCTGCTGCTGTCAGAACCGCACCTCTCCGGGCATGCCAATTTTCAGCATCCCATCGGTATTGGGTACGCTGATCTTCACAGCATATACCAGATTGACGCGTTCCTCTTTGGTTTGCACCACCTTCGGCGTAAACTCCGCCCGGGGTGAAATCCAGGTAATTTTGCCGGTGAGCTCCTTCATGGATCCATCGCCCCCGTCCACCGATACTTTCACGTCCTGACCGATTTTCACCGAAGACAACTGCTTCCCGGACACGTATGCGCGCAGGATGAGTTTACTCAGGTCGGCGATCTTGTACAGCGGTTTCCCCATAGCTGTTACTTCACCGGCTCCGGCATACGTGACGAGCACGGTGCCGGCTACGGGATTGGTGATCCGGCATTTGGCAATCTGGTCGTCGAGCTGACTGATTTGTTTCTGCAGCGGAGTGATTTCGGCGAGCAGACCGCCTTTTTGTACAGACAGTGAAGCATTGGTGGCACTTTGTTGTCCGGCCACCACATCGAGCTGGCGCTGTGCGGCTTCGAGCTGCGCATTGAGGTCGTCGAGCTGTTTGGGGGTGGCGGCGTCATTTTTGATGAGTGCTTCCACGCGGCGCTTTTCGCGCTCCAGCGTGGCTATCTGCTGGCGCACGGCTGCCGACTGTTTTTCAAAAACGGCGAGTTGCTCCCTGATAGCCGGACTTTTTGCTGCCACGGCACGGATACTGGCCTCCAGTTGTTCCCGGCGCAGCATCAGCTGTTCTGCATCAATGACGCCCACCGTATCGCCGGCTCCGAGTACAGTACCCTCTTCGGCTGAAAACTGCAGGATTCTTCCAGAACCTTCCGCGCTTACGATCAGGTCGTCGGCTTCAAAATTGCCATAGGCATCGGCCTTGATGCCACCATTGGAGCAGGCAGCAGCGAAGAGCAGCGCGGCGAACATCCATATTTTTTGCATAAAACAGCTTTGTTGAATGATTATTTATTCTGGTCGGCGCCCGTTTTGGCCACCCACAATTCCCGGGCCTGAGCCGCCTGTATTTCGTGCATTTTCTTCGTCAGGCGCGCCTGCGTGAGCAGGTTGATCTGAGTCAGGTAGTCGGTGGCAGTCATCACCCCGTTTTTCACCTGGGCATCGGCGCGTTTCACGATATCCTCCTGCAGTGCGATGATGGCATCGTCCTGCGACAGTTGCGAGAGCCACTTGTCGTTGTCGCGCCGTTCCTTCAGGTAGCCGGCCTCGTAGCGCTGCCGGAATGCTTCCTGCTGAATACCCACATTCTGCGCCTGCAGGTCGAGTATGCGCATTTCCCGTTTGGTATTACCCCAGTCGAAGGGCGACCACTGGGCGCGCAGGCCCACTATACCGAACGGATTCAGGCTGGTTTCAAAAAAATTGAACGGATTGGGTCTTCCGAAGCCGCCCTAGGCAAAAAGTTCGACTTTGGGCTGCTTTTTCAGCGAAAGCGCGTCTTTGCCGGCCGACAACTGCTGCAACTGAACACTGAACAGGCGCATTTCGGGCCGCACAGAGATATCTCCTTCCGGAAGATTGGCCCGGGGCGACAGATCGGCATTCAGCGCGGCTTTGGACACATCAGTGCGCATCCATTTGCCCAGCAGCTCCAGCGCCGACTGGCGGTCGGCCTCCAGTCCTGCAATCTGTTGTTGTGTTTTTAAAATTTGCACCTTGACCTGATCGGCCGTAGTGCGCAGGGCGGCCCCCTCGGTCACGGCCGCCTCAGCCTGCTTCAGGCGGCGGTCCAGATCCTCGAGGGAAGACCTGAGCACCGCAGCGCTTTCCTGGATGAACAGGGCGCGGTAGAACAGGTCGGTTACCATCTCCCGTATCTGGTACGCGTCAATATCCGTCTGTACCGATACAAGTTCGGCCTCCAGATTGCGCTGTTGCTGCAGTACCTTGTCGGAGCCGCCGTCGTACAGGCGTTCGGACACATCAACAGCGAGGCGGTACTGATCTTTGGGGATTTCCAGCAGCGGTCCGGAGGGTGTGGAAAACGGGAATGTCACCACATCACTCTGGTACGACGCCTGTCCGTTTACAGAAATACGCGGCAGATTATTCTTGCTGATATTCTCGAGCTGGAGGGCATTTACGGAAGAGGCCACGCCCTTTTTTTGTTGCAGGGGATGGTTTTTAACGGCTGTTTCGCGACATTCGGCCACAGTAAGAGCGGTTTGGCCGAAAAGCGGAGGCGCGATCAACAACAACAGAGGCGTCCAGCAGAGTTTCATTGCAGCAGGTGTTTTTCAAACGCCAAAAGTAACACAGATTAGTTTGGCTGATACAATTTGTGCTTTTTCATTTTGATGATTTTGGTTACTTGTGCCGGCGCGGGCCGCAGTGACAAAGATTGCCCGGCGGACTGCGCCCGCTCATTTCCCGTTTTCGCGCATTTCACCTAACTTTCGGCCTCAAACGACAGCCTTATGCACTTCAACCTGACCTCCTTCAATTCTGTTGCGAACCAGTTTATTGCCGAACTTCGCGATCAGGGCATCCAGAAAGACCGGCTGCGTTTCCGCCGGAATCTGGAGCGGATCGGCGAGATACTGGCCTACGAAATATCCAGAACGCTGGAATACCACGTGGTGCCCACCGAAACTCCGCTGGGTGTAGCCGATATGAGCCTTCCCAAAAGAAGGATTGTGCTGGCGACCGTGCTCCGGGCCGGACTACCCTTCCACCAGGGCATGCTGAACTTTTTCGATCAGGCCGACAACTCGTTTATCGGGGCCTACCGCCGGGAACACAAAAACGGAAAACTGGAGATACAACTGGATTATGTGGGCTCTGCCGATCTGAACGATGCCGTACTGATTCTGGCCGATCCGATGCTGGCTACCGGCGCCTCCGTGAATATGGCCATGCAGCAACTCGCGCGTTATGGAACACCTGCTGCGGTACATATCGCGTGTGTGATTGCCAGCAATACCGGTGTGGAAGCGGTGAAAAAGGCGCACCCGAAGGCATATCTCTGGACGGGCACGGTGGATGAAGAGCTCACTGCCAAATCCTACATAGTGCCCGGACTGGGCGATGCCGGCGATCTTGCCTTCGGTGAAAAATTCTGAGCCATGATTACTTTCCGACTGGCGGCACCCGCCGATACGCCCGATATTGCCCGCTGTCTGGCCGATTTGTTCGGTGAAGTGGAGCACGACCTGGATGCTTCGGACATCGAGGAGATATTCGGCGATATGGAGGCCAATGACAAACACTCCACCCTGCTGGCCATCGGCCACGACGGCGATATTGCCGGTATCGTGACCGTGGCCGAGTGTCTCTCTATTTCAGCGGGAGGTATATATGGTGTAATCAACGAACTGTACGTGCTGCCACCCTACCGTTCGGAAGGCGTGGGCCGCCTGCTGATGGAGCAAGTGCTTGAGCTGGCCGAACACAGACAGTGGAAGCGCGTGGAAGTAACCACCCCGGGCGACGAGTTCTCCCGCACCCTGCATTTTTACGAAAAAGAGGGGTTTTACAAGATTGGGCCGAGGTATTGCCGGCGAATTACCTCCTGAACAGGTCATAAGTGACCCCCACCTGAACACCGCGGTTACTGACTGTGGTGGTTCCGCGGTCGGTTATTTCCCGGTTTACCGGGCGCAGGAAGTCGTAATACCGCACGCTCAGGCCCCACCTGCCGAGCGGGAACCTCAGGCCCAGAGAGGTCAGCAGCAGCGGATCGTTGTTGACCTTGTCGCCAAACCGGCTGACGACCGTGAACCCGCTTCCGATACCCGCCTCTATGTGCACTTTGGGCGAAACGGCATAAGCCGGCAGAACACTCAAAGTTGCATAACCCGGATACAACTGTCCCGTCAAATACTTGACCGTGTAGGGCAGCACCTGATAGCACGCTTCACCGGTCAGGGAAAAACGGGGGGTAAAGTCATATTGTACCCGGAAACCGGCATAACCGCCGACGGCTTTGCCATACAAGTCCGGCGACTGGTTGCCGTCATCGCTCTTTTGCACGGGTATGTTGAGCGCCGTGCCGGCCACTGCGCCGATTCGAAGTTGTCCGGAAGCAGCCGTGGAAACCGCGACCGATGCCGCGAGCAGGAGTGTTCTAAGTGACATACTGGTTACTGTGTTCATGGTGAGTGATATTTACAATGAAAAATAAAATCAGTACTTCACCAGCCTCCCCGCACGCACGCGCCCGTCGGGCATGCGCGCCTGAAGCGTGTACACACCAGCGGGAAGACCGGCCAGCGGCAGGGCGCTGCCATTGATGACGTCTTTCTGCAGGATAGCCATGCCGGAAGCATTGGTAATTACAATCTGCAGTTCACTATATGGCTCGGGCACGCTGATATTCACCACATCGGCGGCCGGATTGGGGCACAACAGTACAGGTTCGGTTTTTGTATCAAGGGTTGCACTGATGGTTTCGGGGGAGAGTTTGAGGATCCAGAAGTCGTAGTAACCCCTGTTAGGCATGCCCGTCAGATCGCCATTGGTGGATTCTGCCATTCCGGCAAGGACAATTCCATTATCAGCTGTTCGACGGTGGCATCTGCGCTGTTTGCGGCTGCGTTGGCTTTGAGCGTTGGGTTTGCCGCAAATAGGCGCAGATGCTTTGTTCCCTGCTTATTTTACCTTGTTTTCGAGGCTGTCAATAATGGGGTTTACGCC
>Ga0172373_10007735_pt1 | contig 13840 bp, 8 predicted proteins | sample Lak10m_2_FD_114546 | JGI IMG/M metagenome (GOLD analysis project Ga0172373, IMG submission 114546) | Freshwater microbial communities from Kabuno Bay, South-Kivu, Congo - kab_092012_10m | ecosystem: Environmental > Aquatic > Freshwater > Lake | place: Democratic Republic of the Congo: South-Kivu... | reverse complement strand
CATGGCAAAAGGCAAATTTGAGCGGACGAAGCCGCACGTAAACGTAGGCACGATTGGCCACGTTGACCATGGCAAGACCACGCTGACAGCGGCAATTACGACCATCCTGTCGAAGAAATTCGGTGGTGAGGCCAAGGCATACGACCAGATCGACGCAGCACCGGAAGAAAAGGCGCGCGGCATCACCATCAACACCGCCCACGTCGAATACGAAACCGCCAACCGGCACTACGCCCACGTTGACTGCCCGGGGCACGCCGACTACGTCAAGAACATGATCACCGGTGCCGCCCAGATGGACGGCGCCATCCTGGTCTGCTCCGCCGCTGACGGCCCGATGCCGCAAACCCGCGAACACATCCTGCTGGCCCGTCAGGTTGGCGTACCGTACATCGTCGTCTTCCTCAACAAGGCCGACATGGTCGACGACGCAGAACTGCTCGAACTCGTTGAAATGGAAGTGCGTGAACTCCTCAGCAAGTACGACTTCCCTGGCGACGACACCCCCATCGTCATCGGCTCCGCCAAGCTCGCCCTCGAAGGCGACCAATCGGAAATGGGCGAACCCGCCATCTTCCGTCTGGCAGAAGCCCTCGACAGCTACATCCCCACCCCGGAACGCGCCATCGACGGCACCTTCCTCATGCCGGTGGAAGACGTATTCTCCATCTCAGGCCGTGGTACCGTAGTCACCGGACGTATTGAGCGCGGCATCGTCAAAGTTGGCGACGAAATCGAAATCGTCGGCCTCAAGCCCACCCTCAAGACCACCTGCACCGGTGTTGAAATGTTCCGCAAACTGCTCGACCAGGGACAGGCTGGCGACAACGTCGGCGTCCTGCTACGCGGCACCAAGCGTGAAGAAGTCGAGCGCGGCCAAGTGCTGGCCAAGCCCGGCTCCATCAACCCGCACACCAAGTTCACCGCCGAGATCTACGTACTGGGCAAGGACGAAGGCGGTCGTCACACCCCGTTCTTCAACGGCTACCGTCCGCAGTTCTACTTCCGTACCACCGACGTCACCGGTGCGGTTGAACTGCCGGCAGGCACCGAAATGGTCATGCCTGGCGACAACGTCTCCATCACCGTCAGCCTGATCGCCCCGATCGCGATGGAAGAAGGCCTGCGTTTCGCCATCCGTGAAGGCGGCCGTACCGTCGGCGCCGGTGTCGTGGCTAAGATTATCGAGTAAGAAAACGGATGGCCGTGGCGGTCGGCTGAAAGGCCGATTGCTGACGGTTGTCAGCTTTGCAACAGGCCAGTAGCTCAATTGGCAGAGTATCGGTCTCCAAAACCGAGGGTTGGGGGTTCGAGGCCCTCCTGGCCTGCCACTTTATTTCGGGCGTAAAAACATTTAATAATGGATAAGATCAGACTGCTGCTGGCGTTGCTGCTGGTGGCCGCCGGTGTCGGCGGTTTTTACCTGCTTGGTGACAAGCCGGCTGTGCTGCGCTTGCTGGTCGTGCTGAGCGGCGTCGCGGCTGCGGTCGCGGTGATGTGGACGACGGTGATGGGGCGCGAAGCGCTGGCCTTCATCAGCGAGTCTGCCGCGGAGGCGCGCAAGGTGGTGTGGCCAAGCCGCAAGGAAACCATCCAGACCACGGGCGCGGTGTTTGCGCTGGTGCTGGTGATGGGCATTATCCTTTGGGTGGTGGATTTTTCGCTGATGTGGTTCATTAAAATGATTCTAGGGCGGGGTGCGTAATGTCTAAGCGCTGGTATGTGGTCCACGCCTTTTCCGGGTTTGAGAAATCCGTGCAGCGCGCTCTACAGGAGCGTGTTGATCGTTCCGGCATGCAGGACAAATTCGGCGACATTCTGGTGCCGGTCGAAGAAGTGATCGAAATGAAGGGTGGCCAGAAAACCATCTCCGAGCGCAAGTTCTTTCCGGGCTATGTGCTGGTGCAGATGGAGATGGACGACGACACCTGGCATCTGGTGAAGAATACGCCGCGCGTTACCGGGTTTGTTGGCGGCACCAATCTCAAGCCGACGCCGATTTCCGATAAGGAAGTGGCTGCCATCATGCAGCAGATGCAGGACGGTGTGGAGAAGCCCAGGCCGAAAGTGCTTTTCGAGAACGGTGAGATGGTGCGCGTCAAGGAAGGCCCGTTTACCGATTTCAACGGTGTGGTCGAGGATGTGAATTACGAAAAGAGCAAGCTGCGGGTTTCGGTGACCATTTTTGGTCGCGCGACGCCGGTGGAACTGGATTTCAGCCAGGTCGAAAAAGGCTAGGCTGTCAGGGGCCGCGTTCGCGCGGCATGTTTCAAGGGGAGCCGGCCAAACTGGCGCTTGTACCCGCTTATAGGAGTTAACCATGGCAAAAAAAGTCATTGGCTACATCAAGCTGCAGATCCCTGCAGGTAAAGCCAACCCGAGTCCGCCGGTCGGTCCCGCACTGGGCCAGCGCGGTTTGAACATTATGGAATTCTGCAAGGCCTTCAACGCCGCCACGCAGAGCCTGGAGCCCGGTCTGCCGATTCCGGTGGTGATTACCGCCTTCGCCGACAAGAGTTTCACCTTCATCATGAAGACGCCTCCGGCGACCGTGCTGATCAAGAAAGCGGCCAAGCTGGAGAAGGGTTCCCCGCGTCCGAATACCGAAAAGGTCGGCAAGATCACCCGCGCCCAAGCGGAAGAGATCGCCAAGACCAAGATGCCTGACCTGACGGCAGCCGACATGGATGCTGCGGTGCGTACCATCGCCGGTAGCGCGCGCAGCATGGGTATCGAAGTGGAGGGCGTATAACATGGCCAAGATTTCCAAGCGTGTAGCAGCCTTGCAAGCCAAGGTTGATCGTAACAAGGCTTATCCGGTTGCCGAAGCATTGGCATTGGTTAAGGAAACTGCAACTGCCAAGTTCGACGAATCGGTAGATGCCGTTGTGAATCTAGGTATCGATGCCCGCAAGTCCGACCAGTTGGTGCGTGGCGCGCTGGTGCTGCCGAATGGCACCGGCAAGACTTCCCGTATCGCTGTGTTCGCCCAGGGCGCGAACGCCGAAGCTGCCAAGGCTGCCGGTGCCGATATCGTCGGTTTTGAAGACCTGGCCGAGCAAATCAAGGGCGGCATGATGGATTTCGACGTGGTGATTGCCACCCCGGACGCGATGCGTATCGTCGGTCAACTGGGCCAGATTCTCGGTCCGCGCGGCCTGATGCCTAACCCCAAGGTGGGTACGGTGACGCCGAACGTGGTCGAAGCGGTCAAGAACGCCAAGGCAGGTCAGGTGCAGTACCGTACCGACAAGGCCGGCATCATTCATTGCACCATCGGCCGCGCATCGTTCGATGCGGATGCGCTGAAGGGCAATCTGCTGGCGTTGGTCGAAGCGCTGAACAAGTCCAAGCCGGCTTCAAGCAAGGGTGTTTACCTGAAGAAAATGACGGTTTCCAGCACTATGGGTGTTGGTATCCGTGTCGATCAGACCAGTCTGACGGCATAAAGAGTATTGCGGCACGGGACGCTCCGTGCCGCAGCAGGGCTTTGGGCCCACTGCACGTGTTTTGGGCGGTGGGGTTATCAAAGACCGTAGGTGCCCGCGAGGGCTTAATGAATGGGTTTCGCTGAAAGCTGATTGCTGACCGCTGAAAGCTGTTGTCCTACGCAGATGGCGTACCCCGGACAGGATTTTCCTGAAGGCAGGTCCGCCGTGGAGGGCTTTTGCAGAGGTGTTGCAAAAGTTTTATCAACGGAAGGAGGAAGACATTGAGTCTAAATCTTGAAGAGAAAAAGGCAGTAGTTGCCGAGGTCAGCGAGCAAGTCTCCAAGGCCCAGTCGATTATTATTGCCGAGTATCGCGGTCTGGAAGTGGGCAACATGACCAAGCTGCGTGCGGAAGCACGCAAGTCCGGCGTTTACCTGCGCGTTCTCAAGAACACGCTGGTGCGTCGTGCGGTTGATGGTACCCCATTCTCCGGTCTTGCTTCACAAATGGTCGGTCCTCTGGTGTTCGGTATTTCTACCGACCCCGTGGCTGCTGCCAAGGTGCTGAACGAGTTTGCCAAGAGCAACGACAAGTTCGTCATCAAGGCTGGTGCAATGCCAAACAGCGTTCTGGATGCCAATGGCGTCAAGGCGCTGGCAACGATGCCTAGCCGCGACGAGCTGCTGGCCAAGTTGATGGGCACCATGCAGGCACCTGTTGCCAAGTTCGTGCGTACGCTTAATGAAGTTCCGACTTCGTTCGTGCGTGGCCTGGCTGCAGTGCGTGACCAGAAGCAAGCCGCTTAATTCAGTTTTTAATTTATTTATTCAGGAGAAGTACAAATGGCACTGTCCAAGGCTGATATTCTCGACGCGATTGCTAGCATGACCGTCCTCGAGCTGTCTGAGCTCATCAAAGATATGGAAGAAAAGTTCGGCGTTTCTGCTGCTGCTACCGCTGTTGCTGTGGCTGCTGCCCCAGCTGCTGCTGGCGCTGCTGCTGCTGAAGAGCAAACCGAATTCAACGTCATTCTGACTGGCGCTGGCGACAACAAGGTGAACGTCATCAAGGCTGTTCGCGAACTGACAGGCCTGGGCCTGAAGGAAGCGAAGGACTTGGTTGACGGCGCTCCTAAGGCTGTCAAGGAAGGCGTTTCCAAGGCTGACGCTGATGCTGCTGCCAAGAAGCTGGAAGAAGCTGGCGCTAAGGTCGAAGTCAAGTAATTGCTGTTTTTGCTGCATGGGCTGGCGGGAAACCGTCGGCCCTTCGGCATTTCTAGAATCGTATCTTTAGAAGCTAGAAGACAGGGTCGGTTGCCCGTTCCCTGTCTTCTATCCTCTATCCAGCCCGTGGAGAATTGCCAATGAGCTATTCCTTTACCGAAAAGAAACGTATCCGCAAAAGTTTTGCCAAACGCGACAGCGTGCAGGAGGTGCCGTACCTGCTGGCAATGCAGTTGGAGTCCTATCGTGGCTTTTTGCAGGCTGACGTGCCGCCCGATCAGCGCGTCGACGACGGCCTGCAGTCAACATTCGGCTCGGTATTCCCGATCACCAGCCATAACGGCTACGCCCGGCTGGATTACGTCAGCTACACTCTGGGCCAGGCTCCGTTCGATGTCAAGGAATGCCAGCAGCGCGGCCTGACCTTTGCGTCACCGTTGCGCGTCAAGGTGCGCCTCACGATCATGGACAAGGAAGCCTCCAAGCCGACCGTGAAGGAAGTGAAGGAGCAGGAGGTCTACATGGGCGAACTGCCGCTCATGACCGACAACGGTTCGTTCGTGATCAACGGTACCGAGCGCGTCATCGTTTCGCAGCTGCACCGCAGCCCGGGTGTGTTCTTTGCGCACGACAGAGGCAAAACGCATTCTTCCGGCAAGCTGCTGTTCGATGCACGGATCATTCCTTACCGCGGTTCGTGGATCGACTTCGAGTTCGACCCCAAGGATTATCTGTATTTCCGTGTCGACCGCCGCCGCAAGATGCCGGTCACCATTCTGCTGAAGTCGCTGGGGTACACCCCGGAGCAGATTCTTGAAATGTTCTACGATTTCGACAGCTTCCATATCGGCAAGAAGGGCGTGCAGTTCGAGCTGGTGCCGGAACGCCTGCGCGGCGAAGTAGCCAAGTTCGACATCGTCGACAAGGATGGCAACGTGGTAGTTGCCAAGGACAAGCGCATTACCGTCAAGCACATCCGCGACATGGAGAAGGCCGGCGTTAACAAGATCACCGTGCCGGACGAGTTTTTCTATGGCCGTACCATTGCCAGCAACATCATCGACAAGGAAAGCGGCGAGATCATTGCCAATGCCAACGATGAAGTGACCGAAGCGCTGCTCGGCAAGCTGGTCGAGGCCGGCGTGTCCAAGGTCAGCGTGCTGTACTCCAACGATCTGGATCATGGTGACTACATCTCGCAAACACTGCGCATCGACGAAATCCCCGACCAGTACGCTGCGCGTGTAGCCATTTACCGCATGATGCGCCCCGGCGAGCCGCCGACCGAAGATGCTGTCGAGATGCTGTTCAATCGCCTGTTCTTCAGCGAGGATTCTTACGACCTGTCCACGGTTGGCCGCATGAAGTTCAACCGTCGCGCCTATCCGGAAAAGATCGAGGAGCGTACCGCCAACTGGCTGAAGCGTTTCTACGCCAAGGTTGGCTCGCAAGGTGCAGAAGGTGCGATGACGTTGTCCAACGAAGACCTGCTGGCCGTGATCGGCATGCTGGTCGAGCTACGCAACGGCCGCGGCGAAATCGACGACATCGATCACCTGGGTAACCGTCGTGTACGTTCCGTCGGCGAACTGGCAGAGAACCAGTTCCGTGCCGGTCTGGTGCGCGTCGAGCGCGCCGTCAAGGAACGTCTGGGGCAAGCCGAGTCCGACAACCTGATGCCGCACGACCTGATCAACGCCAAGCCGGTGTCGAGTGCGGTGCGCGAGTTCTTCGGTTCCAGCCAGTTGTCGCAGTTTATGGACCAGACCAACCCGCTGTCCGAAATCACCCACAAGCGCCGTGTCTCTGCGCTGGGCCCGGGCGGTTTGACCCGCGAACGTGCAGGTTTCGAGGTGCGCGACGTGCACCCGACGCACTATGGCCGGGTGTGCCCGATCGAAACGCCTGAAGGACCGAACATCGGCCTGATCAACTCGCTGGCGCTGTATTCGCGCACCAACCAGTACGGTTTCCTGGAGACACCGTACCGTCGCGTGGAAAACAGCAAGGTGACGGACGACATCGATTTTCTGTCGGCTATCGAAGAAGCGCAGTACGTGATTGCACAGGCCAATGCCGAGCTCGATAAGACCGGCAAGTTCACCGACGTGCTGGTGTCCTGCCGTCATCATAACGAATTCACCATGAAGGGGCCGAGCGAAGTCCAGTACATGGACGTGGCGCCTGGTCAGATCGTGTCCGTGGCGGCATCGCTGATTCCGTTCCTGGAACACGACGACGCGAACCGCGCCTTGATGGGTGCCAACATGCAACGCCAGGCCGTGCCTTGTCTGCGTGCCGAAAAGGCCGTGGTCGGTACCGGTATCGAACGGACTGTGGCCGGCGACTCGGGCACAGTGGTCAAGGCTACACGCGGTGGTGTCGTCGATTACGTCGACGCCGGCCGTATCGTGGTGCGCGTCAACGATGAAGAAGCCTCTGCCGGCGAAGTCGGCGTGGACATCTACAACCTGACCAAGTACACCCGCTCCAACCAAAACACCAATATCAACCAGCGTCCGCTGGTCAAGGTTGGCGATGCCATCGTGCGCGGCGACATCATTGCCGATGGTGCATCTACCGACATGGGCGAACTGGCGCTGGGCCAGAACATGCTGGTGGCGTTCATGCCGTGGAACGGCTACAACTTCGAAGACTCGATCCTGATCTCCGAGCGCGTGGTTGCCGATGATCGCTACACCTCCATCCACATCGAAGAAATGTCGGTGGTGGCGCGTGACACCAAGCTGGGCCCGGAAGAAATTACGGTCGACATTCCCAACCTGTCCGACCGCATGCTGGGTCGCCTGGACGAGTCCGGCATTATTTTCATCGGCGCGGAAGTGGAAGCCGGCGACGTGCTGGTCGGCAAGGTCACGCCCAAGGGCGAAACCCAGCTGACGCCGGAAGAGAAACTGCTGCGTGCGATTTTCGGCGAGAAAGCCAGCGATGTTAAGGACACCAGCCTGCGCGTCCCCTCGGGGATGAGCGGCACCGTCATCGACGTGCAGGTGTTCACGCGTGAAGGTATCGAACGCGATGCGCGTGCCCAGCAGATCATCGAGGACCAGCTCGGCCATTACAAGCTGGATCTGGCCGACCAGTTGCGCATCGTGGAAGACGATGCCTTCGGCCGTATCCGCCGCCTGATCGAGGGCAAGACCGTCAATGGCGGTCCCAAGAAGATCAAGAAGGGCGAAACGCTGACCGCAGAATATCTGGACAGCCTCAACCGCCATGACTGGTTCGACATCCGCCTCTCCGATGAAGATGCCGCACGTCAGCTGGAACAGTTGAAGGACGGTCTGGCCCAGACGCGCGTGGACTTCGACGCCAAGTTTGAAGAGAAAAAACGCAAGCTGACTCAAGGCGACGATCTGCCGCCGGGCGTGCAGAAGATGGTCAAGGTCTATGTGGCCGTCAAGCGTCGCCTGCAGCCGGGCGACAAGATGGCCGGCCGTCACGGTAACAAGGGCGTGGTGTCCAAGATCGTGCCGGTGGAAGACATGCCGCACATGGCCGATGGCCGTCCGATGGACATCGTGCTCAACCCGCTCGGCGTGCCGTCGCGGATGAACATCGGTCAGATCCTGGAAGTGCATCTGGGTTGGGCTGCCAAGGGTCTGGGCTTGCGCATCGAAGAGATGCTGGAGACTCAGGCCAAGGTGGCCGAAATCCGCAAGCTGCTGGAACAGATCTATAACAGCACCGGCCGCAAGGAAGACCTGAAGTCGTTGTCTGACGACGAAGTTCTGGAACTGGCGATCAATCTCAAGGCTGGTGTGCCGTTTGCCACCCCGGTGTTTGACGGTGCTGCCGAGAGCGATATCCGTGCCATGCTGGATCTGGCTTTCCCGGATGAGCTGGCTGCCAAGCTCAAGCTGACCGATGCCAAGACCCAGGCGCAGCTGTTCGATGGCCGTACCGGCGAGGCTTTCGAGCGCTCGGTGACCATAGGCTACATGCACGTGCTCAAGCTGCACCATCTGGTCGACGACAAGATGCACGCACGTTCGACCGGTCCGTACTCGCTCGTGACGCAGCAGCCGCTGGGTGGTAAAGCCCAGTTCGGCGGTCAGCGCTTCGGTGAAATGGAAGTCTGGGCGCTGGAAGCCTACGGTGCGTCCTACACCCTGCAGGAAATGCTCACGGTCAAGTCCGATGACGTTTCCGGCCGGACCAAGGTTTATGAAAATATCGTCAAGGGCGAACACAAGATCGATGCCGGCATGCCGGAGTCGTTTAACGTGCTGGTGAAGGAAATCCGCTCGCTGGCTATCGATATCGATCTGGAACGCAACTAAGGAGAGTCTGGTGAAAGCACTACTGGATCTATTCAAGCAAGTCACACAAGAGGAAGAATTCGACGCGATCAAGATCGCGCTGGCTTCCCCCGAGAAAATCCGTTCCTGGTCCTATGGCGAGGTTAAAAAGCCGGAAACCATCAACTACCGGACATTCAAGCCTGAGCGCGACGGCCTGTTCTGTTCCAAGATATTCGGCCCCGTCAAGGACTACGAGTGTCTGTGCGGCAAGTACAAGCGCCTCAAGCACCGTGGCGTGATCTGTGAAAAATGCGGCGTCGAAGTGACGCTGTCCAAGGTGCGTCGCGAGCGCATGGGCCATATCGAACTGGCTTCGCCGGTTGCGCACATCTGGTTCCTCAAGAGCCTGCCGTCCCGTCTGGGTATGGTGCTGGATATCGCCCTGCGCGATATCGAACGCGTGCTGTACTTCGAAGCTTACATGGTGGTCGAGCCGGGCATGACCCCGCTCACCCGCGGTCAACTGCTGACCGAAGACGACTATCTGGCCAAGCTGGAAGAGCACGGCGACGAGTTTTCCGCCAGCATGGGTGCCGAAGGCGTGCGCGAACTGCTGCGTACCATGGATATCCACGGGCAAGTTGAAACTTTGCGCCGCGAACTGGCCGAAACCGGTTCGGAAGCCAAGATCAAGAAAATCGCCAAGCGCCTCAAGGTGCTCGAAGCATTCCAGAAATCGGGCATCAAGCCTGAATGGATGATCCTGGAAGTGCTGCCGGTGCTGCCGCCGGAGCTGCGTCCACTGGTGCCGCTGGATGGCGGCCGTTTTGCCACTTCCGACCTGAACGATCTGTATCGTCGCGTCATCAACCGTAACAACCGCTTGAAGCGTCTGCTGGAGCTCAAGGCGCCGGAAATCATCGTGCGCAACGAAAAGCGCATGCTGCAGGAAGCGGTCGACTCGTTGCTGGACAACGGTCGCCGCGGCAAGGCCATGACCGGCGCCAACAAGCGTCCGCTGAAGTCGCTGGCCGACATGATCAAGGGCAAGAGCGGTCGTTTCCGTCAGAACCTGCTGGGCAAGCGCGTCGACTATTCCGGTCGTTCCGTCATCGTGGTGGGCCCGACCCTCAAGCTGCATCAGTGCGGTCTGCCCAAGAAGATGGCGCTGGAGCTGTTCAAGCCTTTCATCTATCACAAGCTCGAAGTGCTGGGTTTGTCCACCACCATCAAGGCGGCCAAGAAGAAGGTTGAAGAGGAAGGTCCAGAAGTCTGGGACATTCTCGAGGACGTGATCCGCGAGCATCCGGTGTTGCTGAACCGCGCACCGACGCTGCACCGCCTGGGTATCCAGGCATTCGAACCGATCCTGATCGAAGGCAAGGCCATCCAGCTGCACCCGCTGGTTTGCGCGGCGTTCAACGCCGACTTCGACGGCGACCAGATGGCCGTCCACGTACCGCTGTCGCTCGAAGCGCAAATGGAAGCCCGCACGTTGATGCTGGCCTCCAACAACGTGCTGTCGCCAGCCAATGGTGAGCCGATTATCGTGCCTTCGCAGGATATCGTATTGGGTCTGTACTACATGACCCGCGAGAAGGTTGCTGCACGTGGCGAAGGCATGCTGTTTGCCGACATCGCCGAGGCGCAGCGCGCCTACGATTGCGGCCTGATCGACCTGCACGCCAAGGTGACGATCCGCCTCAAGGATTGTGAATTCCCGGATGGCAATGGCAAGGCCCGTCAAACGACGGTTGGCCGCGCGCTGCTGTCGGAAATCCTGCCAGCCGGTCTGCCGTTCAGCGTGATCGACAGAGCGCTGAAGAAGAAAGAAATTTCCAAGCTGATCAATACCAGCTTCCGCAAGGTCGGCATTCGTGAAACGGTTATTTTCGCCGACAAGCTGATGCAAATGGGTTATCGCTACGCAACGCGCGGCGGCATCTCGATCGCCGTTGGCGACATGCTGGTGCCGCCCGAGAAGGAAGCCCTGATCGGTGCCGCCGAGCGCGAAGTGAAGGAAATCGAAGACCAGTACACGTCCGGTCTGGTGACCCAGGGCGAGCGCTACAACAAGGTGGTCGACATCTGGGGCCGCGCCGGCGACAAGGTCGCTGACGCCATGATGAAGCAGCTGCGCGAAGAAGACGTGCTGGATGCCGATGGCGCGCAAGTGATGAAGGACGGCAAGGCTGTCCGCCAGGAATCCTTCAACGCCATTTACATGATGGCCGACTCCGGCGCCCGCGGTTCCGCTGCGCAGATTCGTCAGCTGGCCGGTATGCGCGGTCTGATGGCGAAGCCGGACGGCTCCATTATTGAAACGCCGATTACCGCGAACTTCCGCGATGGCCTGAACGTGTTGCAGTACTTCATCTCGACCCACGGCGCTCGTAAGGGCTTGGCCGACACCGCGTTGAAGACCGCAAACTCCGGTTACCTGACCCGGCGTCTGGTGGATGTGACGCAAGACCTGGTGGTGACCGAGCACGATTGTGGTACTACTAACGGCTTGGTGACTAAGGCACTGGTCAAGGGCGGTGAAGTGATCGAGCCTTTGAGCGACCGTATTCTGGGACGTGTCGCTGCGCTGGACATCATCAATCCGGAAACGCAGGAAACCGTATTCGAGGCAGGCACCCTGCTGACCGAAGATGAAGTCGAGAAGATCGAAGCGCTGGGTGTCGACGAAGTCAAGGTGCGTACTGCGCTGACTTGCGAAACCCGCTACGGTCTGTGCTCGCAGTGCTACGGTCGCGACCTGGGTCGCGGCAAGCTCATCAGCATCGGCGAAGCCGTCGGCGTGATCGCTGCGCAGTCCATCGGTGAACCGGGTACCCAGCTGACCATGCGTACCTTCCACATCGGCGGTGCGGTGTCGCGTACGGCATCGGTTTCCCAGGTGGAAAGCAAGTCCAACGGTATCCTGCGCTTCACATCGACCATGCGCTATGTGACCAGCGTGCGTAACGAGCAAATCGTGATTTCGCGTAACGGCGAAGCGATTATTACGGATGAGAACGGTCGCGAGCGCGAGCGTCACAAAGTGCCTTACGGCGCCACGCTGAATGCGATGGACGGCAATCAGGTCAAGGCCGGCCAGCCGCTGGCGACATGGGATCCGCACACCCGGCCGATTATTACGGAATACGCCGGTCGCGTGAAGTTCGAGAACGTCGAGGAAGGCATCACTGTTGCCAAGCAGATCGACGAAGTGACCGGTCTGTCGACGCTGGTGGTCATCGATCCGAAGCAGCATGCAGGCCAGACCAAGGGTCTGCGTCCGCAGGTCAAGCTGCTGGATGCCGACGGCAACGAAGTCAGGATTTCCGGTACCGATACGCCGGTCAACATCACCTTCCAGCTTGGCTGCCTCATCACCGTCAAGGATGGTCAGGAGGTCGGCGTGGGTGAAGTGCTGGCACGTATTCCGCAGGAGTCCTCCAAGACCCGCGATATTACCGGGGGTCTGCCGCGCGTGGCCGAGCTGTTCGAAGCCCGTTCACCCAAGGATGCCGGCATGCTGGCGGAAACTACGGGCACGGTCAGTTTCGGCAAGGACACCAAGGGCAAGCAGCGTCTGGTCATCACCGACCTGGACGGCGTGCAGCAGGAATTCCTGATCCCCAAGGACAAACACGTGACCGCGCACGACGGCCAGGTAGTGACCAAGGGCGAAACCATCGTCGACGGTCCGGCCGAGCCGCAAGACATCCTGCGCTTGCAGGGCGTGGAAGCGCTGGCCCGTTACATCATCGACGAAGTGCAGGACGTTTACCGTCTGCAGGGCGTGAAGATCAACGACAAGCACATCGAAGTGATCGTGCGCCAGATGTTGCGTCGCGTGCGTGTGACGGAGGCGGGCGACACCAACTTCATTCTTGGCGAACAAGTCGAGCGCGCCGATCTGCTGGATGAAAACGATCGCGTGTTGGCGGAAGGCAAGGAGCCAGCCCTGTTCGAGTATATCCTGCTGGGTATCACCAAGGCTTCGTTGTCCACGGACTCCTTCATCTCCGCGGCTTCCTTCCAGGAAACCACGCGCGTTCTTACCGAAGCCGCAATTCTGGGCAAACGGGACGATTTGCGTGGCCTCAAGGAAAACGTCATCGTCGGTCGCCTCATCCCGGCAGGTACGGGTCTGGCATATCACGAGACTCGCAAGCGTCAGTTGTCCGGCGTGGATGCTGCTGCCGTGGATGCAATCGCAGACCAGGACGAAACGCAGGAGCCGGAAGTGGTTACGGCAGAATCCACCGATCAGGCGGATGAAGTCTAACTGCTGCTAAGCTGGTAAAAAGCCCCTGGAACCATGGTTCTAGGGGCTTTTTTGTGCCTGCTATCCAGTGAGCCTGACAGGCTTGCCTTGTCAGGTCGCAGGCTGTGTCGATTCCGGCTCGACCGGTTTGGGTACCAGCATCGCCATGACCTCATCGACCGGCATGCGCAAAAGTTCCGCGATTCCGGCGTAATCGTCCGGCAGTGCGGCGTCGTCCCAGCCGTTTGCGGAATGTCGCGCCAGATCGACGGCAAATTTGACGTTCTTCAGGCGACGGTTATCGGCCTGCTCGTCTTCCATCAGATACACCAGCAGTTCCGGCATGTCCCAGGCTTCGGTCACTGCGCGATGCAGTTCGTGCAGGGTAAAGCCGAGCACAGTGCGTTGAACGTCCTTGCTGCGCAGGCTTTTGTCGGCTTTCTGCATGGCGCGGATATGCAGCATGTCTTTCGGCGCAAAACACCACATGAGGATTTCGGCAAGATCGTGCAACAGTGCGGCGATCCGGATTTCCTCGGCATGCAGGTCGTGCAGTCGCAACGCCCAGTCGAAGGCGTAGACGGCCGCACGGTGGGCGCGGTGGACGACATGCAGTAACTCGACCAGTGCATCCAGATGCTCCTGCAGGCTTTCTTCAACGGT
>Ga0172373_10007733_pt1 | contig 13844 bp, 16 predicted proteins | sample Lak10m_2_FD_114546 | JGI IMG/M metagenome (GOLD analysis project Ga0172373, IMG submission 114546) | Freshwater microbial communities from Kabuno Bay, South-Kivu, Congo - kab_092012_10m | ecosystem: Environmental > Aquatic > Freshwater > Lake | place: Democratic Republic of the Congo... | reverse complement strand
TAGTTACTGACTTGGGCGTTTTTGATATTCGAGAAAGTGCATTTCATTTGGTGGAATTGGCTCCTGAGGTCACATTAGAAGAGGTCATTGCCAAAACTGCTGGAAAATTGGTTGTTTCCTAGTTGGCTCATTATTTTTCTTGTGGTTAAATATCGACGAATTTGAACTTTGTTCATGCTTTTATTGTCTAGGCATGAGAGTTAGCCATGTGTGATTAAGCAAAAGACCCCTTCTCGTGAGATAACAACGGATCTAACCTTACGCAACGCGAGTTACCTAAACCCCCTTCGCCAAAAAATACTTCTCAACCGGAGCACTCAATGCTGAAAGATTATCGTGATCACTGGCTTTCGCGGCGTCTATGATGTCACCGTTTTTCATCTTCACCAAAATGCCCTCATTCATGCTGTTGTAAGCACGGTTGTCGACTTTTCCATTCAACACGAAATAACGGGCTTCTTCACGACTGATGTTGTATTCATGCTGAATGTCTTCAATGGCCTGCTGAATGCTGCTCTCTGGAATTTCATTGCGCGAAATCTCAATCTTGAAAAGCCGGCGCTCGACAATGCGCGTTGACAATTGACTCAAAACAAAATCGGAATGCGAAGCCCACACCTTCAAAGCCCCCAAAATGTCAATGTCATCTAACTTCATAAACATCTCGAACGCCTCGTCGCCCTCTTCAAAATGCGACAACGAGATCTTGTTGTTCAAGAAATATTGCAACGCCGGTGACGCCCACAATTGTTCACCCTGATCTGCCAATTGCTTCGCTCTGCGTAAGGCATTCACCAACATATATTCGGCGCTTAAAACGGTTTTGTGCAAGTACACTTGCCAATACATGAACCTACGCGCAACAATAAATTTCTCTATGGAATAAATGCCCTTCTCTTCCACCACCAACTGATCATTCACCACATCAAGCATCTTAATCAATCGCTCACTTCCAACCTGACCCTCAACAACGCCACTAAAAAAACTGTCGCGAGCTAAATAATCTAACCGATCCATGTCGAGCTGACTACTTACCAACTGATGCATGAATTTTCGTGGATAGGTTCCGTTGAATATTTCTAAAGTAAGATCAAGCTTCCCTTTAAACTCCTGACTCAAACGCTCCATGGCGAATGAAGAAATGTGTTCATGATGAACCTCATTCACAATTGAGCTCTCAAGAGCATGGCTGAATGGCCCATGGCCAATGTCATGAAGTAAAATGGCACAAAGCAAACCCACTTCTTCCTCATTGGAAATGGAATGTCCCTTCAACCTTAATTCATCAATGGCATTCTGCATCAAATGCATGGCACCCATAGCATGTTGAAAGCGGTTGTGTCCAGCACCAGGATACACCAAATGAGAGAGTCCCAATTGTGTAATTCTACGAAGGCGCTGGAAATAGCGATGGTTAATCAATTCCAACACAAACCCATGTCGAATGGTGACAAATCCATAAACTGGATCATTGATCATTTTCCGCTTTAACATGCTGTAAAGGTATTTACTTAATTGCCTCTCCGTTCGAATCGAAATACTGAACTTCAAGTAATGCGTTGTTGCTAGATGATATCAAATCAATTTTGATTGCAAAACGTTTTTTCCATTTGGCTAAAATGGTGTTGAACCACCAACCTTTCGTAAGGTATGCTGCCAATATGGGGTGAACCGCAACCTGAATGTGCTTCAGTCCGGAATTCTGTACAATTAAACGAATGTTGTTTTCGATTTCATCTTCGAAAAGCAAAGCCGATTCAACTTTTCCTGTTCCATTGCATGACGGACAACTTTCGGTGGTCTCAACCTCGGTCACAGGCTTAACACGCTCGCGGGTAATTTCAACGACTCCAAATCTACTTGGAGCCAATACATTGTGCTTCGCTTTATCACCCTTCATGAATTCTTTCAGAGCATCATGCAGCTTTTTCTGATTCTCTTTCTGCTGCATGTCTATGAAATCAACACAAATAATCCCACCCATGTCGCGTAGACGAAGCAATCGAGCTATTTCTTTCGCACATTCCATGTTGGTTTGAAGTGCATTCTCTTCCTGGTCTTTGGCTGAAGCACTTTTTCTATTCCCGCTGTTCACATCAATGACGTGCATGGCCTCGGTATGCTCAACAATGAGGTAGGCACCAGACTTCAGATTGACTTGTTTCGCGAAACCTGATTTTAATTGACGGTAAATATTAAACGCGTCGAACAAGTCATTCAACTTGTGAAGCTTCACAATACCCTCTTGCTCTGGCGCAATACTTTTCAGATAGTTGCGAATTTCATGATACATCTTTTCGTCATTCACATGAATAGCAGTGAACTGATCTGACAAAAGATCGCGAAGTACAGAAGATGTTTTCTTAATCTCACTTAGAATACGCTTCGGAGGCTGTTGGTTTTTTAGATTTTTCACCATCTCTTCCCAACGATGCAAGAGATCTGTTAAATCTTGATCCAGTTCGGCTACGCTGGTATCAACAGCTTGAGTGCGCACAATAACACCCATGTTTTGTGGGCGAATTTTTTGCATGAGCTTCTTCAAGCGGTCACGTTCTTCTTCGTTTGTAATTCTACTTGAAAGTGAAACTTTGTTCGAGAAAGGAACAAGAACCAGGTACCTTCCTGCCAAGGTAATTTCGGCTGTCAATCGAGGACCTTTCGCCGAAATGGGTTCCTTCGCAATTTGCACAAGAATGGCATTGCCCTGTCCAATGGCGTCTTTGATTACACCGTCTTTTTTAAGTTCCGGCTCCTTTGAAATACCAGATAAATCGGCATTCACTTTCTCACCACCTAAAACCCGACGAACAAATTTGTTTACGGTTGGAAAATGAGGGCCTAGGTCCAAAAAATGCAAGAAAGCGTCCTTCTCATAACCTACATCAATAAATGTGGCATTGAGGTGGGGAACCATCTTACGGATTCGACCTAAATAAATATCGCCCACAGCGAATTGAGTGTTGCTTTCTTCACGATGCAATTCAACAAGAATTTTATCATGCAACAAGGCAATCTCAACGCCCTTGGCCGATGAGTGAATAACGAGTTCAGCGTTCAAGTTTGAGTAGAATTAAGCACAACAAGGAAGGAACCCGAAGGAACCTTCCGTGTCGTACAAGATTATCTTCATAAAGAAGACTAGCGAGTCTTCTTTTTGTGACGATTCTTTCTTAGACGCTTCTTTCTTTTGTGCGTGGCCATTTTATGGCGCTTTCTTTTTTTACCGCAAGGCATATTACTTATTATTTAATTTAATATCTATTCGTTTTACAAACACTTTCACACTGTCATTGATCTCACTTTCTTCTTTGTTGTTTCGAAGGAACTGCTTGTAGCGCAAATTGGCCATGGCTAAATTCCCTTCGAACTCATAAATTCTTCCCGCATAAAACAAAGCATTGGTTTCGGTTGAATCTATGCGTAATGCCGATTCAAAAGACTGCAGTGCTTCACTGGTTTTACCGGTGTTCAATTCACTCTCTCCCTTCAACACCCAAGAAGGTAAATGGTTGGAATTCACAGCAAGTACTTTATTGAACCACTCAATGGCTTTATCATACTGCCCTGATTGATGTGCAAATTTTCCGAGTTGGAATAGCGCCTTATCATTTGAAGGATTTTCTTCTACCAAATCCTTTAGAATTCCAATGCCAACCATAGGAGATTCCATGCTGTTCATGGGTCCGCTGCTTACAATATTCACAGCTTGCTTTAAACGCAGATCCTCGGTTAATGGCGGGTGTTTTGGAAGTAATAAAAAAAGAACGATGAGCATACTGCTCAGTAATATCAATAGTCCTATTACATAGGGTTTACGCATTTCCTGCAACTTTCACCTTCTCCTTCACTGAATCTACAAACTCTTTCGCTGGTTTGAAAGCTGGGATGTAGTGAGCAGGAATGGAAACGGTTGTTTTTGCCAAGATGTTCCTTCCCAACTTCGCTGCACGTTTTTTAACAATGAAACTCCCGAAACCACGCAAGTACACATTTTCTCCGGCTTCCATTGATTTCTTAACTGTTCCCATAAAGCCCTCTACTATAGCCAACACGTCGTTTCGATCAATTCCAGTTTTGTTCGAAATCTCTGTAACAATATCTGCTTTCGTCATCTTTATCCTTATTTGTTTGTTAACTTTTCCTCAAATTTGGGAGCGCGAATATACGGCTAAAATCTTAAAAACAAACCATTTCCAATGAAATACGCTGACATTCAATCTCTTTTGTTCTGGTACGAAGCCAACAAGAGGGATTTACCTTGGAGAAATACCCGGGATCCGTATTGCATCTGGTTGTCAGAAATCATTCTGCAGCAGACCAGGGTTGATCAAGGTTTGGCTTATTATTACAAGTTTGTAGAAGCTTTTCCGCGGATTCAAGATTTGGCGAAAGCCCACACAGACGAAGTTTTGGCTATGTGGCAGGGGTTGGGTTATTACAGCAGGGGAAGAAACCTACATGCAACCGCTCTGCAGGTCACTGAGATTGGAGGGTTCCCTTCTACATTTGAGGCACTTTTGAAGTTGAAGGGAGTGGGTCAGTATACAGCGGCGGCCATTGCCTCATTTGCATATCAAGAACAGGTAGCTGTTTTGGACGGCAACGTTTTCCGTGTTTTGAGTCGGTGGTTGGGAAGCCATCTTCCGATTGATGCTGCTTCAACACGAAATGAATTTCAAGCGCTTTTGAATCAATGGATACCGGCAGATTCTCCAGATATTTTCAATCAAAGTATGATGGAATTGGGAGCCTTGGTATGCACTCCAAAATCTCCGAAATGTGAAGAATGTCCTTTACAAAATTCATGTAAGGCCAACGCAGAGGGCAATGCAACCAATTATCCTGTTAAAAAAACGAAAGTGAAAGTGAGTGCAATGGCTTTGACTTATTTTGAACTTCATGTAGCTGGAAAAGTAGCTTTCGTGAAACGTCCGGATAATGGCATATGGGCCGGACTTTACGACCTGCCCTCTTGTTCTACTGAACAGGAAATGACAATAGATGAAATTGCGAATCAACTGCGTGATTGGGGGGTTCAAGGTGAATTGGAGTTTTGCCATGAAACGCGGCATTTGTTGAGTCACAGAAAAATTCAGGCTCGGTTCTACAAAGTGTTATGTGAACATATGCCAAGCAATGAATTTCAGTGGATAACCTTGAATGAATTGAAGGTGTTGGGTATGAGTACACTTCTGAAAAATTATCTGAAAAAACGCTATACGTCTGGCGCATAAGCAGAAATTGTGGGTGGTTCTGAAGCGGTCTAGTTTCGCCTTCAAATCAAAAACAATTTTTTATGTCAAACAATGTAAACAAAGTGATCTTAGTTGGTCACGTGGGCAAAAACCCCGAAGTAAAATCATTTGAAAATGGTGGAAAACTTGTGCAAGTGTCTCTTGCAACAAAAGAAACCTGGAAAGATGCCGCTGGAGCGAAACAGGAACAAACGGAGTGGCATCAGGTTGTGGTTAGGAAGGGTTCCGGTGTAAATTACATGGAGCAATTCGTGAAGAAGGGTATGCTGTTGTATGTGGAAGGGAGGTTGAAGTCGAAGTCTTACAAGTCGAAGTCTGGCGAGGAAAAAAGCGTGACTGAGATTGTAGCTGACGAAGTGAGTATTCTTCAGTCTGCGAAGAAGAGTGAAGAGGTTACTGCGGCTTAGACCGAAGTTCTGCTAATTTGGATTGATTACCTTTACTGAAATTTTTCAGCAAAATGTCATCTGAAGTTATAGCATTCCTCAGCAGCACAGGCCCTTGGGTGCTTGTGCTGCTTTTTTTATTGGGAAGTGCCGTTATGAGTGCTTCGGAAGTGGCCTTATTTTCATTGACCCCGGCACAGTTGAAGGAGTTGGAAGAAAGTGAAGATGTGAGTTCTAAAAACGTGTTGAAATTACTTCGATCTCCCAATGACGAATTAGCAACGAAGCGTCTCATAGCGTCAATATTAGTGGGAAATAATTTGGCAAATATTGCAGTAGTGATTCTTACTTCAGAGTTGGTGAATTCTTGGTTAAGTCAAAAGAATTGGGAAGAATGGGTGGTGTTTTTATTCAATGTTGTTGGCGTGACAACTTTGATATTGCTTTTTGGAGAGATCATTCCAAAGGTGTATGCCACCACGAATAATCTGAAGATTACAAAACGTGTTGCGTCTCTTTTTCTTACTTTGGACCGTGTATTTAGTCCACTTATATGGCTGCTATTAGGAATAAACCGTTGGTTTGATCGTTCAAATAAAGAGAAGTCGGAGAACATTTCTGTTGATGAGTTGGGTCATGCGTTGGAATTAACGCAAGATGAAAATAGAAGTGAAGAGGAGAATCGAATTTTGGAAGGAATAGTGACATTCGGAGAGAAGGAAGTGGTTCAAATTATGACCTCGAGAACAGACATTGTTTTTCTCAATCGGGCATGGAATATACATGAGGTAAAACGGGTCATTTTAGATTCAGGATTTTCGCGAATTCCGGTATATACCGAGTCGCAAGATGAGGTTGTTGGTATTTTACATACCAAGGATTTACTGGGTCAATTGGATGATGAAAATTGTGTTTGGTGGGAATTCGCCAGAGATGTTTTTTTCATTCCAGAGACGAAGCAGATAGATGATTTACTTGAGGAGTTTCAACGAACGAAAAAGCATATGGCTTTGGTTGTGGATGAGTATGGAACTACTGTTGGTTTGGTGACCTTACAGGACATATTACAGGAAATAGTTGGGGATGTTCACGATGAATTTGACGATGCGGGTGAACAGCTTTTCACTAGACTAGATACACAAACGATCATATTTGTTGCAAAAATTTTATTGGTAGATTTTTACAGGGTATTGGAGATAGACGGTGATGCGTTTGAAATGAAAAAAGGAGATAGCACTACCCTTGGAGGCTTTTTAGTTGAGCAAATGGGTAAAATTCCCGTTAAGGGTGATAAATGGGTATTTCAGGGTTTCGAATTCACAATTGAGGCTGCAGATGCACGAAAAATTTCACGAATTAAACTGAAGACATTGGGCGTATGATTGAGAAAATAAAAAATTGGAAGTGGGTCATAGCACTAGGTATAATTGTGCTTGGAGGTTTGATTTTTTTATCGCAATTGATTTTTGCACCTTCTTCAATTCCGAAGCCTCGGGGTTATTTTCGAATTGACTTACCTGCGAAAGATTATGTGCCATATCAGGGAGATTGCCCCTTGAATTTTGAAATAGGCAGTTACAATAAAGTTGAAATATTACCCTCAGACTCGACGGGAAGTTGTTGGTTTCAAATTCGATTACCAAAACACAGAGCAACAGTGCATTGCTCTTATTTTCCTGTTCAAGGCAATTTAGATCAGCTCATTCAGGAGGCCTATGATAAAACGGCCAAACACGATGTAAAAGCGACTTCCAAGAACAGAACGGTGGTTCGGATTGATTCTACCCGAGTGTATGGTTTAATTTATGATTTGCAAGGTGATGCAGCCTCACAACTTCAATTCTATGTTACAGATAGTACTGATCATTTTCTATGGGGAGCCCTGTATTTTTGGAATCGACCAAATGCAGATTCGTTGGCTCCTGTTTTGCAATTCATGAGAGAAGATGTAATTCACCTCATCAACACGTTGCATTGGAAGAGAACTAGCGCATCCAGCGAATAACGAGAACAACTAAGGTTCCCAGAAAAACTAAAATAGAGATTTTGTTGATGGTGTGCATAGCACGAAGATTGAAGTCGCCAGACTCTTTTCGAAAGAGATTGAAAGGGTTGGCGTAGTGCAGAATTTTTTTTATCATGGGTTTGAAATTGCGATCATACTTATTTCCACTTTAGCTCCTTTCGGTAAGAAGGCCACTTGTACCGTTTCTCTTGCGGGGTAGGGCGCTGACAAATAACTCGCATAGATTTCATTTACAACGGCGAAATCATTCATGTCATGAAGGAAAATCACTGTTTTTAGAACTGCATCGAAGCTACTGTTTGCGGCCGAAAGCAGAGCCTGTAAGTTTTTCATTACAAGATGTGTTTCTTCCTCAATGCTACTGGGTGTATACACTCCGGTTTCGGGAGATATTGCTATTTGCCCACTGGTAAAAACAAGACCGTTAGCATGTATGGCTTGCGAATATGGACCAATGGGTTTAGGTGCATCATTTGACTCTATAGCGGTTTTCATCGTATTCTTGTTTATTGAATCACAAACATAGTGAAGTCTTGATGCATCAAATTCTATTGATAGATAATTTTGATTCGTTCACCTACAATTTAGTCCATTATCTGGAGGGATTTGGAGTTCAGGTTGAAGTGGTTCGAAATGATGTTGTAGACGAAAGTTATGTGCAGGGTAAAAATGGAGTGGTATTGTCTCCTGGCCCAGGCCTACCTCATGCGGCTGGAAGACTTATGAGCATGTTATCTCATTTGGAAAACATACCTGTTCTCGGTGTTTGTCTTGGTTGTCAGGCCATGGGAGTATATACCGGTGCACAATTGCGCAATTTAAATCCTGTGCTGCATGGTGTTTCATCTTTTGGAAAAATTGAATGGCCAGGTGTTCTATTTCATGGTTTTGCTGAAACCGTTGAGATGGGACATTATCACAGTTGGGTTGTGGATGAAGAGACATTGTGTTTCAATTGGAAAGTCACAGTTCGACATGAAGACGGATCTGTCATGGCTATGGAGCACTGCACGCTGCCTTGGTTTGGAGTTCAATTTCACCCGGAGAGTGTGCTTACTCCAGAGGGAAAGAAAATAATTTGCAATTGGTTGAGTTATCTTAGCGCCACATGTTGAGAGCACTTATACTTTTTTCGATTTGTATCCATACGTCACACGCCACATTCGGTCAGTCATACCAAATTGCGGTGTTGAAGTACAAGGGTGGTGGAGATTATTACGCAAATCCGACGAGCTTGCCCAATTTGGTTCAGTTTGCAAACAAGGAATTAAAAACTACCATTTCGAAAGATGTTCCTTATGTAGAAGTGGGAAGTACTGATTTATTTAACTATCCGTTTGTTCATATGACGGGACATGGGAATGTGATTTTCTCTGGAAGCGAGGTGCAAAATTTAAGAATGTACTTGGAGTCAGGCGGATTTTTGCACATTTCAGATAATTATGGAATGGATCAATACGTTCGTCGCGAGGTAAAAAAGGTTTTTCCCGATTTGGAATTTGTTGAGTTGTCATTTGACCATCCGGTTTTTCATCAAAAATTTAATTTTCCCAACGGACTTCCGAAAATTCATGAACACGATAAAAAGGCTCCACAAGCATATGGAATATTTATTGAGGATCGATTGGCCGTTTTCTATGATTTTGAGTGTGATTTAGGAGACGGTTGGGAAGATGCAAGTGTTCACAAAGATTCAGAGGTAGCTCGATTGAAAGCGTTACAAATGGGGTCGAATTTATTGCAATACGTTTTTTGCAGATCCAATGAAAAATAATTTAGCCCATGTGTTAAATGAGGCAGTGGATCAATACAATAGACTGTCATTTATTGAACATGATCCCATCTCAATTCCGCATCGATTCGACCGAAAAGAAGACATTGAAATTGCCGGATTTTTAACTGCGATAATCAGTTGGGGGAATCGAGCTTCGATTCTCAAAAGCGCAGATTGTATGATGAATCGCATGGGGCATTCACCGTATGAATTTATTTTGAATGCGAAGCGAGGAGATGCTTTTACTAAAAACCAATCCATTCATAGAACATTTAATGAAGAAGATTTTTGGTTTTTTACTTTGGCACTTCGTCGTATTTACAACTATGAGTTTGGTTTGGAGATGGTGTTCACCAAAGGGTTTGATTTAGGTGGAAGTTTTGAGGCGTTGAAACATTTTCGAACAGTTTTTATGAATTCTAAAACACATCGAGCCTCAAAGCATATTGCAGATGTAGCACGTAATTCAAGTGCGAAACGGTTAAATATGTTTTTACGTTGGATGGTTAGACGAGATGAGCGGGGTGTTGATTTTGGAATTTGGAAAGGCATTTCTCCATCGAAATTATCCATTCCATTGGATGTTCATAGTGGGAATACAGCCCGACAATTGGGACTTTTAACTCGGCAACAAAATGATTGGAGAGCGGTGCTTGAGTTGGATGAGTCGTTAAGGAAATTTGATGCAGTAGATCCTGTTAAGTATGATTATGCTTTGTTCAGTCTGGGGGAATCTGGCATTTGGAAACAAAAGTAAAGGTCTCCCGAAGGGAGACCTTTATGTTTGTTTGCTTTTTCAATTAGGACAGTAATTGTTGGCGCAGTAGAAATTCGAATTGTTCGTTTTGTTTCGACAATCGTTTCATTTCTTTCTCTTTTTCTAGACTTTGACTATGTGCGTAACACGCCTCTTCAATCACCTTTGCAGTTTCATTTTGACTGAAAGGTTTACCAAGAACTCGAAAAACTCGTGCTTTATTAATGGCATGCATCATGGCATCTGTGGTTAGATTACCGGTCAGCAAAATGCGTTGTGTGTTCGGAAAATCCTGAGCCATACGCTGAAGGAAATCAATGCCATTCATCATGGGCATGATCAAATCCGAGATCAACACAGCAACTGGCGAAGATTGCATCCATCCAAAAGCTTCAAATACATCAGTAGTAGTTAAAACATTGTATTCAGAGTGAAACATTGTTTTGAATTGATGAAGAACAATAGGGTCATCATCTACAAAAACAAGTGTTGTTTTTTCGTTATTCATGTTGTTAGAGTGGGTATTCATAATCAATAGGTTTCGACCATCTTTTACTTGACCAGATCTCAAAAGGTTACAAACCAACCGTATTTTTTTGCGGAATCCCTTCTTTTTTAGGTTTGAAAGGACCTTTAGAATGCAGCATTTGTATGGATTCTAGAAGGTTTTGAGAATTTTCCAAAGATTTTTGTAAATCCTGCCGAAGCAATCGATTTTCTTCGGTGAGTTGCTTTAGAATTTCAGAGGTTTCTTCCAAGATATCGGATTTCAATTGATGAAAATCGATGTGTGCATAGCTATCAGAAACCATGAGCATGGAAGGTGAAATTTTATAAATCCCTGCTAATTTTCTGAACTCATCAATTCTTGCTATTCTCAGACCGTTTTCAAGTCGAGAGTATTCCGGCTGAGAGATACCAAGTACATCGGCAATGTATTCTTGTTTGTAGCAATACATTAAACGCAGCTCACGGAGCTTTGGATAGGGGAGAGAGTTTCTTTTTTTCATGGTGTTTTTTTTGCGAATATGAAACACCAGAAAACGAGAAATTGAGGAATTCGAAATTTTCGAAAGTTAGCTAACGCGCGAGTATATTAATTTTTTGATACTGGAAGGAATAGGCAGCAAGCCCAGTTGTGTTGCAAGTTGAATGGCTTCGGTTTCTGAGCTGCATTCTTTTTTGTCTTCTCCGGTCCAGGTTGTATAGGTCTCGGCTATTTTCTTTCGAATAGTTTTTTTGAAGTAATCTCCGATTTGAATGTCGCTGAATTCTGCCGTGCAATTGGCATTTTCCTTAATGCTATTTTCCATTTCTCTTCCAACCTCTTTGTTTCTGTCGAAGTATTGTCTTTCTTCAAGCATAATGAGGTATTTAACGGGAAAATTAATCAGAGCTGCATTGAATAGGTAAGCGAGGTTATTCATGAGTTCTGTTTGCTCTGCATCAGAAACAAAAACAGGTTTGACTACATTTTGAGCAGAGGATGGGAGGATTTCAAGTGTCCAATTATCCAGATGAATCAATGGAAACTGGAGATTTGGATTAGAATCACTGCAGCTCAGATATGATTTTTTTTCTAAAGAATAATTTCCCTTAGTTAGTCCTGAGAACTCAGAGTGATTCAATTTAAATTTTATTTTGTAGTGCTCTTTGTTGACACGAAATTTAAAAATTGGTAATGTGAGCACTGTATAAGCTATACCTGCCCATCGAATGACGTGTGGGAAGTCATTTTTGTCTATCAAAGAATTTTGACCTAGACCCAGGAAAAATTCAATCGTAAATTCCTGTGGTGTTATTTTTAAAATTCGAGCGATATTCTTATCTACATGTTGAATCTTTGCTTCGGCTGTATTGTAAACACTGAAAAATTCATTTTCCTTTATTTCTAATTTTTCTAGTAAAGGTATAATTTCCGAATATTCAACACCGCGTATTAAGTCCGCATCGATTTTCGAGAGAATAGATAATGCTATTATAGGATTTTTAGAATCAAAAAGCTGTTGTACTAAATCTAATTTGCCAGTTATGTTTTTCACAAATTCTTGCCAATTAATAGCCTTCTGATTCAATAGTGGATAGTTTGAAACAAGTTCCTTCCAAGTGGGAAAACAAATATTTTTTGACGGAATGATTCTACTATCTATCATAATTATATAATTCTGGATATTTTGGTTAACTAGGTTGTGTTGAAAATGGAAAAATAATAATAAAAAAATAAACACTGAACATGATAATTTAGACTCATGCGCAAATTGTTACCGGGTGCGGATTATATCGCCTCTCCGATTCTTCTGAATTATAGTGAATTGACCCCATTTGTTGGTGAGACCAATATTAGGAAAGAGGATATTATAGGTCTTGATGAATTTCAGAGAAATGGATTGATGAAAATCCGAAATGAGGTAGTTTTCACTGAGGATTTATTAGACCAATTGAAGAAAGGGTTTTCTCCAGATTTTGGCAATTGGGTTTATTTCCCAAGAATACATAAACTCATACAAATTATCGGTAAGGAAGATTTTATTCAGGTTCGGACTCTCCGAAACAAATACAAAATAAATTCGGAGGAGCAAGAATTATTTGGTCAAAAAGAAGTTTCTATTATTGGGCTATCGGCTGGAAATTCCGTTGCAATGGCAATTGCAACTGAGAGAATTTGTGGAAAATTAAATTTATTTGATTTTGATAGTTTTGAACTTTCTAATTTGAACCGCGTAAGCAGTGGACTAGGGTCAATAGGTTGGAACAAGGCTGTTCACACGGCCAATCAAATTTTGGAAATTGATCCGTATTTAGAAGTGGAAGTGATAGTTAAGGGTTTTCAAGGAGAGGAGAAGGATTTGGAAATATTGAAAAGATCTGATGTTGTAATTGATGAGTGCGATTCATTTGGTGTGAAGTTAGAATTACGGAAGGTTTGTAAGCATTTTATGAAGCCTGTATTTATGCACACAAGTGAACGAGGGATCTTAGACATAGAATTATTTGATAAAGAGCCTGAAAGACCAATGTTTCATGGGCTTTTAGATAATGTTGATTTGAAAAACCATAGAGAGGTTTTGGTTCATTTAATAAATCCAGAAATTGTTTCGGAAAGAATGCAATATTCTTTTTCAGAGCTAGGGAAATCAATTTCATCGTGGCCACAATTGGCATCAGAAGTAATAGCAGGGGGTGCAAATGTTGCAAGTGCGGTTCGCTATTATTTATCAAATCAAAATATTAAATCAGGTAGGTATTTTATTAATTGTGAGGAGTTAGTTTGTTAAATCAAAACGACATAATATATCAGGGGGAAAGTCTCGAGGTAAGTTTGATTGTTTCGAGGGCAATTAATGATTTAGAATTATGTCAAAGGTTTTCGGAGGGACATCGAAAATTACTTGAAAATCATAATGTAGATTTAGGCCCCGTAGATACAAGTTGGTATACTGACAGAAACGTATATATTTTAGTTGTAAAGGATGAGTTGAGTGATGAGATTCTTGGTGGTTCCAAATTGGTTATCTCCGATGGGAAAGGAAACCTGCCAATGGAAAAATTATTATCTGAGGATTATCCAGAATTAAGTGGTTTACTTTCGAATTTATCTAAAAGAGGAATTGTAGAAATTTCAAGTCTGTGGAACTCTAGATCT
>Ga0172373_10007729_pt1 | contig 13847 bp, 14 predicted proteins | sample Lak10m_2_FD_114546 | JGI IMG/M metagenome (GOLD analysis project Ga0172373, IMG submission 114546) | Freshwater microbial communities from Kabuno Bay, South-Kivu, Congo - kab_092012_10m | ecosystem: Environmental > Aquatic > Freshwater > Lake | place: Democratic Republic of the Congo... | reverse complement strand
CTCCGGCGCGCCGAAGGTCCGCGCCATGCAAATCCTCAACGAACTCGAAAAAAGCAAACGCTGCTCCTACTCCGGCGCCGTCGGCTACTTCGGCTTCGACGGCAACCACGACTCCTGCATCGCTCTGCGCACCGTCCTGCTCAAGGACGGCAAAGCGTTCGTCCAATCCGGCGGCGGCGTCGTCGCCGACTCCACGCCCGAAGGCGAATACCAAGAGACCGTGAACAAAGCCATGGCCGGCATGCGCGCCATCGACCGCGCAAGAAAACCGAAATGATGAAGAATTTTCACCACGGAGAGCACAGAGGGCACGGAGATATAAAAAGAGAAGCAGGGGTGGAATTCTTTCTGAAAAAGCAGCCCCTAAATTCTGATCCTTCCCAAAAACTCTTCTTCCTCTCCGTGTGCTCCGTGTCCTCCGTGGTTAAATCCTTTTCCCCATTCGCATGATCCTCGTCATCGATAACTACGATTCCTTCACCTACAACCTCGTCCAGTATTTCGGCGAGTTGGGTGCGGACCTGCTTGTGAAGCGCAATGACGAAATCACCACCGCCGATATCCAAAAACTCGCGCCCGAGAAAATCGTCGTCTCCCCCGGCCCCTGCACCCCGACCGAGGCCGGCATCAGTTGCGACACGATCCGCGAGTTCGGCGGAAAAATTCCCATCCTCGGAGTTTGCCTCGGCCACCAGAGCATCGGCCAAGTCTTCGGCGGCGAAGTCATCCGCGCCCCGCGCCTCATGCACGGCAAAACCTCGCCCATTCTCCACACCGGCGAGAATGTCTTCACCGGCCTCCCCAGCCCCTTCGAAGCCACTCGCTACCACTCGCTCATCGTCAAACGCGAAACCCTCCCCGCCTGCCTGAAAATCACTGCCGAAACCGCCGAAGGCGAAATCATGGGCCTCGCCCACCGCACCCTCCCCGTCTACGGCGTCCAATTCCACCCCGAATCCATCCTCACCCAGCACGGCAAGCAAATGCTGAAGAATTTTTTGGATTTGTAATGCTTTGAGTTTTCCATGCCCGAGCATCAATCCATCGAGTGGAAAGAGTCTTGGAGAGACGAGTATCTCCGATGGATTTGCGGTTTCGCCAATGCCAGTGGCGGCACGCTTGTCATAGGAAAAACCAACGACGGGATTTCACTGGGGGTCAAAAATTCCGGAAAGTTACTTGAGGAGATACCGAACAAGGTGCGGGACATCCTCGGGATTTTAGTGGATGTCAATCTTCGCTGCGAACAAGGGGCTGAACTTGTCGAGATTGCGGTTGAGCCTTACCCCTATCCCATCAGCTACAAAGGCGAATACCACTACCGCAGTGGAAGCACAAAACAGGAATTGAAGGGCGCGGCGCTGGATCGCTTTCTTCTCAGAAAACAGGGTCGGCATTGGGATGGCGTCCCGGTTCCAAATGTTGAACCATCGGAGCTTCAGACAGTCTCCCTTGCTTCATTCCGCAAGCGTGCCCACCGCAGCAAGCGGCTCTCGCCGGAAATTCTTCGCGAACCAGATGCCGCGCTTTTGGAGAAACTGCATCTCATGGAGGGGCATTACCTGAAACGCGCCGCCATCCTTCTCTTCCATCCCGACCCCGAGCGGTTTGTAACCGGCGCTTATATCAAGATTGGGTTCTTTCGCACCGATGCCGATCTTGTTTTTCACGATGAAATTCATGGCGACCTCTTCAGCCAAGTGGACAAAACGCTCGACACGCTTCGCGCCAAATATCTCAAAGCCTTGATTTCCTATGATGGAGTGCAGCGGGTGGAAAGCTATCCCGTTCCTGAGGAAGCCCTGCGAGAGGCAATCCTCAATGCCGTCGCTCATAAAGACTACTCCAGCGGTTCGCCGATCCAAATCAGCGTGTATGCAGACAAGCTCCTTGTTTGGAATTCCGGCCATTTGCCTCACGACTGGACTGTAGACCGACTGACACAAAAGCACTCCTCCCAGCCCTTCAACCCGGATATTTCAAATGCCTTCTTTCGCGCGGGAGCCATTGAATCGTGGGGTCGGGGAATCGAACGCATCATGTCCGCTTGCCGGGAATCCGGCACCCCACGGCCCACAATCGATTACGAACCCGGAGGCATCTGGATCAAATTCCCCTTTTCCACCGCCTATCTGGCCCAAGTCTCAAGCGGCACGGACGAGAAAAAAAGTTCGGGGAAAAGTTCGGGGAAAAGTTCGGGGAAAACCGAGGACAAGATCATTGCAATCGCTCGCAAATCCCCAGGAGTTTCCATTCCAAAAATCGCCGAAATCCTGGGCATCAGCACACGCGCCGTGGAAAAACAGATTCGCCAACTCAAGCAAGCCAAACGCCTCCGCCGCATCGGGCCGGCCAAGGGTGGCTACTGGCAAGTCGTGGGATGAAGAGACCCTGCCAACGCACCCCCCCTGAATTCGAAATCATGGGCCTCACCCACCGCGACCTCCCCGTCTACGGCGTCCAATTCCACCCCGAATCCATCCTCACCCAGCATGGGAAGCAAATGCTCAAAAAACTTCTTGGGGTTGTAATTTAATCTGAATTTTCTGACTATAACGATCTGATGTTTTGTTCACGAGTCCTCCGCCTCCTTCGCCTCGTCTCCGCCATCCTCTGCGAAATCGACGAAGACTGGCTCTCATCAAAACTTTACCTCAACATGAACCCAGCTGACGCAGCCCAAATCTAGATTTTACAGAAAATTTCTGGCCCGCCTTTTTTTAAATTTCAAATTTTCTAGATTCGAATTGCAGATGCGGTTCAAATACGCTGAATTTAACATTCCGACGAACTTTATATTCCCTCAACTTCAGTTTAGATATCCTGAAATTTTTTTTATTCAGACCATGTCCCAAGAAAATGACCTCTTTGAGTCTCACATTCCTCTTTCTACGGCAATTGCACTTGAATATCTCAATATCCCGATGGTTGATGCCTCTGAATGTATATCGGTGGCTCACCAAGCCCTATGGCGTGCTGCGACTGGGTTTAACCCCCAGAAGGGAAACTTCAGCAGCTTTGCCTCAAAATCTATCAGAAATGCATTGAATAGTCTTTATGCCAAGCAACTCAAAATCTCAAGAATTTTCCCAGAAAGTTTAGATGCAGCTCCCAACTGGCCGGAGTTCAAGGATTACAATTCTGAATCGAGTGCCTTAGAGATTTTTGATATCAAGGAAAGCGTCCAAGCCAAGGTGCGATTAAGCGAAACAAAAACGCTTCTTCAAGATATGATGAAGACATTAACGCCTAGAGAAAATATTGTGGTTGAATATATTAAAAATGGAAATTCATTTTCTGAAATCGGCGGTCTTTTAGGGATTTCTAAACAAGCCGCACATAAAATTGCGAGTGTCGCCTTGGAAAAGCTAAGAATGCGAATGGAGGAATCCGGGTTCAGTGGAATCGATTCTTATGGTCTTCTCAAAGAGGGCAGTGAATCCATGGTTGGTTGACGATTTTTCAGCGGAGCAGTAGACAATAAAATACGATAAAATGAGACCGCCGCCTATACAAATCCAAGAACACACATTTTTTTTTCATGCAAATGGCGTAACAGAAGGGCCGATTAATCTTGGACTCTTAAAATCCTTGGTTTTTGCAGGTCATTTGCCAAAAACTACAATGATCAAAGGCAAGTCTGTCGATAATTGGAGCAAAATCGAGGATGTTGTTAATCCTCCCCATTTTGGCAAGAAAAATTCTCAAGAACCATTCCAGTTATTTCTTGCAGCACTAATAGTGTCAGGCGTTTTGCTATTTTTTATTGTTATCCTTTTTCTTAACGATCTTAGCAAATCAAGCGGAAATGTTTCAGCATCTCGAAAAGCCGCTCCCCCCGCCTTTCAACCAACCCCAACACCTCGTCCTGCTAGCCAAGCGACTAGTTATCGCCCTGCATCTACACCCACCGCAACATTTCCGACATCAAGCCTATCAGCAAATCATCGAGCTGTTCCCGCGCCAGAAACTTCCACGACACCAACTGCGGCATGGACTTCTACAACGCCTGTTCCAAAAAAATCTATCGGTTCATCAACTGGATATTCCAGCGGTTCGGAATACAAAAGCGAAACAAAAATTTCTCAACAAACTACCACGCAGCCTGAATATAGAACATATACCTCAGCGGATGGAACAACCTACTCAGTATCAAATGCCGATTATTACCGATTGTCGGCAATTCGGGAAAGAATCTCGAAAGAGGAGGATGCAATACAAACAGCGCAAAATGCGCTCATGAGTCTTGGAGACAGGATTGACTCTAAACGGGCTCTGGTAAATAGCTACAGCCAAAAATCAGTAAATGATTTTAATGCATTGGTATCTCAATACGAGAGACAAAGAGTTCAGTTGAATGCTAAAATCGACAATTTCAATAGAGATGTTAACTCATTCAATGCGGAATTAGAGAGAGTTGGAAGGAGGTTACGCTAAATGGGCATTCTTGCAGATGGTCAACTTCTTCGGGATACTTATGAAGTAGAAAGGTATCTAGGTGAAGGTGCTTTTGCAGAAGTTTATCGCGTGAAGCATCGATTTTTAGGTAGACAAGCCATGAAAGTATTCAAGCGCAGTGGCATGACCATGGATGAAATTGAAGACATGCTAGGAGAGGCAATCATGCTCTCCCGTATTGGACATCCTAATATCGTCAGAGTTTTTGATGCTAATGTTATTGAAACACAAGGTGTTTACTATGGGTATTTTACAATGGAAAATGTGCCAGGCGGAAGCTTGGAAAAATTCTGGCACTCCCATGGAACATCTTTTATTCAAATCGATACTGCCATTGATCTTATCAAGCAAGTCTGTCGCGGTCTTTCGTTAGCTCACAAACACAATCCGCCAATAGTTCATAGGGACATAAAGCCTCAGAACATTCTTGTCGGATATGAACCCGATGGATTGAGGGCCCGAATTAGTGATTTTGGGTTAGCGAAAAAAGTTAACCCGCTTACCCTTTTGGCGACTGCGGCAGGGACTCCCGCATTCAAGCCACCAGAAGTCTTTTCTGAGAGTAAAAGTGATTCCTGTGCAGCTGATGTATGGTCAATTGGAACGACTCTGTATTTACTCCTTACTGACCAGTTGCCCTATAAATTGCCTGAAGGTTTAGGTTGGGGAACCCGCAATCTATTTCAAGACAAAGTTATGCCGGCTTCAAATATAAATCCGGATGCTAATACTGCACTTGATTCGATTATTTCAAAATCGTTAAGCCACGATCCTAAAGATCGATTTCAAGATGCTGCCGAAATGCTCGATGCCCTGAGTCGATGGAAACCGGGCAGGAATAATTCTTCATCCAAGCCGCTCCACATGAGTAGCGATGCAACGAAGTCTGTCTTAGGGATCCATTCCGAACCCGATCGAGAAGAGGGTGAAATATTGGCAGATGAATCTCTAAAACTAAAACGAGAGGGTCGACTGACCGAGGCTGCCGATATTATGGAAGAGGCATTTAATAAATATCCCGGCCTTCGAGCGAAGTATTCTCATCAAGTAAAACTTTGGAGACGAGGAATTAGTATGTGAATATGGTGGATGATAATGTTGAAATAAATCAAGGATGTGCGGCTTTGCTTGAGGCCTCACATATAAATCTCTACCGTGAGAATACATTCCGTGTAACAGGACTCCCGGTCGACTCTTCTGAAAAAGACATCAAAAGACACGCGGAAAAGCTCAAGTTGTCCGAAGAAATGGGCTTTTCTCCAGAATATAAAGTGGCTTATGCATTGAATCCACCACCATCGGTTGACCAAATTCGTCAGGCACTTGCTCGTTTGAAGGACCCTGAAAAGAGACTCATTGATGAATTCTTTTGGTTTTGGCCAGTAGAATTTGGAAAAAGCACAGAGGATTCTCATATTCAATCTTTTTTGCATGGTGATGCAGATACTGCATTTAAAGGTTGGCTGGATTTAGAAAGCGACAAAAACCTCAGTCACATTGCCACCCATAATTTAGCAGTATTATTTCATTTGCTTGCGTTGGACTGGAGCCATTTTCACATTGAATCCGATATCGACGAAGATCGTGAGAGAAAAATCAAGTCGTATTGGAAAGAGTCCTTTGCTAGATGGGAAAAAATCGTCGATGACGACAGAATATGGGAAACCCTAAAAAGTCGAGTCGCATTCTTTAATGACCCAAGACTCAAAACGGGATTCGTTCGCAGATTGCGGGATAATCTACCTGAAGCTCTCGACAAAATAAACGCTGAAATTGCCTTGGATTTTGCCCAGCAAGGAAGGAACGAATGGGCAAAGATTCATGTTCAATTCATGAGAGAAACCCATCAGGGTTTAGACGATGTGGAGAAAACTGCCAATCTCGTTTTGGAACCCACCAAAAAAAGAGTTCTGCAATTTTTAGAGACAGCCAAGAGGGAGGTATCCAAAAAACCAGAGGACGGTTCAGGGATTGCCCAAAATCTTTTAAAGCAGACTGCACCACTAAAAAATCTTTTTGATATGTTCCATGGGGCTGATTCACATCATGGAGCGGATTTGTTTGATGAGGTTTCATTAACAATAATTAATTGTATAATTTCATATCAAAAAAATACGAATGATAACAAGTCATTTGTTGATGTATTGCAAAAGACCATGCCATTGGCAACTTCGGTGGATGTCAGGCAAAAAATAAAGAAAAATATAGACATAGGTTTAGGAAATCTTCAGGGGGAAAAATTCAAACCTATCTATGATGAGTTAAAAAAAGTCCAAGAGAGCAAGGAAAAGCCCTCAAAAAAACTGCAAGTTATAAAGAATGTATTTCTTCGTCAATTGTTGGTAACTGCGCAAAATGATGGATGTGATAATGAAGGCTACTTTACATTGAGCGATTCAATTGCGATCGTTTTAAGAGGAATTTCCACGGAAGCTCACAATAGTGATAATGATTTAAGAACTGCAAGTGATGCAATAAAACTGGCAGTAAACTTAGTGCACGATGATGAATTAAAAAAACAGTTTATTGAGGATGAGCAGTATATTAAAGAAAAAAATGGAACAGCGACCTGTTACTTTTGTAGTTCAAATCAAGGGAATCCATTAAGGACGATTAAAATTCCGATGCACTTTGTTACGAGTCGAAGAACTGATGGAGTAAGCTACAATAAAATGGAAGTTTCTGTTCCCAGGTGCGGAGAGTGCTGGAAACATCATCTTTCTGGTTGGGCCCCAGTCGCGTGGGCATCCATCATGGGGATGTTGCTTGGTGGTTTTTTTACGCCATGGTCGGCAACAATAGGTGCTTTCTTCGGCTCGCTGCTTTTCCTGTATCTTAGCAGATCAGTAATTGTGGGTTGTTTGGCCGCTGTTCCCCAATTAGCTTTATTTGTTGTTATTGGCATCGGTGCTTGGGTGTTTTCTACATTTGGAATTGTTGAATCAGAGGAAGCCAAGTTTCTGTCGCTTAATATGCTCGGAGGTGGAGCAACGCTGGCCGCGCTGACGATTTTGGTGCTTAAGTTTCGTAAAGGCAAAAAATCGCCTAATGAATTAGCTTTAGGCTTTCCAAGGGTAGCTTCCCTCATCTCAAAAGGATGGGAATTAGGAGAAAAACCATAAATAATATAAAAATATGAAAATACCGCCAGAACTTAGCTTGCCAAAGCCCAACTTTCCCGATCCTGCGGAACTTTTGAGCAACTTAGAAAGATTGAAAGATAGCTCAATAAACTCCCCAAATATATCTTTATCTGTTACATTTGTTGAAAAAATAATATCGATTGCCGTAAATGTCTGGAGGATTAAATCTCGCGTTATCTCCCCTGAGACAGGAGATCCTAAAGAGGAAATTCAATCTGCTGAAGTTAAAAAAATATCGAGAAATCTTGAATCCATAATCCATTGTTTTCAGGAGATGGGCTTGGAAATAATTGATCGAAAGGGACAGCAATTCGACTACGGCTTGCCTGAAAAAGTTGTGACAGCAAAACAAACGCCAGGAATTTCTAAAGAAACGGTCATCGAAACAATCATACCCACTATTAAATGGAATGATAAATTATTTGCCGGTGAGGTTGAAATAGCTACGCCACTGAACTCAGAAACAAAATAACTAACTCTATGCAAAGAACAACTATTGATATTGGAATTGATTTAGGAACAACAAACAGTGCAGTTGCTGTTCTAGAGGGGGTGACGCCAAGAATTTTGAAGAACAACGACGACCACGATGTCACTCCATCTGCTGTGGGATATGGGAAAAATGGACAAACAATTGTAGGTCATAGAGCAAAAGGGCTCATTATCGATAAGCCAAATGATGCTTATTTGGAATTCAAGAGAAGAATGGGAACTGAGTTCAGTTATCAATTCAAGGCGAGCGGGCTCACAAAAAAGCCGGAAGAATTGTCCGCTGAAGTTTTAAAATCATTGCGAGCCGATGCAGAGAGAGCCTTGGGAGAAGAAATTCAAGCTGCAGTCATTACAGTCCCTGCAGCATTCGAGCTTCATCAATGTGATGCAACTCGGAAAGCAGCAGAACTGGCTGGTTTTGGATTGAGCGCCCTTTTGCAAGAACCAGTCGCAGCTGCCCTAGCATACGGATTTCAGTCCGATGCCGAAAAAGCCTATTGGTTGGTTTACGATTTTGGTGGAGGAACATTCGACGCCGCGCTTATTAAGGCAGAGGAAGGTATTATCAATGTCGTTCACCATGGTGGAGACAATTTCCTCGGGGGGTCGGATATTGATTGGGCAATAATTGAAGAGATAATTATTCCGCGCTTGTCGTCTCAATATGATCTTCCTGATTTCAAGCGTGGGAGCTCAAAGTGGAGTCGCGAATTGCTCAAGATAAAGCGCGCCGTGGAAATGGCAAAGATTGAACTGACTAGTCGCGAAAAAGCTATGCTGGTGGATTGCAATTTCGAAGATATATCCGGGGAGGAAATTGACTGTGAGGATATTGAATTGTCTAGAAGCGATATAGCAACAATTGCAGAACCATTCATAACTAAATCTGTTGAGATATGTAAAAAGGTCCTTTCAGAAAAGTCTCTTAACATTTTTGACTTAAGTAAGATAATCTTAGTTGGGGGCCCTACAAAAGCTCCCTATTTTCGTTCAATTCTAAAAGATCGATTTGGAGATAAAGTCGACCATAGCGCAGACCCACTAACGGTTGTCTCAAAAGGTGCTGCTGTTTTTGCCGGAACTCAAAGAATGGACTCAAAGCTAATGCGAAAAGCAAAGATTGGTGAGTTCCAAATTGAATTGAAATACAAGCCAATTGGCCATGAAAATGATCCTGTGATTGCTGGTCGTGTGGTTAGTCCTTCAGAGGATTCGATAAATGGCTTCACTATTGAATTTGTCAATCAGGCTTCAAAGTGGAGAAGTGGAAGAGTTCCATTACGATCTGATGGTGCGTTTATGGCAAATCTCCTTGCTGAAAAAGGCAGTAGAAACACTTTTTCAATCGAACTTTTAGATTCTACAGGAACAAAGCAAGTAGCTATACCTGAATCTCTAGTCTATACGATTGGTGCTGTTGTGGAGGAGCAGCCTCTTATCCACTCCATGGGCGTTGCTCTAGCTGGGAATGAATATGTGAAGTTTTTTGAAAAGGGCGTCGGATTGCCCGCTCAAACAAAAGGGAAAATTCCGTTCCGAACAATTAAGGCGCTCAAAGCAGGAGAACATGGAACTTGTATTGCTATCCCAGTAACTGAAGGAGAGAATGAGATTGCAGATAGAAACCGACTGATAGGAGTTTTTGAAATAACTTCTGAAATGATACGGCGGGACCTTCCTGCGGGATCAGAATTAGAGGTTACTTTGAAAATTGACGAGTCCCGAATTATTACTGTCTTCGCCTATGTTCCTGTTCTTGACGAAGAATTCACTCATCAATTTGACCTTAGAAGAAAGGTTACTGATCAAAACAGAATTGAACAAGATTATGAGAACGAGAAAAAAAGAATCAACGATCTGATTCAGAAGGTTGAGGAAAACGAAGATGAACAGGCATCTAAAAAATTATCTGAAATTAAATCATCAAAACTTGTTGCAGAAATAAAGCGCGAACTTTCTGCTGCCAAGGGCGATCCAGATGCGGCTGAAAAAGCAGATAAAAGACTTTTAGAGTTAAAGTTATTACTGGATAAAATTGAAGAAGAAGCTCATTGGCCGTCGTTGGTTCTTGAAGTTAAAGACTGGTTGGCTCAATTGGAGGCATTGGCAAATCAACACGCTAATGATGAACAAGATTCCAAATTCAGAGTCCTCAAGCAGGAAACATTGCAGGTAATTGAATCCCAACAAAAAGATAGGTTACCGCGAAAGATGAAGCAAATTCAAGATTTGTATTATGATATTTTATTCTCGCAGCCGGCATTTTGGGTCAACCAGTTTACAAATCTTCAAGGTCGCATCAACCAAATGTCGGACCAGTCTGAAGCTGCTCGTCTTATCAAACTTGGCCAAGGGTATCTTGAACAGGATAATATTGGAGGGATTCGCAATGTTGTATTCAAACTATGGGATCTCTTGCCTCGTGAAGTTATAGAGGAAGTCCAGCGCGGATATGGCTCAACGCTCACCCGTTAAAATGAGCAAACAGCACCAGAAAAGAGTTTTAGATTCATTCACTTACAGGCTTAAAATTGCTCGTGCTGTAGAACTCGCCTCTTTTGGTGCTCTTGAGAATGCAGAGAATTTAATTATGAACAAAGGATTGGGACCACAAACCATCGAAGAGAATGACATTCTTGCAAGAATATATGTTCTGCAAGGGCGGTATTATGATGCACGGAAGATTTGGTCCTCTGCATTAGATTTAGAGCCACAAAACGATTCTTTTAGAAATGCCCTGGATAGTTTAGAAAAAATTATACATGATTTAAAAAACAGGAGAAAAGTAACATTCCTAGCTGTAAACATCGGTTTGATTATAATTACTACATTTTTACTAAAACTCCTGATTAAATAATTTTATTGTGAATTGTGGTGAGCAATTTGAAAAAGCACCAGATGCCCCCCCCCGCGCTACCAACTCATCGCAAGGCAGCGAATTTTCCCATCTCGATTGTTGATAATATTTCATTAGAAATTGATGAAAAACTTGATAATGAAAATGAGTCTAGTAAAGTCTCAACCCCCAAAACTTATCATACTGAAAAATCGATTCAAAATAATGTCATTCATTCCAAACAAATTTATATAATTTATTTATCCATTTGTGTAATTTTAGCAATAATCGCGTTAATTCTACTCAATAACTATTCAAATTCAAAATTTACGCAACATAAAAATCCCAATAGCAATTCAGATAAAAAATCTAATGTAATTAATATAGATAACTCAAATGATGACAAGAACGATTATGACATTGAATACCACAAATTAAAGGCATCGATTATCAAGGATGGTTTTTTTCTTAAAATGGCGGCTCATCGAGAAGCCGCAATCCAGAATACAGAAAAATCTTACACTGTTAATGGATTGCGTGAAGGAAACGCCCTAAATCTACGAGTAGGGCCTGGCATGGAGTTTGATGTTATTGGGAAAATTCCCAACCGCTACGCTGGAATAAAAATTATTCAAAATGATCCTACACAATCAGAATGGGTCTTGATTAATATTTTTACCAAACAAGGGTATGTTAATGGGTGGGTCCATCGATCCTATTTACGCGAGGAATGATCAAGTATTCAGAATCCTTAAATCTAGTTTGGAAAATTTCTACCATCGAGGCTCGAAATCTTTCTGCTAGATTTATTGAACCCCAGCACCTTTTTTTAGGTTTGCTTAAATCTGTAGATATTAAATTGAGTGCTATTTCTCAATTTCACGAATTTGATACTCCTAAACTTGCTGAAATTGCTCGTGATTTGTCTGATGTTCGGATGGCATTTGATAGGTGCCATATTGAATCTACGCCAGTGCGCAGGCGATTAAGAAAAATCGAAATCGAGAATAAAGAAATTACATTATCGGAAAAAAAACTTCGAAGGAGCACTGAATCTCGCGCTATTTTTAAGTTCGCTGAAGCTTATGTAGGGGATGGAGTAGTGAAGCCGATTCACATTTTATCAATAATTTCTGAATCGCAAATACCATCAATCTTGAATGTTTTGGATTATTATCAAAATAGTATATCTTCTCTGTTAAATGAGTCCACATTAATTGCATTGGCGGATTTAGATAATTCTCAAAAACTAGATTCTTCCACTTTTTCGGATTTCATTAATCTGGTTCAAGCTTACGGATGGAAACTTGATTGGAATCGCACTTTCATTAAAGGAATTCTCAATTGGCGTCTAAAAATTTCTAAAAATCATATTTCCCGCATAATCCATGTGCAAAACATCGATGAAGCAATAACGGAACTATCAAAACAAATTACCAAGAAATAAGTAAATAATATGACAACCCAAAGAAAGTAGGTGCATCTGCCATGACTTTCTTAAATCACCGGTTTAATCATAGTCGATTGACAAGGAATACTCAAGGTGCTGATAAATAAATCTTCAAATACTTTAATGTTACGGCAATCAACCGAAGCAAATGCTGATTATCATAAATAATATTCAAATCAGTATTCAAAAATAAATACTATAGAATATGATATGAGACTTCCTTCATATGATGCCGTTATATGGTTTCGAGTGCCTTCAACCCCTCCAGATCTCTATGTCCGCATTCTCGAGAAAGCCAATATCACCCCTTACGAATTAACCGAGTTAACCGGCGTCCGTGATATTCACTGGGGATTTTCAAATGTGCCGATGCCATTGAATTTGCCGAGAATCTTTTGGAAGGGTCTTGCCCAGTTTAGAGGGGAAAATGGCGGGTTTGTTTCAGAAGGATTGAGTAGATGTTATCAAGCCGATGGTTGAAACGCCACTCCGATTCCTTGAGGTGGATTAGGAATTTTTCCTTCCTGACCCCGCGAAGTTTCGCCATGCGAAACTTCGCAAAACTCCAGAAGGATTCGATGCCGTTGACATGGTTTTTTCCGCGGGCAAATTCATTTTGATGGTGGTGAATTCTATGGTGCCGATAGCCATTGGTTACCAGTCCGTCATAAGCTTTCCAACCATCGGTGTAGACATCGCTGCCTTGCACGATCCGACCTTGAAGAATTGGCATAAGTTCAGCCTTTGAGCAGTTTTGCACGACACTCACAAAGACTCGTCCTTGCCGCTTGTGCAAACCAAGGACCGGCGTTTTCCCACCGGCTCCGCGCCCGCGTTTTCCCCGAATTCGTTTGGCTCCAAAGTAGCTTTCATCCACCTCGATGTCCCCGACAAATGGCCTGGCTTCCTGGATCGCCAGTTCCACGATTCGGTCTCGAAGAAGGGAATAAATGCGCTGGGTCGTTTTGCGGTTGAGGCCGACCAAAACCGCAGCCGAGGTCGCTGGAATATCCACCGAAAAACATTTCAAAACCCTGCGGAATTTGACCTCTGAAATGTGGGACTTTTTCTGATACTTGTTCTTCAATGATGGTTAGTGCTTTAACCATATTCCTGACTCCGTAACTGGGCAAGACCCTTTGGAATTCGCAGCCATGGAGGATGTCACCAAACTGACAGTAATCGGATCCTCGGTTGGGCGAAAAGTTTACAAGGATAGCCATTCCTGAGGGCGTCTTCCGATTGCCGCGTGGAGTCTCAGGGCCAGTTGGCGAAATACTAAAAAATCTCAACTTTGTATTTTTCTGACACCACTTTTTTACAAAATCGTCACTTATTGATAGATGCTGCTGACTTTTGAGGCGTGGCTTTCACGAGTATAGGACGACACGGAGGTCATCCCTCCAGCTTTTCCTGCTGCTGAAGATTTCCGAGATTGGATTCCTATGATTTCCCACTTGGCGAATGT
>Ga0172373_10007726_pt1 | contig 13850 bp, 13 predicted proteins | sample Lak10m_2_FD_114546 | JGI IMG/M metagenome (GOLD analysis project Ga0172373, IMG submission 114546) | Freshwater microbial communities from Kabuno Bay, South-Kivu, Congo - kab_092012_10m | ecosystem: Environmental > Aquatic > Freshwater > Lake | place: Democratic Republic of the Congo... | reverse complement strand
GCCGCGATCTCGGCCACCCGCGGGCGCCCCAGATCGGCCCATTCATGCGAGATGAAGCTGCACCCGGCGGCGTCGTAGTCGGGAATGGCGCGCAGCCGGTCGCAGGTCTCGGGCGAAAGCGGCGCCCACTCGGCCGGGTCATAGGCCGAGGTCGTCAGGCCCCGCGCCAACCCGGGCGCCAGACGCGCGAGGCGCATCACCGCATGCGGATTGAAGGACATGAGCGCGCAGGGCCCGCAATAGCCCGCCAGATCCGCCGCCGCCGCAGCCTCGAGCCCGCGATCCTCGGGGCCCATGGTGCCGGTCTGGTCCTTGGACTCGATGAGGAGCGGCACCCGCCCCGCCACCTCGGCCAGCACCTCGGCCAGCGTCGGGATCGTCTCGGTCCCGCCGCGGAGCGCGATGCGGCCAAGCTCCGCCGCGCTCCGGCCCGCAACCGGGCCCTCGGCCCCGGTCAGCCGTTCGAGCGTCTCGTCGTGAAAGACCATCGCCCGCCCGTCGGCCGACAGCTGCAGGTCGATCTCGATCCCGTAGCCCGCGGCGATGGCGGCACGGATCGCGGCGCGGCTGTTCTCGGGCCGGCCGCGCGCCGGATCATGCAGCGCGCGGTGCGCGATCGGGCGGGCGCGCAGCGCATCGGGCAGGGGCGGGCGCGTCATCGCGGACCCCCTCAGGCCAGCTCGAAGATCGCCTCGATCTCGACCGCAACGCCAAGCGGGAGCGAGGGCGCCGAAATGGCCGAGCGCGCATGCCGCCCCACATCGCCCATGACCTCCACGAAGAGGTCCGAGGCCCCGTTCACCACCTTGGGCTGGTCGATGAAATCAGGCGTCGAGGCCACGAAGCCCGTGAGCTTCACGAGCCGCGCGATGCGCCCGAAATCGCCCCCGCAGGCCGCGCGCGCCTGCGCGAGGATCGAGAGCGCGCAGGCGCGCGCCGCGGCGGCGCCCGCCTCGATGTCCATGTCCTCGCCCAGCCGGCCACGGATCAGCGCCCCCCCCGATTGCGAGATCTGCCCCGAGACATAGAGCATCCCGCCCGCGATCACATGGGGCACATAATTCGCGGCCGGCGCAGGGGCCGGGGGCAGGGTCAGGCCGATGCGCGCGAGCGCGTCGTCGAAGGGGTGGGACATCGGGAACACCTCGTGCGGGATGATGCCCCAGCGATAGGGCCAATCCGGCCGCGCGGCAAGCCGGCCGATCAGCCCGCCGCGGCCGCCGCCGCCAGCGCGCGGATGCGCCCGACCATCGCCCGCACCCCGTTCGAGCGCTGCGCCGAAAGATGGCTGTCAAGCCCGAGCCGCGCCAGCGCGCCCTGCGCATCGACCGCGCCGACCTCGGCCACCGGCAGGCCCGCATAGAGCGCATGCATGACACCGATCAGCCCCCGCACGATCAGCGCGTCGCTGTCGCCCAGAAAATCGAAGCGCGCGCCGGGCCCGGCCCCCTCGATCATCGGCTGGATCCAGACCTGGCTCGCGCAGCCCTCGACCTTGGTCGCGGGGGTCTTAAGTTCGGCCGGCATCGGGCGCAAGGTCCGGCCGAGCTCAACGATGTGGCGATAGCGGTCCTCCCAATCCTCGAGGAACTCCATCGTCTCGGCGAGGTCGGCGAAGGCTGCGGTCGTCATTGGTCTCTCCCCTGCCCTCTCACCTAGGGGCTTGGCCGTCCGAGGTCCAGAGACGCGCGCAGGGTTTTCGCGGGCGCCGCGCTGCGCTATCGTGCGATGGTCGAACGCGGAGGACGGCATGACCCTGCACCGGATGGCGGCACCCTGGGCGATGATTGCGGCACTTGCCCTCGGGGGGTGCGCGACGATCTCGGAGTCGCGCCTCAACCCCGCGAACTGGGGCCGGGGCGGCGCGGCAGAGGAAGCGGCGGCCCCTCTTCCTGCTCCAGCCGATCCGCGCCCCCTCCTGCCCGAGGTCGCATCGCTTGTTGCCGATCCGACGCCCGGCGGCATCATCCTGCGCGCGACCGCCCGCCCCCCCGCCGGCAGCTGGGACGTGGCGCTCCTGCCCGTGGCGGATGCCCCCGAGGGGGTGCTGGCCTATCGGCTGGTCGGCTGGCAGCCGCCGGGCGGCGCCACCGCGCGGATCGTCGCGGCCGTCTTCATCCCCGACGCGGCGCGCCAAGGCGCCCGCATCGTGGTCGAGGCCCGCGCCGGCAGCCGCAGCCTGGCGCCCTGACCGCTCAGCCCCGGCGCAACGGCCGCAGATCGAGCATGCGGTGCACCGCCAGCCGATAGCCCGCCACATCCGCCCGCAGCGCGACATCGAGGAACGGCTTCCAGAGCAGGATCACCGGCACGTCGCGCTTGACCATCCCGATCATCGCCGCGACATCGGCCGCATAGCGGCCCGGGTCGCCCTCGAAACGCGCGCGCGCGCCGAGCGCCTCGAACTCGGGGTTGGCATAGGCGCCGAAGTTCCACCGCGTCGGCCCGGTGAAGAAGACGCGCAGGAAATAGTCGGGGTCCGACAGCAGCGCGGTCGACCCCTCGAAATAGAAGGGCAGCGCGCGCTCCTGCAAAAGGCCGCCGATCTGGCCTGCCGGGATGCGGTCGATCGCGACGCGGATCCCCACCCGCCCCAGCGCCTCGGCCAGCAGCACCGCCAGCGGCTCGGCCACCGCCGCCTGCGCCATGTCGAAGGCAAAGCGCGTCTCGAACCCCGCCCCGAGCCCCGCCTCGGCCAAGAGCCGCCGCGCCAGATCGGGGTCGGTGCGATAGCCCATCGGCTGGGGAAATGCCGTCCCCTCAGCCGCATCCGACCCGCCCCAGAGCGGCAGCCCCCGGCGCTGCAGCGCGGCCTCGAACATCGCCTCGTAGGGCAGCGCCGCCGCCACCGCCCGGCGCACGCGCGGATCGTCGAAGGGCGCCATCGCCCCGTTCATCCCGATGAGGTGGAACGACCCCGTGGGCAGCCCCGCCACGCGCAACCCCGCCTCGGCCGCGACGCGGGCCACATCGCGCGGCGCAAGATCCTGCACCACGTCGCAATCCCCCCGCCGCAGCGCCGCGAGCCGCGTCTCCGCCTCCGGCACGCGCCGCCATTCGACCGCCTCGAACCCCGGCCGCGGCCCCGACCGCCACGCCTCGAAGCGCGCGAACCGCACCGCGACGCTCGCCTCCCAGCCCTCCAGCCGATACGCCCCGCCCCCCGCCACGTTCAGCCGCAGCCACTCGGCCGCGAAGGGGTCGTCGGCGGTGGCATGCGCCCGCGCCGCCTCGGCATCGACGATGATCGGATAGGTCAGCGCGAGGTTGGGCAACGCCAGCCGGTCGGCCTCGGGCAGGTCGATCCGGATCGTGCGCGCGTCCTCGACCACGAATTGCGCGGGGTCGGTCATCGAGCCCGTCGCGAACTGCGCCCGCCCGATCGGGCTCGCGAGCACCCGGTCGAGCGAGAATTTCACATCCTCCGCCGTCACCGGCCGCCCGCCGTGAAAGACCGCGCCCGCCCGCAGCACGAAGCGCAGCGCCCGCCCGCCGCGCTCGACCTCGAAGGCCTCCGCCGCCTCCCCCTCGAGCCGGGCGGGGTCGAACCCCTCGATCCCCTCTCCCGCCGGCGCCGGCGCGAAGCGCACGAGCCGGTCATAGACGTTCCAGCTGATCTGGATCGATTCGCGGTTGATCCCGGGCGAAAAGCTGTCGGCCGCATTGGGCGCGCCCGCGCTCAGCACCCGCAGCACGCCCGCCCCGCCTTCGGCCCGCGCGATCCCCCGCGGCACGAGCCCCGCCCCGAGCGCGGCTCCGAGGAAGGCCCCCAGAACCCCGCGCCGGTCCATCACGCCCCGCGCGCGAGCGCCGCGACCCCGGTCCGCGCCATCTCGCACAGCCCGAGCGGGCGCATGAGCTCGGCGAAGGCGTCGATCTTCTCGGGCGTCCCCGTGATCTCGAAGACGAAGCTCTCGAGCGTCGAGTCGACCACATTGGCACGAAAGATCTCGGCAAGCCGCAGCGCCTCGATGCGCGCCTCGCCCCGCCCCGCGACCTTGAGAAGCCCCAGTTCGCGCTGCACCGCCGGCCCGTCCACCGTCAGGTCGCGCACCATGTGCACCGGCACCATCCGCTCGAGCTGCGCCTTGATCTGCTCGATCACCTGCGGCGTGCCCGTCGTCACCACCGTGATGCGCGAGCGGTGCCCGGCATGGTCGACCTCGGCCACCGTCAGGCTCTCGATGTTGTAGCCCCGCCCGGAAAAGAGCCCGATCACCCGCGCGAGCACGCCCGGCTCGTTCTCGACGATCACGGCCAGCGTATGGCTCCCCGTCGCCGGCGCGTTCGGATCGCGCAGGTCATAGGCCGAATGGCGCGACGCGCCCGTCCTGATGTTGAGTGCCGACATCTCCCGCCCTTCTCATCTTGGCCCAAATACCCCGGGGGTCCGGGGGCGGCGCCCCCGGCCCGGCCTCAGACCAGCACCGACCCCTTGGCGTCGATCACGCCCTGCGTCTCCGCCTCGCCCAGGAGCATCTCGTTGTGCGGCTTGCCCGAGGGGATCATCGGGAAGCAGTTCTCGTGCTTCTCGACGAGGCAGTCGAAGATCACCGGCCCGTCGTGGCGGATCATCTCCATGATCGCGTCGTCGAGATCGCGCGGGTCGCGGCAATGGATGCCCTTCGCCCCGAAGGCCTCGGCGAGCTTGACGAAATCGGGCAGCGCCTCGGACCAGGAATGGCTGTAGCGCTCGCCGTGCAGCAACTCCTGCCACTGGCGCACCATCCCGAGGCGCTCGTTGTTGAGGATGAACTGCTTGACCGGCAGGCGATACTGGATCGCGGTGCCCATCTCCTGCATGTTCATGAGCCACGACGCCTCGCCCGCGACATTGATCACGAGCGCGTCCGGGTGCGCGATCTGCACCCCGATCGAGGCCGGGAAGCCATAGCCCATGGTCCCGAGCCCGCCCGAGGTCATCCAGCGGTTGGGCGCGTCGAAATGCAGGAACTGCGCGGCCCACATCTGGTGCTGGCCGACCTCGGTCGTGATGTAGCGGTCCATCCCCTTCGTCAGCGCCTCGAGGCGCGCGACCGCGTGCTGGGGCTTGATCGTGCGTTCCGAGGGGCGGAAGGCGAGGCAATCGACCGCGCGCCACTCGCGGATGCGCGCCCACCAGCGCGCAACCCCCTCGCGGTTGGTGCGCCGGCCACGCTCGGTCCAGAGCGCGAGCACCGCGCGCAGCACATGGGCCACGTCGCCCACGATCGGCACCTCGGTGCGGATCACCTTGTTGATCGAGGAGGGGTCGATGTCGATGTGCGCCTTGCGCGAATGGGGCGAGAAGTCCTTGATCCGCCCCGTGATGCGGTCATCGAAGCGCGCGCCCACGTTCACCATCACGTCGCAGCCGTGCATGGCGAGGTTGGCCTCGTAGAGCCCGTGCATCCCGAGCATGCCGATCCAGTTCGCCCCCGAGGCCGGATAGGCGCCGAGCCCCATGAGCGTCGAGGTGCAGGGAAAGCCCGTCGCATCGACGAGTTCGCGCAGGAGGCGGCTCGCCTCGGGGCCCGAGTTGATGACGCCGCCGCCCGTGTAGAAGACCGGCCGCTCGGCGGTCTCGAGCATCTCGACAAGGCGCAGGATCTGCGCGGGGTCGCCCTCGAGCTTCGGGCGGTAGTGCTCGGTGCGGGTGCGGGCGGGCGGGGTGTAGTCGGCGGTCGCGAACTGCACGTCCTTGGGGATGTCGACGAGGACCGGCCCCGGCCGGCCCGACCGCGCGACATGGAAGGCCTGGTGGATCGTCTCGGAGAGCCGCGCGGTGTCCTTCACGAGCCAGTTCATCTTGGTGCAGGGGCGCGTGATGCCGACCGTGTCGGCCTCCTGGAAACCATCCGTGCCGATCATGAAGGTGGGCACCTGCCCCGTCAGCACGACGAGCGGGATCGAATCCATCAGCGCATCGACGATGCCGGTGACGGCGTTCGTCGCGCCGGGCCCCGAGGTGACAAGCACGACGCCCGGCTTGCCGGTCGAGCGGGCATAGCCTTCGGCCATGTGGACGGCGCCCTGTTCGTGGCGCACGAGGATGTGGCGGATGTCGTTCTGGAGAAAGAGTTCGTCATAGATCGGCAGCACCGCGCCGCCCGGATAGCCGAACACCACCTCGACACCCTGATCCTTCAGGGCCTGAACGACCATCTTCGCGCCGGTCATCGTCTGCGTCATCGTCTGCTCCTGCGTTCTCGCAACAAAAAGCCCCCGCTTCGGGGTCGGGGGCGCAAGGGGTCGGGATCTCGGTCGATCACATGCCCGTGCGCCGGCCTCCTGCCACGATGTCTGTTGCTGCGTCCAAGGTTGCCCCCGCTGCGATGCGGCGGACACTAGGGTGGCCGGGGGCGGGCGTCAACCGGCAAATTCGGCATTTTATGTCGCAGGGGGCACCAAATCTTTTCACTTGTTGCGCAAAACGCCCCTCTGGCGAGCGATCCGGAAAATCCGCTCCGGCCCGCTGCCCGCCCGCTGCCCGCCCGTTCCCCGCCGGCGCGCGCGGCGCCGCCCGCAGCCGTCGCGCCTTGCCTTCGGACACCCCGAAGGTTAGGTTCCCCGCGAAATCCGCGGGCCGTCGGAGCCCCCGCATCGAGGAGGCCAAGATGTTCGCAACACCCGCATTCGCCCAGACCGCCGGCGGCGGCACCGAGGCCTTCATGAGCTTCGTGCCCCTCATCCTCATCTTCGTCATCATGTACTTCCTGCTGATCCGTCCCCAGCAGAAGCGCGCCAAGGAGCACAAGGCCATGGTCGAGGCGCTGCGGCGGGGCGATCAGGTGCTGACGCAGGGCGGGATCATCGGCAAGGTCTCGAAGGTCAAGGAAGACGGCGAGATCGAGGTCGAGATCGCCGAGGGCGTGCGGGTGCGGGTGATGCGCGCCACCATCGCGCAGGTGATGTCGAAGTCCGAACCGGCCGCCTCCTGAGGGGCGGCGGGCCGTGCTGCAGATCGCGACATGGAAGCGCGTGCTGATCTGGGCGGTCTGCGCCGCGGGTCTCTGGGCGGCGATGCCCAACCTCTTCTATTCGCGGGTCGAGGTCCACAACGACGCGGCGGCCGCCGTCGCTGCGCGGGGCGGCGATCCGACCCCGGCCGAGGCCGAGGCGATCGCGCGCTGGCCTGACCTGCTGCCCGGCACGCTCGTCAACCTCGGGCTCGACCTGCGGGGGGGCGCGCATCTGCTGGCCGAGGTGCAGCTTGCCGATGTCTATGCGGGGCGGATGGACGGGATCTGGCCCGAGGTCCGCGACGCGCTACGCGCCGAGCGCGCAGCGATCGGCAGCTTCCGGCGGATCGATGCGGCGCCCGGCACCCTCAGGATCGCGCTCTCGAACCCCGAGGGGATGGCGCGCGCGCTCGAGATCGTGCAGGGGCTGGCCCGGCCGGTCGTGTCGCTGCTCGGGCCTTCGGGCGACGATCTCGAGGTCCGCGCCGAGGGGGCCGAGATCCTCGTCACCCTCTCGGAGGCCGAGCGCACCGCCACCGACGATCGCACCATGCGCCAGAGCCTCGAGATCATCCGCCGGCGGGTGGATGAGGTCGGGACGCGCGAACCCACGATCATGCGCCAGGGCGCCGACCGCATCCTGATCCAGGTGCCGGGGATCGGATCGGCGGCGGAACTCAAGGCCATCATCGGCACGACGGCCCGTCTGACCTTCCACCCGGTCACGGGAACCGCGACCGAGGCGACCGCGCCCGCGGGCGGGGGGGATGCGCTCGTACTGCCGTCCGCCGATGAGGACGGCGTCCTCTATATCCTCGAATCCAATCCGGTCGTGACGGGGGATGAGCTCGTCGATGCCCAGCCCGCGTTCGATCAGAACAACCGCCCGGCCGTCAACTTCCGCTTCAACCCGACCGGGGCGCGCAAGTTCGGCGACTATACGGCCGCCAACATCGGCCAGCCCTTCGCCATCGTGCTCGATGACGAGGTGATCTCGGCCCCCGTCATCCAGTCGCACATCCCCGGCGGGTCGGGCATCATCACCGGCAGCTTCACGGTCGAGGACTCGACGCAGCTTGCCGTGCTGCTGCGCGCGGGTGCCCTGCCTGCCCGGATGGAGTTCCTCGAGGAACGCACGATCGGGCCCGAGCTCGGCCAGGACAGCATCGACGCGGGGCGGATCGCGGCGGTCGTCTCGCTGCTCGCCGTCCTCGTGTTCATGGTGGCGAGCTACGGCTGGTTCGGGGTGATCGCGAACGCCGCGCTCATGCTCAACATCGGGCTGCTGTTCGGGATGCTCTCAGCCATCGGCGCGACACTGACGCTCCCCGGGATCGCGGGCATCGTGCTCACGATCGGGATGGCGGTCGATGCCAACGTGCTCGTGTTCGAACGCATCCGCGAGGAACTCAAGACCGCGCGCGGCCCGGCGCGGGCGATCGAGCTCGGCTATGAAAAGGCGCTCTCGTCGATCATCGACGCGAACCTCACGACCTTCCTGATCGCGGTGATCCTCTTTGCCGTGGGTTCGGGGCCGGTCCGGGGCTTTTCGGTCACGCTCGGGCTCGGCATCTTCACCTCGGTCTTCACCGCCGTCTTCGTCACGCGCCTGATGGTCGTGACGTGGTTCGAGTGGCGGCGACCCAAGACGCTGACGGTCTAGGGGGACGCGATGCGGCTGCGACTGGTGCGCGAAAATACCTCGTTCGACTTCTTCCGCTTCTGGAGGGTCACCTTCGGGGCATCGGCTTTGGCGGTCGTCGCCTCGATCGTGATCTTCGCGGTGCAGGGGCTGAATTTCGGCATCGACTTTCGCGGCGGCACCACGATCCGCACCGACGGCGCTGCCGAGATCGACATCGCCGCCTGGCGGGCGGCCATCGCCCCGCTCGGGCTCGGCGATGTCTCGATCACCGAGGTGTTCGATCCGGGCTTCGAGGCCGGGCGGCATGTGGCGATGGTGCGGGTGCAGGCGCAGGAGGGGGCCGAGGCGACCTCGCCCGAGCTGATCGCGGCGATCGAGGCGGCGCTCAGGACCATCGACCCGACGCTGACCTTCCCCGCGGTCGAGAGCGTCGGCCCCAAGGTCTCGGGCGAGCTCGTCACCTCGGCGCTCATGGCTGTCGGGCTGTCGCTGCTGGGCGTCATGGCCTATATCTGGGTCCGGTTCGAATGGCAGTTCGCGGTCGGGGCCGTCGTCGCCCTGATCCATGACGTCGTGCTGACGATCGGGATATTCTCGCTCTTCCAGATCCGCTTCGATCTCGCGATCATCGCGGCGCTGCTGACCATCATCGGCTATTCGATCAACGATACGGTCGTGGTCTTCGACCGCGTGCGCGAGAACCTCATCCGCTTCAAGCAGCGCGCCCTGACCGAGGTGCTGAACCTCTCGATCAACGACACCATGTCGCGCACGCTGATGACCTCGGGGACGACGCTGCTCGCGCTCGTGATCCTGCTCGTGCTCGGGGGCGACGTCATCCGCGGCTTCGTCTTCGCGATGACCTGGGGGATCGTGGTCGGCACCTATTCGTCGGTCTTCGTCGCCAGCCAGATCCTCGTCTTTCTGGGCGTCAAGCGCGACTGGACGAAGGGCGGCTCGGCCGAGGGGCCGTCGGGGACCCGCTTTGCCGGCAAGGACGGCACCGGCGCGTGAAACTGACCGAGGTTTCCTTCGGGCGCGGCCTGCCGATCGATGGCTACGGGCCGGGGTTCTTTCGCGTCGCGGGCACCGTCCACCGCGGGGCGGTGCTGATCGCGCCCGAGGCGGCGCTGCCCTGGGGCGGGTTTGCGGACGCCGCGGCGGTGCTCGCGCTCGCGGGGGCGATCGATGTCCTCTTCGTCGGGACGGGGGCCGAGATCGCGGCCATCCCGGCCGCCTTCCGCGCCCCGATCGAAGCCGCGGGGATCGGGGTCGAGATCATGAACACCCCCGCCGCCTGCCGCAGCCACAACGTCTGCCTTGCCGAGGGTCGGCGCATCGCGGCCGCCCTCCTGCCCGTCTGAGGGGCGGGGCTTTTCATTCGCAGCGCGCGCTCCTATAGCCCGGAAAACACGCGCCGGCGAACGAGGCCCCGATGCAGACGATCACGACGACCGAGGCGCTTGCGGCCTTCTGCGCGCGCGCCATGGCGGCCCCCTATGTGACGATCGACACCGAGTTCCTGCGCGAGCGCACCTACTGGTCGAAGCTCTGCCTCGTGCAACTCGCGCTGCCGGCCGAGGACGGCACGACCGACGGGCCGGCCGCCATCGTCGATCCGATCGCGGGCGAGGGGATGTCGCTTGCGCCGCTCTATGCGCTGCTTGCCCATCCCGGCACGGTCAAGGTCTTTCACGCCGCGCGCCAGGACATCGAGATCTTCTTCGTCGAGGGCGGCGTCATGCCGGCGCCGCTCTTCGACACGCAGGTGGCCGCGATGGTCTGCGGCTTTGGCGAGGAGGCGGCCTATGAGACGCTGGTGCGGCGCATCGCCAAGGCCAACCTCGACAAGACCTCGCGCTTCACCGACTGGTCGCGGCGGCCGCTGACGGGGGCGCAGCTCGATTACGCGCTGGCCGACGTCACGCATCTGCGCGTCATCTACGAATACCTCTCGGCCCGGCTCGGCAGCACGGGGCGCGGCGGCTGGGTCGCGGACGAGCTGGCGGTGCTGGCCGATCCGGCCACCTATCGCACCGACCCCGACGAGGCGTGGCTGCGCATCCGCACCCGCTCGGGCGCACCGCGCTTTCTCGCGACGGTGCGCGAGCTTGCCAAGTTCCGCGAGGCCTATGCGCAGGCGCGCAACATCCCCCGCACCCGCGTCATCAAGGACGACGCGCTGCTCGAGGTGGCCTCGCTCAAGCCCGCGACGCTCGACGATCTCTCGCGCGCCCGGCTCCTCTTGCGCGAGGCGCGGCGGGGCGAGGTGGCCGAGGGGCTGCTCGCGGCGGTGCGGATCGCGCAGACGCTGCCGCCCGAGGCGCTGCCGAAGGGCGAGGATCCCGACCGCGACACCGCGCAGGTCAACCCCGCGCTCGCGGACCTCTTGCGCGTGCTGCTCAAGGCGCGCAGCGACGAATCGGGGGTGGCGGCGCGGCTGATCGCGTCGGCGGCCGATCTCGATGCGATCGCGGCGGGGCGGCGCGATGTCGCTGCGCTCGCGGGATGGCGGGCCGAGGTCTTCGGCGCCGATGCGCTGCGGCTCTGCAAGGGCGAGGTCGGCCTCGCCGCGCGCGGCCAGACGGTGCGCGTCTTCGCCGTCGCCCCGCAGGTCTGAGCGGCCGCGACACGCGCACCGCCCGGGCCGCGCCCGCCTTCAGCCGAGCCGCGTCCGCCGCCCCAGAAGGCCATGCGCGATGAGGGCAGCCACGCTCAGCCCGATGCTTGTCGCCACCAGCCCCGAGAGCCCCGCGCCCTCGAGGATCAGCGCCGCGAGGGTCGGCGCCAGCGCCGAGGCGAAGAGGGCGGGCATCTGGATGGCGCCCGCGACGGCGCCGTAATCCTCCGAGCCGAGGACATCCGCGATCAGGACCGGCCGCAGGATGGTCATGATCCCCATCGCCGCCCCTTGCAGCACGGTATAGGTGAAGACGAGCCAGGGCGAGAGGCCGATCGCGCCCAGCACCACCGCCGCCAGCGCCATGGCGCCCAGCGTGTACCAGGTCGCGCTCGCGTTGCCGATCCGGTTCTCGAACCGCAAGAGCAGGAGCCTGCCCGCGACCTGCGCGGGCCCGACCGTCGATGCCGCGAGCACCGCCTTGGCCGGGGCCACGCCCTGCTCGACGAAGATCGGCACGAGGAAGGAAATGACCATCCAGTGATTGAGGCCGACGAGCGCGAAGATCGCGGCGAGCAGCCAGAAACCCGGGGCGCGCATCGCGCGGGCGAACCCCCCCGGCCCCCGGGGGGGCGCCGACTCGCCGCTTGGCGGCGCGGTCAGGCGGCGGATCTCGCGCGCGCCCCAGGCATGCAGCGGCACCACCGCCCCCAGCATCACCCCGCCCGCGATCGCGACCGTGGCGCGCCAGCCGAGCGCTGCCTCGAGCAGCGCGCCCGCCGGAAACGCGAGCGTCGAGGCAAAGCCGGCAACCAGCGTCACCCGCACGATCGCCGGCCGCGCATCGGGCCCGAGGCGCCGGATCAGGAAGGCAAAACACACCTCATAGAGCGCCGCCGCATTTGCGACCCCGATCAGCGCCCAGGCGCCGAGATAGGCCGCGTACCCCTCGACCTGCGAGAGCCACAGCAGGGCGCAGCCCCCGAGCGCGGCGCCAAGCACCATCGCGTCGGGGCCGCGCCCGCGATCGACCAGTCGCCCCGCGAAGGGCGCCAGCCCCGCCGCGATCAGCAGCGCAAGCGTCGGCCCCGCGGCCATCGCCGCCTTGTCCCAGCCGAGCGCCTGCTGCCAGGGCCGCACGAGGGCCGCGAAGATGTAGAAAAGCGCGGCATAGGCGAGCGTCTGGCCTAGCGCGAGCGCCCAGACCCCCCGCCCGCGTGCCACCTCTGCGCCATCCATTCCAGGTCTCTCCGGGCCGCCGGGGCCGCCCCGCTCAGAGCCGCGCCAGACGCTCGGTCAGGAGCGCATAGAACCCCGAATCGTCAACCCCGCCCATGAAGAGCGCGTTCGCCTGCCGGCCCGAGACGCGCCACCAGTCCGCGACCGTCATGCCCGTGGTGTGCCGCCCCTCGAGTTCGATCTCGACGTTGATGCGCCGCCCGGAGAAGAGGTCGGGCCGGATCAGCCAGGCGATCGTGCACGGATCATGCAGCGGCGCGCCCTCGGAGCCGTATTTCTCCTTGTCGAAACGCTCGAAGAAATCCGTCCACTCGGCCACCATCCGCCCGACCTCGGTGCCCATCGCGCGAAAGGCGCCGACCCGGTCGCGGTTCGTCAGCGCCTTGTGCGTGACATCGAGCGGCATCACCACCAGATCGACGCCCGAGCGGAACACGATGTCGGCCGCCTCGGGGTCGACATAGATGTTGAACTCGGCCGCGGGGGTGATGTTGCCGACCTCGAAATAGGCCCCGCCCATCAGCACGATCTGCCCCACGCGGGGGATGATGTCGGGCGCCGCGCGAAAGGCCGCCGCGACGTTGGTGAGCGGCCCGATCGGCACCAGCGTCACCGACCCCGCCGGTTCGCGCCGGAGCGTGTCGATCAGGAACTCGACCGCATGCCCGTCGGCGAGCGGCATCGTCGGCTCGGGCAGTTGCGGGCCATCGAGACCCGTCTTGCCATGCACATGCTCGGCCGTCACCAGCTTGCGCGCGAGCGGCGCATCGCAGCCCGCGAACACCGGCACGTCGCGCCGGCGCGCAAGCTCGCACACGATGCGCGCGTTCCGCTGCGTGAGCGCGAGCGGCACGTTCCCCGCCACCGCCGTGATGCCGAGCAGGTCGATCTCGTCGGGGCTCGCAAGCGCGAGCAGGATCGCGACGGCGTCATCCTGCCCGGGGTCGGTGTCGATGATGATCTTGCGCGCCATCAGCGCGCACCGTCAAAGGCGCGCAGCCGCGCGATCAGCGACGAGGTATCCCACCGCCCGCCGCCCATCGCCTGCACATCCTTGTAGAACTGATCGACCAGCGCCGTCACCGGCAGCGGCGCGCCGATCTCATCGGCGGTCGCGAGGCAGATGCCGAGGTCCTTGCGCATCCAGTCGACCGCGAAGCCGAAATCGAAGCGGTTATCGAGCATGGTCGCGTGGCGGTTGGCCATCTGCCACGATCCGGCCGCGCCCTGGCTGATGACCTCGACCACCTTCTCGACCTCTAGCCCGGACTTCTTGGCGAAGGCCAGCGATTCGGAAAGCGCCTGGACCAGGCCCGCGATGGCGATCTGGTTGCACATCTTGGTGATCTGGCCCGCGCCGACCTCGCCCATCCGGCGGCAGATCCGGGCATAGGTTGCGATGACG
>Ga0172373_10007725_pt1 | contig 13851 bp, 4 predicted proteins | sample Lak10m_2_FD_114546 | JGI IMG/M metagenome (GOLD analysis project Ga0172373, IMG submission 114546) | Freshwater microbial communities from Kabuno Bay, South-Kivu, Congo - kab_092012_10m | ecosystem: Environmental > Aquatic > Freshwater > Lake | place: Democratic Republic of the Congo: South-Kivu... | reverse complement strand
GCACAGGGCGTGCGGGAGTCCGGGGTGGGCGCGTACTGTCTGCGGTTTGCGCTAGAGCTGGCGATGCTGTATGCCATGGAGATCCACAAGGCGACGCACGCGGAAACGTTTGTGCTACAGAGGGAGCAGGTATCGATTTGGAGGAAAAAATGCGGTACTCAGGTTCAACTTATAGGTATGTGCAACGCTTTAGATCTTTACCGCGACGGGGGCTTCCAGCCGTACGCGTGTCTGCATTCCTGGCAGTACGACAAGAATGAGAGCGCTGGTGTGTATGTGACCCCCGACTGTCTGGTGAAGATTGATGATTTTTTCTACGACCCCTGTGTGTGCAAACCCGAGTGGTGTGAGCAGCGCAATTCCACGCTGCGTGTGGACCTGATGGAGCTGAGAACATCAAATTGTGCCATGCGGTTCGACCCTCGGACTGTCGTGCACTCCGTGGAGCTCGGGTGGTGGGGTGAAGACGACGCAGACCCCGCTGCGTCGTCGTGGAACGCGTGGCTGGAGGACCCCGTCAACTTTCTCCGATTCGACAGTTTTGTGGATGACGTGCTGACCGACGGAAATTCTGTCGGCAATACGCCGTCGGGGTTCCACTGGGCCACGGCGGAGGGGTTCATGAACGAGACCGGGGCGTTCTGCGACATGGTGGCGGACTACTGGCCGGAGGACGCCGCGTTCCCCGTCGGGTACCACGTGACCGTGCCGTGCGACTCGAGCGAGGCCGGGTACAGGACTTTTGACAACGTGTTTGTGCAAGACACAGACGTAGATGGCCTGCCCGTGATGAGATTCGTCGAGGACCAGAGCAGGGGGGCGAACGTGGTGGACTCCCACTTCGGCGCAGGCGGGCTGTGCAGGGGCATGAATTTCGGGTTTGACATGTTTGAGACAAACACGATGCGGGTGTGCACGCGGGTAACCGACGGCGAGGACGTGGACGTCCACGTCCCGCGCGGCCGTATCATGAGAGAGGCGATCGGCGAGCCGCGCTGCAGTGAGTCGGGTCTGGAACTGCCCTGGGGCGACAGCTCTTTCTACGATTACTACGACGCCGCGTTCTTTTCTGTGGGTACTGTGCCGAACCTGCCGTCGGAGAGCGCTGTGTTTTACCCGGAGTCGAACGAGGGGCTGCTTGTGCTAGGCCCGCAGCACTCGATGAACGTCGAAGGGTGGGGCGCGACGTGCCAGGACCTATCGATTCCCAACTGCAGCGGCACGGAGTGGCAGTGCCCCGCCGGGTTCCTGTGCACCGCGTCCGGGGTGTGCCAGCACCCGCGTGTTCAGTGCACGAGGCACTCGGATTGTCCCGACGAGAAGATGTGCACGGGCATGGGTGTGTGCCAGGACCCCGTGATTAGCGTGGACAACCAGCTCGGGGAGGACGCGAGCTTTCGGGCGCACACCGTGAGCTGTGCTGGGCAGTCTTTCAGCATGATAGGCGGGTCACACTGGGGGTATGTGCCCGACCTGCTCGAGGCACACGGCATGTGTTCGTACCGGCACTGGCAGGAGTACCTGTACACGCTTCAAAAGTGTAATTGCACGTCACACAGCATCGATCAGTGCAAACTCGACGCCAAGACATGCCCTTACTACGTTTTCTCAAATCAGATTGTGAATAACAAGTGGTGGAACATGACGGACCCTGCGCCCACACGCATGAAAATGATCCCTTCAACATGCGACAGGGATTATGAAAGGTTTTCAATACAAAATCAAGAAATGCAGTCATGTGTTCCAAAGACTTCCGATGCAATTCTTCTCAAGCCAGATGGGACTTACAGCAAACATTTGGTGCGCGATCAGTTTTGGAGAATTTACGATAACTTACAAAAAACAGTTTCACTGAAAATGATGCCGAATCGGAACGACCCCAGCATCGGTTTTCTGGGCGTGAAGTCTTTTGGGGGGATTAGAAGCTGCTTTTCTGTCCAGCAGTGTTTTGTGGATGTTTTCACGAAGAACGGCAAGGAGTCGATGATTTATTCAGGCATCCGCAAGGCGAATCGGACGACGTTTGCGGGGGCGCTGTACAATCCCGACGACCAATTCAGGTGTGGCGTGATTGGGTATTACGACTCGAAAGAAAACAAGTGTGTGGTGGATTACGCTGTGTTCCCCTTGTACTACGTTTTTTGTGATGCGTCACAGAAGACTGTGGCGGACAAATGTTCGGACTCGATTCTTGCGGGGTCTCTTCCCGCGCTGTGCGACAACGTCCAGCGAATCTACAGCACGCAGTATTCTGTGATTCAGGACGTGAACGTCCCTGCGCTAAACGCCTTTTTCAACATTTTCAAGAAGCCGCAGAACCTTCTGGAGCACCTGGCGGTCGTCGAGTGCACCACTGCAATTTACGATGTTATTTCCCGTCCGCCGTTCCAATCCAGGGGGCTGTACTATGCTTTCGCGTTTACGCTTTACGAGGTCCCCTTCTCGTGGTTTTATCAATGTAATATTGGCACATCCTTGGTAGTGTCTACGCAACTTGACAAGAAACTGTACACTTGTACATTCTACAACAATCAAAACGAGCTCACAAAATATACACATCCCCTCGATATGCGGTATACCGATTTCACGAGTTACATTTTCAATGTCCGAGGCGGATACGTGAGGTCCACGCTTGAAGCGGAGCGATTGAGGCAGCTCAATGTCAGTTTGACTGCGTGGAGGAACGCGGTGGAGCAAGTTCGAGTGCAGTTATTTGGAGGCAATGGCATGATGGATCTGACGTACCCGCGTTGTTACACCAAGCTGCTCTGGAATCTTCCGTCGCCGGTCAGCTTGAAACGAAAACTGATTGAGGCATTCGTGCGCAATCGCTGTTCCAGTAATCTTATTTCACGCTACGTCCAGATTTACAACGAGAGATTTAGAACACAATTTAATGTAAGGAGCATTTTGCAAGAATTGACCGCCATGGGAGGTAATTTGATGGATCAAGGTAGCGTGATCTCGCGTAACAAGTTGCTGACTGGATTCGTTCAGTCCTTTGGAACGGAATGGCTTCAGCGATCGTCGTCCATGGAAAATCTGGATATCAGCAAAACACCTATAAGTTTCAAATATGATGTTCCTAATGTATCTTCAATGGAGTTTGTAATTTCGTTGAATGCATGGAAATTGAAATCAAATGTGCTCCCAAATACAGTGGATGTTCGCGTAAACGAGAACAAACAGGAATGCGAATATTCACAGTTGATCGACGTGTACAGAGACACTGGGGGCACGCTTTTGACGTGGGAGGATACAGACCTTCTTTCTGGTCTGGACAGTTCTGTGAAAACTTGCCCGGTATATGCTGAAGGATTGTTCGGCTGTTCCTATCCAAGCATTGAGGTGTTAGGCAATTTTTTTACCCTGCGGGGCAACGAGACGAACGTTGAGGATCAGTTTGATGCTTATGCTGCAGCCGTGTTTTCCGAGGTCAAGCGGCGCTACGATATTATCATGCAAGGTCACGTGAACAGCAAAACGATTGATGATATTCCCATGAGTGAATTGTGCTTTTTCAGTGATGAATCTAGCTTATTCTTTGGTGACTTCTCATTTAATCTGCAAAATGTTGTGAATTACATGAGCAATATTAACCCTGATGTGAGAACACCAGTAATGTGTGTCGCTGGGAACCAGGAAATCGACTACAACAACTGCACAGACGCAAATTTTTTGGCTCTACGAAAGCATGTTTTTGATGAGTACAGTAAGGAAGGTGGGGCCATTGTTCCAGATAGGTCGCAATTGAACTGGAAAGTTAGCAGGGCGATGATGATTACGGGTGGTATTTTCAGTTTTGCCTCGACAAATCGTGATGTTTCCAAACGATTTTTGAATAGGTTATTCGATTCTTCGAGTGTGTGCAGTGCGTCTGCCGCGAATCGCGAGGACCGTTTGTGCTACTTTGACTCTGTGGGAGCACTGGGCAACCGAGCTGCCATCACGCCCTGGCTGAGCGGGTGGTGGAATCCTTATGATAAATGTGACGTTGACCAAATGGACGCGCAGAATGGAAATACCGAAAAGATAGATTCGTACTGTTATTTCAATGAATATTGCCCTGTCGACAAGGGTGTGAGTACCGCCACTGTCGATTATTACAAGTACATGCCAAATAACAACATATGCATACTGAGAAACAACGAAAAGACGAATAATCTCAACGTTAACCCGAAGCTTCTCTACAATCTTTGCAGGCACGAGCTCAATGAAAACTCGATTTGCGCGCACACACAAGGAATGCTGGGAGGATCCGATGGGTTTCCCACGGAGGACTACGCCGTGAATGGAAATCTTTTCAACTTACATGCATTTTCCAAATTTCCTGTTGGCGACGGTCTGCTATTCGGCAATGTGTTGCTCCGCGGGACCAATTCAGACTATGGGTTTTTGAGATTTTTCTCGAATCATATCGGGGGCCACCACGTGGGAATGCGCATCGTAAACGGTGCCATGAAAGTGTTTCGCATGCCACTGAAAAACGTTATCGACAAAACTATGATGGTTACTTGGAATAGCATGGATGTTTCTGAGTGGGTTTTCAAGCTGCACATTGATTTGGCGACAGATCACGACGCGTACATGCAATCTGTTCGTAACGTGGACTACGTCGTGGGCGCGGACGGCAGGGGTCAGCCGCGCTTCGGGTGGGACTGTCCTCTCCGGCGCAGGGCCTTCTACACTGGTGGCGTGGAAAACTTTAAGCCACACTTGCCGAGTGCCCGGAGGTCCAAGAATATATTCGGGGAGATCAATGGCGGGCTGTACGCGCACCCCACGCAGCACAGGAAGGACGGGTCTGTGCACTTTGGGCGGTACAGAACGACCAATGGCTTCTGCTTCTGTCCTGTCACGGAGGAGTCCTGGCCGAACATGTGTGGCGTGGCCGTGAACGTGCAGGGAGAGCACAACTGCTCTCTGTTTAACACTGTCAACGTGATACAAGGACTGGCGTGGGGGTGGTCGCATACGTTCCTGCCCCGCACCATGTCGAACACGTATAAGGTTTGCACCACCCAGGTCGACTGGCCTTTCATTAACGGTACACTGCGAGACGGTGCCAGCGTGAGTCATGATGACGTTGACGACACCATGTGGAGCGGCGCCTCCGACGTGGAATCCCGCAAATGCCACGTGCTGGATCGTCTGCCGGATTTCTCCTACGCGTACGTGAGCAGGAGGCAGTTGCTGCGCAGCGGATTATCCACACTTTCGGGAGGTGTCTGCCACACAGGACGCGCGCAGAGAATATTCGGGTCCGCCAGGAGGTGCGTGAGGATCGCCAAGTCGGACTTAAGTGCCACAGTGCTTTGCACCGACAACAGGCGGTTTGAGGTTTCGAGGCCGAAATCACTCGGTGCCCGCAGCGCTGTGGAGAAGACGAGGTTCTACAGGAGGCGGTGCGGCAGGTGCACGCGCCCGCCGAGGTTCACCACGCGGGAGGGGCACCCCATGAAGGCAGAGTCGAGCTTCGGGCTGCCGTACAGGGTGTCGGTGGAGCGAGTGATTTCGCGGGATCTGCGCGGCGCGTTGTGCAAGAACCAAACAAACTGTGATGCACTGCTCAATCTTTCGTCATGGCAGAAGGGGTCGTTCCTGAACGCCCTGCTTCACTCCCCGAGACACCTGTTCAAATCAGAGGCTCTCAAGGCGGCCGCCCCGACTGTCGCGGATTCGTACAGGCCCACCTCGTCACCCCCGCCCAGCGACGATGCCCTCTGGGCGAGGCCGTGGGTGCACTGCCCCACCAAGACGTCTCTGAGAACGGGCGAGGGGTGCAACGGCACCATCACGAAGGAGAGGTGGAGGCGGGACAAGGTGGGCTCGTGCTACGCCACCACGGTGGAGGCCATGAAGGGGCAGAGAGATCCGTTCGCATCGACAGACTTGTGCAACATCGATTCCAATCTTGCTGACTTGTGTAAGTCAATCAGAGAGGCGCAGAGTCTGATAGCGTCCGCAAACTGCATACGCAGTGGTGATTCCAAATGTGCTCTGAAAGAATTCGTATATTCGCCATCGACGTGGGAAACTTCGAATGGTGCATTCGTTCATCAAACCGTGAAGGAATACTACATGCGAGTGGACGGATGCACCAGTGGCGGAGAGTGCATATGCGGAGAAGATAATGATTTAATGATGCTTCGGAAAAATAATGAGAGATTCTACGGAGAATGCTCTGCCGTCCCTGTGCTTGGTTTCAAAGAGTTGTTGATACGTGCGAGATCATTGCTCTTTCCCATGTGCAAGATTCTGGTCACTGCCACCCAGCTTGTTTTTAATTTTGTGTTGATGATGTCAACTGCGACTCGAGATGTTGCGACGAGCAACGTTTTGCTGACATGGGCGCAGTTTAAACAGGAGTCCGTTGTGATCATGGACAAAGTAGCTGATTTGATTTTTGACACACTGTTCAGCACAGGAGTTCTGGGCCCGTGGATGCAGAAAAATTTTGTTACTGCCTGCAACACAGTGAATTCGGCCTATGTTTACACGGCAAATGTATGGTGTTCATTGATTGTGAAGAAGCTCCCTGTGTTTCTCTCGTCTTTAAGATCGATTGGGTCGTGGATTGACGTGGGATTCACTGTGGTGAATGATGTTTTCGCAGTTATACTCAACAATTATCTGCCAGAGGCCATGTTGGATTTGTACAATTACGGGTACAATGAATATTTTTTCAGTACCAAATATCAGGAGAAGCAACAAGCATACGAAAAGAGAGTCAAGGCCGGGCTTGTAAATCCTGCACAGTCAGGGGTTCTTCAAAATTCACTCAAGAACGTCGATCAGCGACCAGACAACAAGATAATGAATGAATTGGTTCGTAGTCGCGTGAGTAAGATGGGCAAAGACTCCGTAAGGACGGGACTTTCAATTGCCAAAGCGTTGCCATACGTGGGGCCTGTACTAGGAATTTTTGTTGGTGTGCATGATTTGGTTCAACAGATCGAGCTTGCTAACAAAATTAAGGCAATGCTGGAAAAATTTCCAAAGACATTTACGATTTTCGATTTCGACGGATTTTACAACGCGACCGACATGTTTGTCGAGTTTTTGAATCAGGACTTCATGTGCTACTACATAGACAAAGACATCCCGCCGCTGCAGTGCACTGTTCTGGATTTGACTGTTCCCTCCAAGTCAGACGTGGCGGTCGTGGCCCCTCAGGCGAGCGTGTGCTGGGCCGAAGCGCAACACCGTGAGGTTGGTGTCAGTAATTTGTACGCGTGTACGCCGACAAGTACGTGCTGTATGGACCCCCTGAAATGCGACACTTCATCTGGCGCTCTTATGTGTGCCGATTGCCCATCTACTAGCGTGGGGTACAAGAAATATGGCTGTAACACCGTGCTTCAGCGGTGTCAATGTGGAGTGTCCAATGTCGAGGTGGATGGATGTCTAACCCAAAAGGAATGCGGAGCTAAATCCAGCTGTTCTCTAGTCACCAATTTAGATGACGTGACATTTGGAACCCTGGACAGTTGCGCTGAGTGTTCCACGTCGTCCATTTGTCTCATGGGTGGCAACCAACAACATGGAGTTTGCACTTGTCTGTTCAATGCAGAAACAAAGGTAGACATGTGCAGCGATGCGACTGGTGCCGCCGTCAATCCGAATCCTTCGCGACTGTGTGGGTACGTCCGCGACTATGGAGCAGTTTTTTCGTGGAGTGAGTTGGCCTTAGTCCGCTGCATCAACGCAATTAAACCAATATGCGCTGAGGTGCTCACTGAAACTGGAAGCGTGGTTAAAATTTCAGTCTGCAAAAAAATCAAAACAAGTCAAATTACCTACAGTAATCGCCGACTCTTATCTACCGATCTTGACAAAACCAGAATGCAGCTACCTAGTGTTTTTTTCCCGTCGGACCCTGCAGACGATGTGACCTCGGAAGTTGTGCATGAAGTTGTCACTGGTTCTGAATGGAATCACACATCGTCGCCCTGCTCAACTTTGGCACATGCTTACAGCACAGGGAAAGAACTAGGACCCGTTGATGAATTCACTCTACATTCATGTGTGTACTGGAGAACTGTGGCTCGTCAGATTATCAAGGAAAATAAACTGGTCTCTCTGCAAGGCATAGATACGTTTTTGTTATCGGCTGGTGATTTTGCTTTTTCGTTGGGTCAGCGTGGTGTTTTGGAAGAATTACTTCGCAAGCCATGGGTGCTTTTACATGCAATGATGTATTCCCAATGGGTAAAGCCTTTCAAAGCTGCATTGATTGCTTCGCACAACCCCAATGTTTCTGCTGTAATGCGCAACATCACGTCCTATGTAAAGCGGTTTCAATCATACAAATCCAACATAGTACATGCATTCAAAGGAGACAACAATCAAAATCACAATTTGACCGTTCTGGGAACAAGAAGACGTTTATTGAGCTTGTGGGAAGAGACGCAGGCAACTGTCAGAACTCTCCCCTATCATTCCATGGCGCAAAATTTCAAGATAAATGCCTTGTTGTTTTCAGAAGGCATGTCTACACTAGATAAGCTGTGGTTAAATGATCATTTTCCATGGAAACGAATTGAAAACACGAGCGAATGTCCAGTTGCTGATGTTCTGGTTTCCAATTTCAATTATGTATTTCATGTCATGAAGATGTATTACCAGCACATGCCCTCTATGATGATTTTTAAAAAACAAAATCAAACGTTGCGAGATGTTATACCAGATTTTCAATTTAAAAATGATTTGACCAATAGCACCAGGAACAAAAATACAGGTGTTAATTTTTTTATATTACATTATTTTTTAAGTATTACTGGCGTCACCATGCAAGACATATCCGAATTCTTTTCAGATCCATGCCCCAAGCAAGATTGCTTTCAATTTCACAAATGGACAGCTCAATATTTGGCAGAATCTATGATGTTTTGCTATTTGGAAGATGTCATGTTTTGCAGTGTGCACAGAAACGATTTGATTGCAAGCACAGTGTTTGTACTTTTGGCTTGGATTATAATTTCAATGGCGCTGAATTACATGGGCCTCAGTGGACTGGGCACTGCTATGTTTTTTGTTCTGCCAATCATGATTATCTGGTACAGTACAGGAATCTCTCTGCGCTGTTTCCCCATGATTCCAGCGTGCTTGGTGGATGATTTCATCGAGGCAATCAAGACTCTCTTACCGTTTCAGGTAAATGTCCCGTCGTTGCTTCTGTCAAACGCGAGCTCACTGAGGTCTTGCAACGACGTCGGGCTCAACACTTGGGAGGACGCATTGTCGTTTTGGATCTGCGACGCTGGGTTCTGCAGAGACGTGGAGAATACGTGGGTGCTTGGGGTCTCTCACTGGCGGTTCAAAGACATTCAAGCACTGGTCACTGGGGGACATGCCGATGCCTATCGTTTGTGTGCATTTGTCCAATTTTATAGGATAATACCAGTTTTAAGTGTAATTACGTTTGCCTTGACGTTTGTATCGGCATTTTTAATATCATTTTTATCTTTGATGAGTCCTTTTTTTGATTTTCTGTTGAAAACAGTAAACTACAATCACACTCCCTGAAGAATATTTATTCAAACAATGACATGCACGTTGATTGAAGAGGAAATATGGACATTACACTGTACACATTGTATTTGTTGATTTTTTTTGTTGTTTACATGACTGATTTTGTTTTGGATAAATATTTGGTGTTTTATTCGCTACAAATTCAAGTAGATTCTAAGTCCAGTGATAAGCAGACAGCATCATTGTTCAATGTCAAAATTAATTATTCCAAGTAAAAAAATATATACATATTTGTAAAATATATTAATTTATTGATCAATTATTTGTTGATATTTTGTGTGTAAAAAAATGATTTTTTCAAAAAAAAGATTTTTTCAAAAAAAATGATTTTTTCAAAAAAATGATTTTTTCAAAAAAAATTCAAATTCAAATACATGTTCTATTTATACACATTTGGTTGAGTCTGGAATCTTTTCCAACTGGACTGGCATGCACATTCAGTGCTAAAACAACGCGTTCAAATTGCCTGAGCCACACTCAAGCAAGTTCATTTACACTTGGGAAAAAAAAAGATAAAATAATGGACATTGATGCAAAGTCAACGTCCTCGTTCAACGATACTTTGGATGATTTGAATGAACTTGCAAACATGAATTCAGATAATGACGATATGGAGGCTGAAGGTGTTACAAATGAAGATGATTCAGACACAAGTTCTGTACCTGTGGATGTCAGAGACGATTCAATGGTGGGTCCACGACCCATGTCGCCATCTGATGTGCTCGCTAATCAGAGCGAGATTGAAGACGATGGTTGCTCTTTATATCTCAAATCTGGTTTTGATCAAATACCTGAGTTACTGCGAAACAAAAACTCAACTACGAATTTTGATTTGTCTTTGGTAGTTTGCGACGAGCTTTTTGACTTGCTTCGACCTCAGCCACAGTATGAGACTACTATGGATGCAGTGAGTAAGACACTGTCCACCATACAGTTTGGAGACGTTTCCAATTACATGCAGCCATACGAGGGGGGGTATTGGTATTTTGTGTCAGAGTCCAATGGAATGACGCTTTCACCACACGTGTCCAATGTCATGTATTTCTTTTACATGCTGGAGAACTACATTCAGGAACAGGGTATCACGAATTTTGTGGTTCGCACCGAGACACTATCACCCGAATTTGGAAAGACAGCAAAGAACAATAAGATTGTGGTGGGGATTTCAGAGCGAATGAACGACGCGAGTCACAGTGATGGAATGAACATTGACGAGGATACTGGAATGTTCAACACGTCACATCTGTTTCGCCAGCGCGTGCGTCAAAGCAGTTGTGACTTGAAGGAAGAGCGCAAGCCGTTTTCTGTGAAGATGGCGTTTACTGGGGCTCTCTTTGACGTCGAAGAAGAGACCAAGCAGATGCTTTTTTCCATGGTCATAGTCACGCCAGTCAAGAATTTCAATCTGTATGACTATATCAATCACGTTTTTCTCAACGCCCCTCGAAATCCGCAACTAAAGGACCAGTGGAAGACTCTTTGTGCGTGTTGGAAACACATCATGATGTATGAGGCAAATCACAATTGCAATCTCAATGGAGACCCCATGACGTTCAAGACGAATCCAGGCGGTGAGATGGGCTTCTTCACAATGTGCCATATGCTTAGTATTCCCTATAGGATTTTCAATGTAATTCACAAGCAGCACGCGCGCCCCACCAACATTCGCATCATGGGGTGTCCGAAACTCCGCTTCGACATGAGCGGATATGACAACGGATACGAAGACTTTTTCCACAAGAGTGTGAATGTGGTGACTGAGATTTACGAGGCACTCAATCGAGATCTTGCTGCGTATGTGAGCACTGCTGAGCAAAAAAAGGAAGCTTCGTGTTTCTTGGTGAAGAACGCGGGGGGATGGCCCCTCAAGACTGTTTTGATCGAGGATGAGAATGGCTCCAGGCCAGTGTTTCAAAGGCTGGGGCACTTCACGTGGCCGCTGTTTGCTGACGTCAATTATTACAAGCCCATGGGCGACCTCATCACGAAGGACGGGTACCTACTCAACATCGGTTCCGTTTTGCCACTGATGTTTACGAAGAAGATCAGGGATTTTATGACGTACGATTCAAAGGCCAACAGTCTTATTACGATTTCCGACAAGCATATCCTGAAGAGCACGGAGCAGTGGACCCCGCTGCGTGTCTTTGAGGAGTATTACGGTAGCGAGCACAACGTGGATGATTTGCGGGACACGAAGCTGGTGAAGTGGTACGTCGCCTTCCTCGAGCACGTCAGGAACGCGCGCGCGAATGGCACGATGACGATTGACGAGGCCATGGTGCAGCTGAACTTGCATCTTTTTAATTGTATGAGACAGCACGAGAACATTGCTCGCGCGGATGGGTACGGCAGCAAATTTTTCAAGCAGTGTATGTATATGATGGACAACTATTTGAAGACTGAACTGAAGAATGTCAGTTTGGCGTCGTATTTTCAAACGTACTACACACGACGCCGGCTGAACCCGTTACTTCGACACAATACATATCTGAAGAATTCTTATTTTCTTATGCTGAGTATGTATGATTTGAACAAGGACATGCGTTTGAACCCGTTGAATTTGGAGATGTTCATGGAGAATCTACTGTCTGGCGTGCATTGGCACGTTGGGTCGCACAGTCATACGTTTATTGCCTTCTTTCAGTGCTCAATGATCGTTTCGTGTGCGGGTCATCTTGACATGGCGATCGAAAAGGAGCAATTGCAGATGGATTGGCGAAAGCCCAACACGTCTGGCGCGGGTTTTACACAGGGTGCCTTGAACAGGTACTTTGACGAGCTGTGCAAACTTTTTCTCATAATGAAGGATCAGAGCAAGGTAAAAATCGAGACATGGAATCGCACGACGACTGGTGGTCTCGAGAACGAGACTTGCGTGACTTTGATTGAGGACAGGAGGGTCGCTGAACCTGCTGCTGAGTTCAAGTATAACCCGTACGCGTACACAGAGAACCGCAAAAAGAACACGCCGTACGAAACAATTGTCCAGATTGGCCTTCCCAGGGACGAGTCGAGTTTGTATAGCAAGATTTTCAGCACGGCTGATCCTCTGCAGACTGGCCAGCGGGCGCTGTACACGAAGATACCGATAACGCACGTTCATTTCTGGGTGTTTTCCACCAACGAGCCTCCGCCCCTGGGCGACGTTCCACAGACTTTGTATGTCGTGATGCACGCCCTTGATCCCGGGTGCGACGCGTACAAAAAGCTGAGCGACATGGAAATGGCTTTCAACAGCGGCGAGACGGACCTGTAAGTGTTTTTGGGTTTTTTTTTGTGTTGTTTTTTTGTGAATTGATCTTGTTCAGGGGCGAGGGTCGGCCAGACATGCGGCGAGAGGGCAAGCATCTGTTGTTTTCACTGAAGCACATATTCTTTTCGCACATATTTGCGAGAACGTATGTGGCCAAAGCGCACAATTCCGGCCTGTTCCGCTTCGACATCAACCCTGTTTCAAATGCGTACTTGGACTGGTGCGCTGCCGCTTTCAAGCACGTGAGCTGTCTGATGAATATCAGGGTGTGGACGAATTTCGGCCGCATCAAGGTCTGTGATTTTTTGATTGCAATCGGCGCCTCGAGTTTATTTCATGTAAAATGACCTGGAATGTTGCCAGCAAGGGTACGAATCCCGGCACATAGCGTGGGCGCTCTGGGTGCAGTCCATCATTGCCTTTTCCGAGTCTGAGGACGACGTCTTCATGGCTGGCGTCAATGCTACTCTTGCATGCGCCTTTGACCCACTCCCGGTGGTTGAGGTGGGCTTTTTGCTTTGCGTGGAGGTGGAGGTGGTTCTGTTTGACTCCATGGTCTGCCAGGTATCGAGTGTGATGATGAGCATTCTGCGTCGGAGTCTGCATGGGGGGCTCTTTTCGGTGGTTGGCTGCTTCGTTCAAGTCTTTAATGTGCCCATCATCACCCCCGAGAACTTATGTGAATTTTTCAAGGCGTCTCAGGTGCGTTATTTAAGTATAGCGGGTCCTGGTGTTTGACTGTCTTTGAATATCGTGCGATGAGTGTGGACGCCTGTGTCGATGCGCGTGTGGATGCGTTGGATGTTGCCTGCGATCCTGATGTCGATGCGCGTGTGGATGCGTTGGATGTTACCCGCGATCCCGATGTCGATGCGCGTGTTGAAACGTCGGATCTTGCCTGCGATGCGCGTGTTGAAACGTCGGATATTGCTTGCGATTCCGATGTAGACGCACGCGTGGACGCGCTGGGGATTGTTTGCGAGGAAAAAATTGAGCTGGACGTAGACTCGGAAGGAGATGCCCCGGAACCTGTTTGGAAGACGCATGTCGGCCGCGAGGAG
>Ga0172373_10007724_pt1 | contig 13855 bp, 11 predicted proteins | sample Lak10m_2_FD_114546 | JGI IMG/M metagenome (GOLD analysis project Ga0172373, IMG submission 114546) | Freshwater microbial communities from Kabuno Bay, South-Kivu, Congo - kab_092012_10m | ecosystem: Environmental > Aquatic > Freshwater > Lake | place: Democratic Republic of the Congo... | reverse complement strand
ATGTTTTTCAAATCGCTCGCCAAGGTGTCGGAGCGCTCTCGCGTGCCAGTGAACGCCGTGCTCGCGCAGTGTGCTTGGGCGAGCGTGCTCGCGATCAGCGGCACCTATGACACGCTCACCGATTCAGTGGTGTTCGCATCGTGGCTGTTTTACGCCTTGAGCGCCGGCGCGGTGATCGTGTTCCGGCGTCGCGAGCCTGATTTGCATCGGCCGTTTCGCACTTGGGGCTACCCGTACACGCCCGTGATCTTCGTGATCGTCTCGGTGGCGTTGCTGCTGAGTGCGCTGATCGCCACGCCGCAGCAAGCGTTGCTGGGTCTTGGCGTGATCCTGCTCGGCGTGCCGTTCTACCTGTACTGGTCGCGCCTCAAAGACTGACTTCGACCGCAACGAAGCCCTCGTCGGAGTGCACTGTGAACTCTTCGCCCGCGGGCATCGTCACGCAGTCACCCGCGCCCAGTGTATGTTGGCCGAGTGTGGCGTGCTGCAGGGACAACGACCCCTCACGTAGATAGAGCAAACGGAATTCGCCTTTGTGCCGTGCCTGTGCTCGGTACCCCGCTGAAGCGCGCACGGCGTGCACCCGTGCGAGACCCGACGTTGCTGCCGTGATGCCCAAGTCGCAGGCCTCGGCGCCGATCGTCGAGTCGGCGGGACGCCACCGCGCAGCACTGTCTGCCTCGACATGGCGCACGAAGTGCTGTCCGCCGTACTGACGGCCGAGTCGCGCAGCGCCATTGGGCAGTGCGAGATCGGCATCGACACAGGTTTCGTGCACAGCGGGGCAGCCGATTTCGAGTACCTCGAGACCCGCTGAGGCTTCGAGTACGCGATGCCGAATGGTGGGTGGCTGCAGCACGCAGTCGCCGGCCTGAAGGATGAACGGCTCGCCCTGATCTTCGTACACGAGCCGTACCCAACCGGCGAGGCAGTAGATCATTTGGAAGCGCACGTGGTGGTAGTGCACGTAATCGGGAACGACGCCGCCTTCGACGATGGCAATGTGCGAGGCGACGAACCGTCCGCCATAGCGATCAGGCAGTAGATCCCGATAGCGCATCCCCGCGCGACCGACCGTCCACGCGGGCCCTTCGTAGCGTGCGCTCGCCGTGGCCGCAGGCAAGCGGCTGATGACGAACGACTGGCGGCCCTCGGGCACTTCGATGCTGATCGAGGAGTGCAGTAATCGGACTTGCCAGCCCTCCGGTCCGTGCAATACGTCGGCAGTGCCCGCGGGTAACGCCGAGCGGTCACAAAGTAATTGCAGAATGGGTGGCGCGCCGGACACCGGTTCCTGCGTGCTGAGCCGCAGCGCGAGACCGAAGCCGCGTAAGTCGGCGACGGCCGGCTCTTCAGCTGGGAAGATGCGCTCGAGTTGCAGACCCACCGTCTCGGTGAGGAAGGCGAGCAAGGCGGGCAGATCACGGCAGGGGAGCAGGATCCGAGCGGAAGCGATGTGCGGGGCCAGAGTCATGCGTCGATCATGTCACGCGACCGATCCCTGCTCCACCATCGGGTTAGACTGGGGTCATGGAGGGGAAGAGGCTCGATGAACGGTCGGCTGATCTGTTGGCGCGCGAGGCGGGTCTCGAGCGTCAGCTGACCGCCGATCAATTGACCATGATCGCGCTTGGCGGGGCGATCGGCACGGGCCTGTTTCTCGGTAGCGCCCTCGCGATCCGCACGGCGGGTCCCGGCATCATCCTGTCTTATATGTTCGGCGCGTTGCTCGCATGGCTGCTGACACGAGCGCTCGCCGAGATGGCGGTCGCGCATCCGACCGCGGGTTCATTTGGTGCTTACGCCGAGTTGTATGTATCGCCTTGGGCCGGCTTTGCGAGTCGATGGAGTTATTGGTTCGCGCAAGCGGTGGTGATCGGCGGCGATGCCGTGGCTCTCTCGATCTACTGCGGTTGGTGGTTTCCGAATGTCGATCCTTGGGTGTGGATCACGGCGGCGGGCGCGACCTTGTTCGCTTTGAATGCGCGGAACGTTTATCAGTTCGGCCAGGTTGAATACCTGTTGTCGATGATCAAGATCGTGGCGATTGGCTGTTTCGTTGTCTTCGGCGGCTTGCTGCTGACCGGGATCATCCCGGGAACGCCGACGATCGGCTTTTCCAACCTCACCGAGCACGGCGGCTTTTTGCCCATGGGCCTCGCAGGGGCTTGGCTCGCGGTGTCGTTCGTGATGTTCGGTTTCGTCGGGACTGAAGTGGTGGCCGTGACCGCAGGCGAAGCACAGGATCCGTCCGAGGCCATCCCGCGGGCGCTGCGCAACGTGATTGTGCGGCTCGCACTCTTTTACGTGGCTGCCGTGTTTGTGCTCGTGGCGCTTGTACCGTGGAATAGCGAACCGGCCGGTGCAGACATCACCGGCAGCCCCTTCGTGCAAGTATTCGAGCGGGTAGGCGTGCCGGCCGCGCCGCACCTCATCAATCTCGTCGTCGTGATTGCGGCGCTCTCGAGCATGAACTGCAATCTGTATACCGCCACGCGCACTTTGTTTTCGCTTTCGCGCGGTGGCTATGCGCCGGCATTCCTCGGCCGCGTCTCGAAAACGGGCATCCCGTTACCGGCCTTACTGGCGACAGGCTCGGGTTTGGTGGTGGCAGTGATTCTGGCGACCGTGTTGCCGCAAGGCGCATACTTTTATCTTTTCGGGGTCGCGTTGTTCGCTGCGCTTTTTGTTTGGCTCGTCTGCTTCGTGAGTCATCTGCGTTTCCGCCAAGTCTGGGCACGGCGTCAGGACCCTGTGGTACCGCTGCGGCTCCGCGGCGGCTGGGGACTGTCGCTCTTCGGCGCAGTGGCAATCATTGCTGTAATGATTACGACGTGGTGGGTGCCCGCGATGCGCGTCACGCTGCTGGTCGGGTTGCCCTGGTTGGCCGGTGTATCGCTGCTCTACTTCGTCTTCTTCAGGAAAAAGACGCCATGAGCCTGACATCCCTACGATCGATCTGCCTTGGCTTCATGGTGGTCCTCGTTACCGCCAACGTGGGCTTGGCCGCCGAGGTCAGCAAGATCGCTTTCGAGCGAGTGCATCTCGTGGATGGTCGCGGCGGCCCTGTGCAAGCTGAGATGACGGTGATCGTCGACGGTGGTCGGTTCACTGTGGTCAAGCCCGCGGCGCTCGTGACGGCAGCGGAGTTGGCCGGGGCGCGCCGCATCGACGCTCGTAGCCGTTACCTGATGCCCGGCCTCGTCGACATGCACGTGCATCTCGATGGCGGCGTGGTGGTGACCGCTGAGGGTCTACGGCAGGCCGGCAATGATCGCGCGCGCGGTGCAGCAGCGTTGGCGAGCTATCTCTATGCCGGCGTAACCTCGATCTACGACGCCGGAAACGTGCCCGACTATATCTTTGGCCTGCGGGATGACGAACGCGCTGGGCGCATCGCGGCACCGCGAATCTTTGCCACCGGCGGCATCGTCACTTATCCAGGTAGTCACGGCTCCGGTCCGGGCTCGGTCGACATCGACGCCTGGCCTGCTGGGCGCGAGCGTCTCGAGGCCTTGCTGGCGCGCCGTCCCGATGTGGTGAAGCTGACACTCGAGGAGCGCGGTTGGGGTGCGCGGCCGATGATTCCGGCACTATCCGACGATCTGCTGCGCTCGCTGATCCGGCGCATCAACGAGGCGGGCTTTCGTACCACGGTGCACGTGTCGAGTGAGCTCCGTGCAACGCAAGCGATTTTCGCGGCCGCGGACACCTTGGCGCACCCGGTGATCCAAGGGCCGGCAAGCGAGCAGTACTTTCGGTTGCTGGCCGCCAAGGGCACACCGGTGGTGACCACCCTGACCATCGGCGAGAACTACTCGCGCCTCGTGGAGCATCCCGCGTATCTCGATGAGCCGCTCTACCGCAAGTCGCTGAGCGCAGAGCAGATTCGTACGCTGCGCGGTAGCACTCGGGAAGAGTGGCGCGAGTCGCTGTGGACCCATTGGATGAAGCTGATGACGCCGGTGGCGATGACAAACCTGCGTAAGCTGCACGAGTCCGGCGGTGTGCTGGTGCTCGGTACCGATCAGACACTCGGCCCCGCAGTGCACCGCGAGCTTGAGCTACTGCAACAGGCGGGCATTCCACCGCTCGCACTGACGCGGATTGCGACACTGAACGGCGCAATCTTTCTCGGCCGCGCAGGGCAGGCTGGCTCCATCGAAGTAGGCAAAGAGGCCGACGCGGTGCTGCTCGGCAAAGATCCGACGAAAGACATCCGTAACGCCCGCGAGATCGAACAGGTGATGAAGGCCGGTAAGCTCATCAACCGTGAGGCCTTGCCGCTCGCGGGACGCTGACGGCTCGCCACGCTTGAAGGGTCGTGCGGCGAGCGCTGGCGGGTCAGTCGCGGAAATTCTCGAACGACAACGGCCGATCAAATTTCTCGCGGCGCAGCAAGGCGATGGTCTCCTGCAGATCGTCGCGCTGTTTGCCGGTGATGCGCACTTTGTCACCGTGGATGCCGGCCTGCACTTTGAGGCGTGATTCTTTCACCATTTTGACGATCTTCTTGCCGCAGTCCTGATCGATCCCGTGCCGCAGTAGCACATCCTGCCGGGCCTCGGCGAGGTTGGTTTGCGCATCTTTCACCTCGAGGCAAGCGACGTCGATGCCGCGCTTGACCACCTTGAGCTTGAGAATCTCCAGCATTTGTTTGAGCTGGAAGTCGACTTCGGCTTTCAGGTGCACGATGACCTCTTTGGGTTTCAGCTCGAAAGCGCAGCCCGTATCTTTGAAATCGAAGCGCTGCGACAGTTCGCGGTTAGCCTGATCCACCGCGTTCGTCAACTCGTGCATGTTGATTTCAGAAACCACATCAAACGAGGGCATGGCGTCAGCTCCGCGGTGCAGGTTCGGCGAGCAGGGTGTCGATCGTTGCAGTGAAATCCGCTACCAGCTTCTCGTAGTGTTTGCCGGTGGCGGGCCCAGAGAACCCAGTGTGGATCTTGCGCACCACGCCGGCCCGATCGATGAACAGCGTCGTTGGGAAGGCAAACACGCCGTTCAGCTGGGGCAGTCGCGAGGCGGCATCGTCTTTGTCGGAGGTGCCGGCGATCAGCGTGGTGTAGTCGATGTTGTAGCGATCGCGAAAGCGGTAGACGGCTTCGGCAGCCTGCGGGAAATCGCCGAATTGCTCGAACATCAGCGAGATGATCTCGAGACCCGCGGCGCGCTTTTGCCGATGCAACTCAGCGAGAAATGCCGCTTCGTCGTGGCAGTTTGGGCACCAGCTGCCGGCGAGAGTGACGATGACGACTTTGCCGCGGAAAAACGGATCGGACAGGGAGATGTTCGCACCACTGACGTCCGGGAAACGGAAGTCGAGTCGCTGACTGCCGGCTTTCAACTGTGTAGCGTTTTCCGCCTCACCGATCGAGGCGTTCTCGTCGCGTCGTGCGTTCCAGTCTTCGACCCAGGCGAGCCCTGACCAGAACTTCCCTTGCAGTTGCCCGTTGGCATCGAGCGTGCCGCGATACAGAAACACGTGACCGCCGTCGAACTTGGAGAGTCTGAGTTCACCGTCGCGCCACTCCCCCGCGAGGAAGCGATGATCCCCGGTGGTCGTCAGAAAGGTGCCGGTGACGAGATCGCCGGTCTGCGTGAATTCACCTACGCCCGGCGATGGTTTGCCATTGCCATCGAAGGTGACAGCCCAGCGACCGGTGACGTTGACTGGCGTTGTCGCGGTTGCGGCGGCCTCGCGACTGAAGCGCCAGGTTTCGCCGAATTTCGCCGTGAAGGGGATTTGCTGGTGCGCACCCTTGGCCTTGATCATGGTGAGCGTGCCACGCAGCTGATCGCCATCGAGCGTCGCGACGATGCGATTCTCAAACCCCGGCATGCGTAGTGTGAGTTCGGTCTCTTGCCACTTCACTTCCGTGATAGCCACCCGATCCGGTCCGTTGATAAGCGTGATGACGGGCGCATCGTTGGCCGTGCTCACCTCGAAGGTGAAAGGCAATTCGCCGCCGGGTACCTGCAATACGGCGCGCCAAGTGCCCTCCTGCAAAGCAGGGGGAGTCGGGTCAGTTCGGGTGCAGGAACTCATGAGTGCACACAGCCCCAAAAACAGCAGTCGTTTCATTGCGCGGATTATACGGGCAATCAGGCTATCGACCCGGATATCCAGACCAGCGCCACCTCGCCCACCACGAGATCGGACTTGCGTGGAGCGAGTGCGATCTCACGCAGCGCCAAGGTCTCGGCATCGACCGAGGCGCTGAGAACCGCGATCTCCGCCTCGCATTCCTCCTGTAGCGTTAGCCAGCGTTGGCGAAGTTCCTCGAGCGTCTCGTCTGCGCGTTGTACATCACCCGACTCCCGGCCGATGCGACTCGCCGAACGTGCGGCGGACGCGGCGCGCCCGAGGTTGCCCGACGAGAGCACCTTGCGACCGAGCATGGCGCCGAGTATGGACGCACCGACCGAGAGTGCCGTACCGAGTTTCTGCTGCTGGAGTTGATCTTGCTCGCGGCGCAGTCGATCTTCCGCACGGGTCACCCGGTCCTGCAGCGCGAGCAACTTCGGGGCGTATTTGCGTCGTAAGGCATCGACGAGTTCGTCGCGCTTTTCGCGCAAGGGCTGCATCAGCCGTTGACGAAACTGCGCTTCAGTTTCGCCTGGTGCAGAGACAAGCTTGAGCAGCTCGCAGAACCATGCGTTGTAGCGCTCATGTTCCTGCAGGTGCAGCGTGAAGGACTTCGACCAGCGCGCGTAGTGGGCGGCGCGCAAGATGGATCCCGGTGCGGAGGCAAACGACGCATCGGCCTGCGGTTGTGTGCCAAGACGCATCTGCGATGCGTCTTGAGCGAGGCCCTCGCGCCACAATACTTCGTTGGCGTCGGTATCAAGTGGTGCAATCCATACGGCATCGAGCCATTGGTCAATACCGAGTTTCGAGTCAAGGAAATGCAGACGAGCCTTGCCGAGAATCTGCGGCCGGTATTGCGCAGCGCCCGAGTCGGCGCCGCCGGCGCCGTTCACGTCGAGGAAATACTCGCGGATGCCGGCAGGCAGCAGCGGGCGGCCCGCACCGCGGCGTGACTCGTCCGTAGGCGCAGCCGCAGCGGGCTGCGGCGCAGACGTCGCGGGCTGAGGCGCAGACGTAGCGGCTGTCAGAGACGTTGCGGCAACTCCACTGCGCTGCGTCGCCATGACGCGGCTGATTTCGTTACCGGTCAGTGGTCCGCGCAGAAACGACAGCGCCCAGCGACTCTGCATGAGGCAGGGCGCATCTTCGTGGATGTTGCGCAGCAAAAAGCTTCGAGGCGCGAGCGTTGAGAGCCAGTGATCGATCGTGCTGCGATCGAGGCCACCGGCCGCGGCCAGTGCGCTATCGAGCCCTTCGATTACTCGCAGCTTGTCGCGCTCTGTTTGCAGTCGGCCAATGAACCACGTGCCGCAGTTACCCAGACCCTTGTAGTCGAGATCAACCGGGTTCTGCGTGGCGAGCACGCAGCCGAGACCGAAGGCGCGACCCTGTTTGAGCAGCGTGAGCATGGGGGTCTTCGAAGGCGGGTTGGCGCCCGGCGGGAAGTAGCCGAAGATCTCATCCATGTAGAGGATCGCACGCAGACTGGAGCTGCCGGGCTGCGTGCGCATCCATGCGGTGATTTCATTGAGTAGCAGCGTGACGACGAACATCCGCTCCGCATCGCCGAGGTGTGCGATCGAGATGATCGATAGTCGAGGTTTGCCACTCGGCGAGTAGAGTAGGCGCGCCGCATCAAGCGGCTCGCCCTGCAGCCAGGTCGAAAACCCGGGCGATGCCATCAGATTGTTGATCGCCATGGCGAGCGTGAGGCGATCCTTGGCGGGGAAGAAGGTCTCTAGATCGAAGGCGCCGACCGTATCGAACGGCGGCTTTTGCACGCCATGGATCAGCGCCGTCAGATCGGGTGCTCGACCGTCACGCCACGCCGTTTCGAGTATTGCGGCAAGCAGGATGTACTCACGGCTCTGCAGCGGGTCGGCTTCGCGACCAAGGAGTGACAGCAGCCCCGAGACCACCGCCCCCGTGCGCTCGCGCAGCGCCGTGGCGTCGGCCAGTGTTTCGGCGGCAGGTGGGGTGAACGAGCGCAGCACCGACAGCGGTACGCCCGTGGTGGCGCCTGGCGTGTAAAGGTTGATGTCGACGGCATCGCGCAGGCGTGCAATCCGCTCGGGCCCTTGCTGCCACTGCGCGAGTCCTTCTCGCCATTGGGTCGCGGTGCGTTCGGCGAGCGTATCGAGGTCGATGCCCTTACGCGCAGCGTCGGCCGGGTCGAGCCAGGGTTTGAAGTCGGCGGCCGCCAGTTGCGGGAACGTCAGCATCAAGTTGCCAAGATCGCCCTTGGGGTCGATGCAGATCGCCGGAATGCCATCGATCGCAGCCTCCTCGAGCAGCGCGAGACAAAGGCCCGTCTTGCCGCTGCCGGTCATGCCGACGCAGACCGCGTGCGTCGTCAGGTCCCGCGAGTCGTAGAGCACGAGATCCGGTGTGGTCTCACGGCTGACCGGGTCGATCTGCCGCCCGAGATAGAACAGCCCCATCTTTTCGTAATCGACACTCATGACGGGCATTCTCCGCGTTCGCCGTGGGGACAGGGAAGGGGGCGGCTGTCAGGACGGCTTGACGGCGCTTTCAGCCGACGGCGATACTCGACCTATGACCCGTATCGCTCGTCCTTGGCTGCATTGGTGGCGCCGCTCCTGAAGGAGTGGGCGTGGGACGCTGCGTTCGGCAACGAACAGTCACAAACAGGATCTAGCAACCCAAACCCATCTCCGGACACTCTCCGGGATGGGTTTTTTGTTTCATGAAGGCACCTTTTGACATCGCTGGTGATCTCGATACGCCGGTTTCGGCGTTTCTGAAACTACGCGCGTTCCGTCCGCACTTTCTTCTGGAGAGCGTGGAAGGGGGCGAGCGGGTCGGGCGCTATTCGTTCATCGGCTTTGGCGACGCGTCGTTTCGCGTCAAGCTCGATGCGCACGGGTTCTGGAGCGGTACGGAGCGCTGGAACGTGCCGGCGGATCAGCCCGAGTTATTGCAGGCGCTGCGTGCGGCACTGGCCAGTGCCCCGCGGCCGCAGGCCCCGGGAACCGGCGCAGACTTCCCGCTCGCGGGTGGCCTCGTCGGTTACGCCTCCTACGACATCGTGCGCTATTTCGAGCGTCTGCGACCGATGACGCCCGACCCCAATGCGATGCCGGATTTGCACTACGTTGCCCCGGCCTCGCTGCTGGTGTTCGACCACCTTACGCGCGGGATTGCGCTGTTGCATGCGGGCAGTGAGAGCGAGCGCCAGTCGTTGCGCAGGGAAGTGATTGCCGCGCTGCGCGGTGCCGTGCCGTCGGCGCGGGCAGGCGGGGCATTCTCGCCCGCTATCGCATCGATGTCCGAGGCGCAGTTTCTCGAGGGCGTTGCCCGCACCAAGGAATACATTGCCGCGGGTGATGTGTATCAGCTGGTGTTGTCGGTCCGTTTCGGTGGCCGCGCCGATATCGACCCTTTCGAGGCATATCGAGCACTGCGACTGATCAATCCATCGCCCTACATGTATTACTGCGCGATGGATGACGTGACCGTGGTCGGCTCATCACCCGAGGCGCTGGTGAAGCTCTCGCACGGTCAAGCGCAGCTGCGGCCGATTGCGGGCACCCGACCGCGCGCGGCGGATGAAGCAGAAGATCAGCGTCGGGAACGTGAACTGCTGGCTGATGCCAAAGAAAATGCCGAACACGTCATGCTCGTCGATTTGGCGCGCAATGATCTCGGTCGTGTAGCCCAGCCGGGTAGTGTGCATGTTGGGCCGTACCGCTCCATCGAGCGCTACAGCCATGTGATGCACATGGTGAGCGGTGTGCGCGGTGAGTTGGCCACCGGGCGTGACGCGTTCGACCTCTTCGCCGCAGCGTTTCCGGCTGGGACGCTGGTGGGCGCGCCCAAGGTGCGCGCCATGGAAATCATTGACGAACTCGAGCCGGTGCGGCGCGGTCTCTACGGCGGAACGGTCGGCTACTTCGGTGCGCAGGGTGACATGGATCAGGCCATCACCATTCGTACGCTGGTGTTTCGTGGCGACGAGTACAGCTATCAAGCGGGTGCCGGCATCGTCGCCGACAGCCATCCGCAAAGTGAGTACGAAGAAGTGCTGGCGAAAAGCGGTTCGGCCGCGCGAGCGCTGGCGATGGCAGGAGAAGGGCTATGACGGGTGCGGCCGGGCAGGGCGTGCGGCTGCTGCTCATCGACAACTACGACTCCTTCACCTACAACCTGGTTCAGGCTTTTCTCGTGCTTGGCGCTGAGGTGATCGTGCATCGCAACGATGCACTGAGCGTGCCGCAGGCGATGGCCTTGGCGCCGACGCATCTGTGCATTTCGCCGGGGCCCGGTACGCCCTACGACGCGGGTGTGTCGATGGAGATGATTCGCGCCTTTGCCGGCGTTGTGCCGGTATTCGGCGTGTGCCTCGGTCACCAGTCGATCACCGAGGTGTTCGGTGGCAAAGTGGTGCGCGCGGGGCGACTGATGCACGGCAAGACATCGATGGTCACGCACGACGGACAAGGCTTGTTCGCGGGCCTGCCAGATCCGTGCGAGGTCGGTCGCTACCATTCTTTGATCGCGCAGCCGGAGACTCTGCCGCCGGAGCTGGTTGTCACAGCGCGCACCGCCGAAGGCGAAATCATGGGCCTGCGACACCGAGCGCTGGTGGTCGAAGGTGTGCAATTTCACCCCGAGAGCGTGCTGACGCCCGATGGCCCCGCGCTGATGGCAAATTTCCTTCGTCAACGCAGCGCACGTCGCGAGGGAGCGATGGGCCATGGATGACAAGGCGCTGCGTGCGGCGCTCGAGCAGTTGCTGGAGCGGCATGATCTGACCGAAGAGCAAGCGTCGGCGGTGCTCACGACGCTGACCACCGAGGTGCCGCCAGCGCTGGCGGGTGCGCTGCTGGCCGCCTTGCGTGCCAAGGGTGTGGTGGCTGATGAATTGCGTGGCTTTGCTCGTGCGATGCGCTCGCTCGCTCGGCGTCCTGCTATCGATGCCGAACTCGCCGCCCGGTCCATCGATATCGTGGGCACCGGCGGTGATGCATCGGGCAGCGTCAACGTGTCCACCGGCACGGCACTGCTTGTCGCCGCCTGCGGGGTACCCGTCATCAAGCACGGTAATCGTTCGGTATCGAGTCGCTCCGGCAGTGCGGATGTGCTCGAGCAACTCGGTTTGCCGCTGCCGCTTGATGACCTGCAGGCCGGTGAGTGTCTGGTACGCACTGGCTTCACGTTTTTGTTCGCGCCTTACTACCACCCGGCGATGAAGGCGATTGCGCCCGTGCGACAGGCGCTCGGGATACGCACCATTTTTAACGTCCTCGGACCCCTCACCAACCCCGCGGCGCCCGCGTATCAGCTGACCGGGGCCTTTAGCGAACCGGTGGCTTCATTGATGGCCGATGCGTTGGCACGCATGCCGGGACTCAAGCGGGCGTTCGTGGTGCATGCCGTCAATGGCTGGGATGAGCCGACGCCGATCTGCGAGTTCACGCTTTTCGACGTACAGTCCGGGCAGGTTCGTCGCAGCGTCCGCCGCCCCGAGGATTATGGCCTGCGCCGTTGCCGAGCGGAGGAGCTCGCGGGCGGTGATGCCATCGTGAATGCGGCGTCACTGCGTGCAGTGCTGCGCGGTGAGGATCGCGGCGGGCACCGTGATGCGCTACTGCTGGGTGCGGCGCTGGCTCTCGAGTGCACGGGGGTCGTAGCGGATCCTTTGGCCGGTCTGCAAGTGGCGGCTCAGGCGATCGACTCGGGTCGGGCCGCGCAGGTGCTCGAGGAGCTGGCGGCGTTTGGTCACGGGGTGCGCAAGCCGTGACGAGTGGGGATTTTCTCGCTGGCATGGCGGCAAGCTCGCGTGCGCGAGTTGTAGCCGCCAAAGAAATCACGCCGGCATCCGTGCTGCTCGAGAGAATCGCAATGCTGCCGCCCGCTACGGAACTGCGCCTGGCGAGCGCGGGGTTTGATCTGATCGCAGAAATGAAACTGCGCTCCCCGGCACTGGGTACCTTGCAGACGTCGGCCGATGCGGGCGCGGATGCGCGCATCGATGCCTATGCGGACGGCGGTGCTGCGGCGATTTCGGTGCTGACTGAACCCACGCGTTTTGATGGTGCGCTTGAGCACCTGCAGCAGGCTGCAGTACGACTGCGGGCCCGTGGCCATCGCGCGGTTCCCGCCATGCGGAAAGATTTTCTGGTCGACCCGTATCAGGTGCTCGAGGCACGTGCGGCAGGTGCGGGCGGCGTGTTACTGATCGTGCGCATGTTGTCGCGTGATGAGTTGGCGTCATTGCTTGAGGTGGCCTTGGCGCAAGGCTTATTCGTGTTGCTCGAAGCCTTCGACGAGCGCGATATCGACTCAGCCGTCGCATTGCTGGAACCCCATCGCGCCAAGGCTCGTACTAGTACGGGCGCTGAGCGTTTGCTGCTCGGTGTGAATTGTCGCGACCTTGTCACTCTGAAGGTGATTCCCGATCGGTTTGCGACGCTCGCGCCCCACTTGCCGCCGTGGATCGCGCGCGTCGCAGAGAGCGGTGTGCTGTCGGCGGCCGATGCGGCAGGAGCGGCGACAGCAGGCTATGACCTTGCACTGGTGGGGGGGGCGCTGATGACGCATCCGACGCCACAGCGCCTCGTGGAGGAGATGTTGCAGGCGGCGCGGGCTGCGTGCGGAGCGCGTGAACGCCGATGTTCGTGAAACTCTGTGGCATGAACTCTGAAGCGGCCGTGGCGGCGGCTCTCGAGGCCGGAGCCGATGCGCTCGGTTTTGTGTTTGCACCCTCGATTCGGCGTGTCTCGCCCGTCGAGGCGCATCGGCTCGCGACACCGGCGCGAGGACGCGCCTGCTGTGTGGCAGTGATGCTGCACCCGACGGTGTCCGAGGTGCAGCAGGTCATGCAGGACTTCGCACCGGATGCGTTGCAAACTGATTTGACCGACGAGACGGCGCTCTCGCCTGAGGCGAAGCGGATATGGTGGCCCGTGCTGCGCAGCAGCCAAACGCCGCCCGCATCATTGCCCGCCCGGGTGCTGTTCGAGGGGCCGGTCAGCGGCGCCGGTGAGGCCGCGGATTGGACGATGGCGCGATCCCTTGCGCGGACGACGCAACTGATCCTTGCGGGCGGACTGCATTCGGGTAACGTCGCTACGGCGATCCGTGCCGTGCAGCCATTTGGCGTCGACGTGTCGAGTGGCATCGAGGCCGCGCCAGGGCGCAAGTGTGCTACCCGGATCCAGGAATTTGTGCGTGCTGCGCGTGCAGCCGCTGCGGAGAACCCAGCATGAATGCTCACGTGAGATTTTCGGCCACCGAGCAGAGCGCTTTGCTCGAGCAAGAACTCGCGGGCCGCTTCCCCGATGCGCGCGGACGGTTCGGCCCGTATGGCGGCCGTTACGTGCCGGAGACGCTCATCCCGGCACTCGAGCGTCTCGAGGCGGGCATGCGCGAGCATCTGCACCGCGCGGATTTTCAGGCCGAACTCAGCGACCAGTTGCTGCACTGGGTCGGCCGACCGACTGCCTTGTCGTACGCGCCGCGCTTGTCGGCCGCCTGGGGCGCGTCGATCTGGTTCAAGCGCGAGGACCTCGCGCACACGGGAGCCCACAAAATCAACAATGCCCTCGGTCAGGCGTTGCTCGCGCAGCGCCTCGGTGCGCGGCGCATTGTCGCCGAGACGGGTGCGGGTCAGCACGGTGTGGCGAGTGCCGCTGCCTGCGCGCGCCTCGGCTTGCCGTGCACGGTGTACATGGGTGCCATCGACATGGAGCGTCAGGCGCCGAACGTGGGACGCATGCGACTGCTCGGTGCCGAGGT
>Ga0172373_10007722_pt1 | contig 13856 bp, 13 predicted proteins | sample Lak10m_2_FD_114546 | JGI IMG/M metagenome (GOLD analysis project Ga0172373, IMG submission 114546) | Freshwater microbial communities from Kabuno Bay, South-Kivu, Congo - kab_092012_10m | ecosystem: Environmental > Aquatic > Freshwater > Lake | place: Democratic Republic of the Congo... | reverse complement strand
ATCGAATATTATATCACTATCTAAAAGTATAAAACTCTTTCCCCCAACCTCTGATTTAGTTAACCACAATGAATAAATATTATTTGTTACTTTGTATTTGTCATTGAAAATGTATCTTACATTTAGAGATGGGAACTGGCTGCTGATAAAATATTTAATTTGCTCTTGTAAATATCCGGTGACAATCACAAAATCATTTATACCGTTATAGAGCAAATTTGAAATCGTTCTTTCGAGTATCGTTTTACCAGCAAGTTTTAACAAGCATTTAGGAGTGTTGTTCGTAAGTGGTCGAAGTCTAAAAGCTACTCCAGCAGCCAAAATCAATGCTTGCATTTTATTTCGCGTCCAAAGTGTTTCTATCAATAAGATATTGAACTGTAAACATAATTACTGCAAGTAAGTTGCCTGCAATTACTAATCCTAACAGATAAATATCTATTCTCCTGATTAGACATGTAATAATTAAAAATGACCATTGCGTTGTAGGCCCAAGGTAAGTCCAAAAGTGAATAATTTTTTTATTCTTTTTAACGTAATCTGTACGATCAAAATTTTTTGAAGACGAAGTGTTTTTATTCGCGGATATAATTTTACTCTGAATCAGCGAATAATGAAGGTAAATATTTATTATAATTTTTTCTATTGATCGTCCACTAATTTTTTTTAATTGCTCATATTCTAATTTAAATTGCTGCAGCTCTTCTTCAAGAATACTAGTTCTATTCAATTTATGGTCAAGATATTTTGTCCTATAATAATCCAGCAAACCTGATTGGACAGCATTACTTATCCCAGCCAAAGCTGTCATTGTCCACCAGAATGTTGGTGACTCTGAATTAGATGCGAATCCAATCCCAATCCCAACATATGCTGCAATGCTAACAATGTAATCAGCGAATCCATCTAATATTCTTCCGAGGTGAGTGCCGTTATGTTTTAATCTCGCAAGCTGCCCATCACTGCAGTCAAGGACATCATAAAGCAAAATCGATAATGCAGCTATGATAAAAGCTGTTTTTGAGTTGAACGCAATAGCAACTCCTGCCCAAATTCCAAAAATCATTGAGACAAATGTAATTTGATTCGGAGTCAGGTTAGTTCTATAAATAATTTTTACAAACAGAAAAGCAAGTGGTCTATAAACAATAAGATCAAATACTTCCTCTACTTCGATAGATTTTAATGAGCTGTTAAATTGGGAAATCCAACCAGACATATTTATTTGAAGAACTCCTCAACAGCTTCAACTACCCGAAGATTTTGTTTCTGAGTACCTAATGAAATCCTTATGTGCGAATTCAATAACTCCTCGTCCATAAATTTTAGATGAATTCCTTTTTCTATTAAAAATTTATTTAATTCATTTTTAATGGATGGGGAAATTTCTACAAGAATGAAATTCGCATTTGAATGGAATACAGTAAAGCCAGGAATTTGCCCAAGTCTTGAATAATAAATTTGTCTGTCTGCTTTCATCTTTTGAGCTATGTCAGAATAATAATCCGGTGAATCAAGAGCGGCAATTGCTAGCATTTCTGAAATACGATTGTAGCCGAGATACCTGTTTGTGAATTTAGTTAGCTGCTGATGATTTTTACCGAGCACCGCAAATCCAATTCGCGTTCCGGCAAGGGCATAATACTTGGAGAAAGTTCTGATCATTAAAAGATTTGGATACGAATTAATAAAATCATTAACATTTTCAGTGATTCCATTGTAAAAATAAGCCTCATCAAGCACCACAATTGTATCTTTAACAAAGTCAAGAAATTTTATCAAATCATTTTTATCTATTGAATTTCCAGTTGGGTTATTGGGTGAACTGATAAAAATCATATTTGGTTTTTCAGCTTTATAAAGATTCATCATATTCTCAAGATCATAATAAAAAGAATCTGTTCCCTTCTTTAATGAATACTCAACATTTATTCCACCCACCTCGTCTGCCATTTTTTTATAATACCACCATGAATAAGTGGGTACCATTAGCTTATCATCTTTTTTCAAGTAGCATTGAATTGCTTGTTTCAGCAAATCTTCAGCGCCGTAGCCGAGTACAATTCTGTCTTCGGTAATTCCAAAATCATCAGCGAGTCGTTTAGATAAAATACTTTTTGTACCTTTTGTAAATGCTCTCGTGTACCAACTCATTTTAGTTAGGTCAGCAGACTTCAAAACCTCGTAGCATTTTGGTGCGGGTCCATAATTGTTTTCATTCCGATCAAGGAAAAGAATTTGTTTTTGCATAGCTGAGCCAGATAAAAATTATAATTTAAGTGTTTGAAAATATTAAAAAATCATTTACGAATAACATCGAACTGAATTGGATGTTATGCCCCTCACAAATTACTATATCAAAAAAGTAGATACTGCTTTATAAATTAAGTAAATACCTAACGCGATTAAAACATAGCTCAAAAATTTAATTGTAATATTTAAGAATTGAATTTTAAATTTATTTCTATATTTGACCAAATTTTTTGAATAAAGAAACAACCAGGCAAAACTTCCAAAAGCTACTGATACTGAATAGATGGAGCTCAACAAAAGTGGATGGAGAGTTTGAACTTCGGAATGAATTTGCTCTTTAACGTTAGCTGTTGAATCCGGCGAATTAATTTCATCTTTAACATCATTTGTAATTTCCTTAAAAGCACTAAGATTTTTGTTCACCAGCAGATCTAATCCTCCGGTGTTAATTCCAATTGAAGAGACGAATGAAAAAATTATAAAAGTCGAAGTCAACCATCCAAGAAATAAAGAAGGATTAGTGAGGTTGACAAATATGCCGGTTCTCATTCCCCCTTTATTTTTTATTTTATCACTAATCACTTTTTCCGAATCAACATTATCAAAATCTAATTTCATTTTGAGCAAACGCAGCCCAACAAGAATAAGTACAACAGACCCGAAAAGCAGTAAATACGGAATAAGAGGCTGATATAAATCGTACAATGCCGAAATCCCGTAGACGATAATCATCACATAAAAAAATTCGATTATAGATGATCCAACAGCCATACGAAGACAATATCTTAATCTGCCTCCAAGGGCATTCGATGTAATAATTATATTTATTGGTCCCGCTACAGGAATTGAAAAAAGAAATCCCGCAAAAAAACCGATTAAAATTAAATTGATAAAAGCTATAGTCATAAATTTTTTATACTATAAAAATACGATTTAGCCTGCATCATTTTACTGCATGGAAGTTGAGATTGAAAAATTTTATTATGTAGTGAAATACCGTCAGATGTGACTCGCATGAAGAATAGAAGATAACTAAAATCATGCTGACTTTTTAAACGCTGCTATTGCAGCTTTCAAAGATGGATAAATACTAAAAAATTTTTTTATTCCGGTCAATTCGATAATAGATGCAACTTCATTATTAAGCGAACTAAATACAAGATTGCCCCCCACCAATTTTACTTTTTTATAGCAAATAAGGATTGCACTCAGAAAAGTTGAGTCAACAAATTGACAGTTCTTCATTTCCAAAACGATCTGTACACAGCCTTCGTCAATAAACTTATTCAATTCATTCTTAAAAACTTCCGAGTCTTTACCTGTTGCTCTGTTCAAATTAACTTTTACGACTAAAACATCCCCTGTATTTTTAAAGTCAAAATTAGTCATGCTTTACCTTTCAATAAATATGCGCGCAAAATTAAATAATTTAGGATGAATATTTATAAAAATAATTTCTTGATTTTTAAATACTCATCTAATGAATGAGGGTTGAGCAATGCATCCTTATTATCTACACTTTTTCCATTTATTAATCGGGCTAAGGCAAGCTCAACTTTTTTGCCATTCACGGTATGCGGAATTTCTTTCACTTGAAATATTTTTGCAGGAACGTGTCGTGCAGTTGCAAGATTTCGAATTGCTGATTTTATTTTTTGTTCAAGTTTAACGTCTAACAATATACCAATCTTTAAAACAACAAAAAGGATTACACGAACATCGTTTTGATAATTTTGCCCGATTACAATACTCTCATTAACTTCAGGAATTGCTTCAACAATCCGATAGATTTCAGCAGTGCCAATGCGTACACCCCCAGGGTTTAGAGTTGCGTCAGATCTGCCATAGACAATAATTCCATTACTATTAGTAATTTCAATATAATCTCCGTGACACCAAACACCGGGAAATTTTTCAAAATATGCAGAAAGATATTTTTTATTTTCCGTATCATTCCAAAAATAAACGGGCATGGACGGAAAAGGTTCTGTACAAACTAACTCTCCTTTTTCATTTGCAACAGGCTGCCCATCATCATTGAAAGCTAAAACTTTCATCCCCAACCCAGCAGTTTGGATCTCGCCTTGATAAACAGGTTTAATCGGGTTGCCGAGCATAAAACAAGAAATAATATCTGTACCGCCAGAAATAGAAGAAAGTTGAATATCATCTTTCACGTTGGTATAAATCCAATGAAAATTATCTGCGGACAGTGGTGAGCCGGTCGATAATAAACACCGAAGCGATGTAAGATCAAACTGATTTTTAGGAATCAATTTAGATTTTTCGCAAATAGAAATAAACTTCGGACTTGTTCCAAAAACAGAGATTTTTTCTTCTTTTATTTTATTCCACAAAATTGTTTCGTCTGGGTAAATGGGTGATCCATCATAAATAAAAATTTTTGCTCCAATTTGTAATGAGCTTACCAGCCAGTTCCACATCATCCAGCCACAGGTAGTGAAAAAAGTAATTACATCGCTTCTTTTTAAATCAGTGTGAAGCGATAATTCTTTAAAATGTTGAAGTAGGGTTCCCCCTGCCCCATGTACAATACATTTGGGAACGCCAGTTGTACCTGAAGAGTACATTATATAAACAGGATGATCAAATGGTAATTGTTCAAACCGAATTACTGATTCATTATTATTAATAAGATCGGGAAACAAAAGCTCATTTCTATTTTTGGATCCGTCAGAAACACGAGTTGAATACTTGGATTTAAAATCATAAAAGTTTGGAACAATAATCAACTGCTCTAATTCAGGAAGCTGTTCCACAATCTGTTCGATCTTCTGAGTGCAATCGATTTTTTTACCATTGTAGAAATAACCCTCTGAAGCAAATAATATTTTCGGTTTTATTTGACCAAAGCGATCAATCACTCCCTGTAAACCGAAGTCAGGTGAAGTTGATGACCAAACTGCGCCTATACTCGTTGTTGAGAGCATCGCAATGATGGCTTCAGGAACATTTGAAATATAACCGCAAACACGATCACCCTTTTTTAGACCAAGATTCCTCAAGCTAAAAATACAATGGGCAACAAGACGATTCAATTCTGAATATGTTATTTTTATTGTAGGAAAGTTTTCACGTGCGGAGATAATTGCAATCTGATCGTCATTAAATCTTAATAAATTTTCAGCAAAATTTAGCTCCGAACCTTCAAACCATTTAGCCCCGAGCATTTTTCTTTCAGATAAAACCCTGTCGTAAGATTTAGAATGTATTACATTCGAAAACTTCCAGATACATTCCCAAAATTGTTCAATTGATGTTACAGACCAAGAATATAATTCATCATAATCACTGAAAAAATTTCCAGTCTGGTTCAAAACAAATTCCGAAAATGTATTCAAATTAGAATTTTCAATCTTAGCTTTAGAAGGTGACCAAAGTGGAATAGAAGAATGCATTTTAAATATTACGAATTACTATGTGTAGGATGGGGTAAGTGCAACTTTCCATGCAAAAATAGAATCCCCTTTCTCCAAAGCACACTTTGCTGTGTGCTCGATGAATAATTTTTTTTTCGGGTGATTTGAATCTAAATAGTGCAGAGCAAGTTTGAACATTTTTTCATACTGATTAGTCTGCTGATAACGCTGAAATGCTTCTTCAGAGATTTCAAATTCAGGAATGGATTTGAGTTTCATTTCGTTCACAAAATATACTACATCTTTTTCATCGGGTATTGATTCAATATTTGCAAATCTTCCAATGTTGTTTGCAGAGTAGATGTCAGATAATTTGATACAATCAGGTAAATTATCATATCCAATCCCCTTTTTTTGATTAGGCTTTTCAACTATAAAGATTGAATCACCATTAGCACGACAATAATAATCAGCGGACATTCGGGCAACCAAGTCTATCAGCTTAGGTTGGATAACTCCATCCTTAAAGATATCCTCCGCACAATGAATTTTTATCACTTCGCAAATTGCAATGTTAGCTGAAGCACCTCCACTTCCGTAGCTCATCATATCTTTTAATACACACTCCATCTGAAAGGGTGATTCTTTAACACGCTTAGGTTTTACTAAGTCAGAATCAATAGGAGTTAAACCAGTTTTTGTAAATTCATCAATCTCAGAGGCATACTCGGTAGAAGCTAGACTGACTTGCTCCACTATTGAATATGTTACAGCTTGAACAACACATTCTTTTGTCGCAACTATATTATTATAAGAATCTTTGAAAGAACCATCCCTTCCGCGTCTTGATGGAGAAAAGGCAATAATCGGCGGGTTCGCTCCGAATACATTAAAGAAAGAAAAAGGAGTTAAATTATTAATCCCATCATCGGAAATAGTCGAGACGAGTGCAATTGGACGTGGAGCAATTCCTCCCAGCAAAATCTGATGAAGTTTTGGAACTGTTAGTTCTTTCGGTTCAAAATGGAGCATCAGTTAAACTTTTTTCTTTGCAAGAATTGAATACGAATTTGGAGATTTAACAAATTTATTCACAAGTTTTCCCAAGCCTAATATTTCTATCTCAACCGTATCTCCTTCTTTAAACCAAACTGGAATAAAATTTTCGCCTCTGGCTTTGGCTTCAAGTGCATGTGTACCATTTAATTCTAAATAACAACCGGTTCCACAAGTACCTGAACCGATAACATCGCCCGGATATAAAGTAACACCATAGGACGCACGTTCAATAATCTCTGCAAATGTCCAATCCATGTCTTTCATATTGCCACTTGAAATTTGTTTTCCATTATGCCAGGCTTTCATTTCAAGAGCGTATTTATTTCCAAATTGTGTTTTAATTTTTTGTGGTTCAAGTTCATCGGGTGTAACAAGCCACGGACCAATAGCAGTTGCAAAATCTTTTCCTTTTGCCGGCCCGAGATTCAGTTTCATTTCATCCATTTGTAGAACGCGTGCAGAAAAATCATTCATTATCATGTAACCAGCAATGTATGAATCAGCATCTTGGGATGAAATATTCTTACCTTCTTTTGCAATTACTATTGCAGCTTCCAACTCAAAATCTAATCCTTTTAAATGATCTTCTTCCACGCACACTTCACCTGGACCGATGATTGCATTATGGTTTGTAAAATAAAAAATCGGGAACTGATCGAACTCCTGGATCATTTCAACCCCACGATTTCTTCTGGCTGTTGCAACGTGTTGACGAAAAGCATAACCATCTCTGCAAGAAGTAGGCTTTGGGACAGGAGCGAGTAATTTTATTTCTTGCTCGCTGTAAAATTTCTGTATTTTTCCAGATGTAATCGCTTCTTCAACCTTTTTTGCTAATAACAGATTCTCGTGGAATTTTTTTAAAAACTTTTTTATCTTAGAAGGAAGTTTTATTCCAATCTGCAATGCGCAATCTTTAAGATCAAAAATTTTTTGATTGAGAAATATTCCCAATCTTTCCTCTGAGTCATGTTGATAAGAAACTAACTTCATTAAAACTCCATTTATTAAAATTTATTTTTCGAGCCATGATTGGGAATAATCCCCCACCATTGTTTCTTTAACGTTTGTTGTAAGGAACAATGGTGAAAATGTGTCAATCATTACTGCATATTCCTCTGTCTCTTTTTTACCAATTGAGGCTTCAGTTCTTCCTGGTTGCGGTCCGTGCGGAATACCCATTGGATGCAAGGTAATTGAACCCTCTTGAATTCCAGTGCGAGACATAAAATCTCCATGTACATAATATAATACCTCATCGCTATCTACATTTGAATGATAGTATGGAGCAGGGATTGCTTGTGGGTGAAAATCATAAAGCCGCGGAACGAAATTACAAATAACGAAATTTTGAGTCGTAAACATTAAGTGTACAGGTGGTGGTAAATGTATTTTCCCAACTTTCGGCGCATAATCTTTTAGATTAAAAGTATAAGGATAAAGGAATCCATCCCAACCAATTACATCAAACGGATGATGAGGTAAATGATACTCAAAATATTTATTCCTAACTTTTAATATCAAATTGAATAGCCCAACTTGATCTATTGGTTCATTGTAAACGGGAGGTTTAAAATCACGCTCGTAATATGGGGCATCTTCAGTCAGTTGACCATACTCATTTCTAAAATGTTTAGGAATATCAAAGGGGGTGTCAGATTCAATAATCATCAGTTTAACATCATCATAAGTATCAAACTTCAATTGATAAGTTGTTCCTTTTGGAATTGCAATATAATCCCAATCATCAAAAGCTAATTTCCCATACTCAGAAAGCATTTCACCTTTCCCCTTATGAACAAATACGATTTCGTGTGCATAGCTATTTCGAAAAAACAAATCTGTGTCTTCAGTCGGATTGGCTGTTGAGATAGCACAATGGTCATTTTTCAGAAATTCCTGTCGAGCCGATAAAAAATTTCCCGATGTTTTTTTCTTTCCTGTTATAAAATGATAGTATTGGAGCGGAGCATCATCCCAGATTTTGTCTTTTGATAAATTAACTTCGCTTATACTTTCGACTTGTGGCGGCAAGTATAAATGATATTTATTTGAATAAATGCCAGAAAATCCTTTTGTGCTAAATAGTTCTTCACGATAAAGTGATTTACCATCAGCCTTGAAAAATGTGATGTGTCTTTTATTAGGTATTTTCCCTAATGTCATATAAAAAGCCACGTTATACTCCTTTTTTAAATTAAATTATCTTTCACTCACGATCAAAATTGCCTCGAAGCTGTTGATCTCTTTCAATTGATTCAAACAGCGATTGAAAATTTCCCTGACCAAATCCTTCAGCACCTTTCCTTCTTTGTATAATTTCGTAAAAAAAAGTCGGTCTATCACCTATAGGTTTTGTAAAAAGTTGGAGCAAGTATCCTTTCCCTTCCAAATCGCAAAGTATTCCATATTTTTTTAACTCGTTCATATCCTCAGTAACTTCCCAGCCTTTTTCTTTTAGCATTTTGTAATAAGTATCGGGAGGTGTAGTAAGAAATTCAACCCCATTTTCTCTCAAGGCCTTGATTGTGGCAATGATATTATCTGTTGCAATAGCAATATGCTGAATTCCAGAGCCAAAGTACTCATCAATATACTCCTCTATTTGAGATTTTTTTAATCCTTCAAAAGGCTCATTGATAGGATTTTTTATAGGAGCACCTTCTCGCGACCTTACAACTTTTGAAAGCAGCGCAGAGTATTGAGTAGAGATATCTCCTTCACCGAACTCAATAAATGTCTCAAAGTTTAAGCTTTTATTAATATAATTTGCCCACAAGTTCATTTCATTAGTTCGAACATTTCCAACAATATGATCAACAGACAGTAAACCTGTTTCTTCATTTCTAATTTCAATATTTTGAATTGGTTTTCCAAATCCCGGCTTAAATAAACTTTTGTAGTTGACTCTATTAATAAAAACGATTTCAGCATCGTCGTATAGTTTAATTGCAGCTTCTTCTAAATAACCGAATTCATCTTCGAATCGTTTTGGATTTCTGATTGGAATCGCTCCATTTGAGAGAGCTTTTTTATAAGTATCTTTTACATCCTCAACTTTCAAAGACCATCGCTTAACACCATCACCATGCTTCTCAACAAATGAAGATATTTCATAAGCAGTTGGTTTTACTGCTGAGGTGAAGACAAATCGTAAATCATTTTTTTCGAGATAGTAAGATACTCTCTCTTTATTACCTGTTTCCGGTCCGAGATAAGCTGTAATATTCATGCCCATCGCTTTTGCATGCCAGTACGCCCACATTTTTGCTGAACCGACATAAAACTCAATAAAGTCGTAACCGATTAGACCTAACTGATTCATCATTTATCAACTCCGAGAATAAATTATTTAATTGAAATGTTATATGAAATTTAATTTTTTTATCAATCAGAGCAAAGCACTAAAAACTACTTTCATTTAACATTATCAAGTAACATAAAATTATTTTCTCTTGACTTTTTGTTTTGAAAGTTTTTTCCTTCAAATTCACACTGGTTTTCTATTGGGCATTCTTTGCAAGCGGGATTCGTTGGTTTGCAAAATTCTCTGCCAAGTTTTATTAGATTGGTATGAAAACTATGAGCTATCGCTAAGGGAAGGTTTTGATTTAATCGAATAAATGTATTATCCGCTGTTTTTGTTACCACTAATCCGATTCTATTTGAAATCCTGTGAACGTGAGTGTCAACCGGACATACATTTCTATTTAATGAAAATAAAAGAACGCACGATGCTGTCTTTACTCCAACTCCGTCAAAATTTGTTAAATATGTTAATGCTTCAGTGTTCGGTATATTTTTTATTTGACTTAAAGACAAGCTCCCCCCTTCAGTATATTCTTTTTTTATTACTCCTTTTATCGCCGAGGCTTTTTGCTTTGTAAGTCCTGCAACCCTGATCTCATTCTGTAGTTGTTTAATGGACACGTTTAATAGCAAGTGCCAAGATTTATATTTTGATTTAAGATTTAACCAAGCTCGATGTGAATTTTTATCATTAGTGTTCTGAGAAAGGATTGTTGCAATCAACATATCAATCGGTTCGGGCAGTTTTGAGTTTCTTTCTGGAAGTCCGTAATGTCCGATAAGAGCTTTATCAACTTCTAATATTTTCTTCTTAAGAATTTTATTTTCCATTAAGATTACACCAAAGATGATTTAGATTAAAATTGCTAATTTTAGATTACTTAATTATAGTTATTCGTTTTTAAAATCTAAGGAAAATTAATGTCAACTCTGATGGTAAGCATTTCAGGAATTCGTGGGATAATTGGTGATGGACTTGATCCGCAGGTTATAATTAAATATTTATCCGCTTATGCTAGCTATATTGGGAAAGGTAAAGTTGTAGTGGGACGTGACGCAAGAGTCACTGGCGAATTGGTGAACCAAATCGTCACCGGAACTTTACTTGCAAAAGGATTGGATGTAATTGATATTGGAATCTGCCCCACCCCAACTGTGCAGTTCACAGTAAAATCATTGCAGGCACGAGGAGGAATCGCTATCACAGCAAGTCATAACCCCAATGAATGGAACGCGTTAAAATTACTAAATCAGACCGGGCAATTTATGTCGCCCTCCGAACATGAGATTATGAAAAATTCTTTAGAAAATATTTCAATTTATGTTGACTGGAAAAACATCGGGGTAAGGACTATGTTTTCTGATGCCATAAATCGCCACATAAATACAATTTTAAAATTACCTGAAATCATTTTGAATGAAATCAAAGCTAAAAATTTCAAAGTTCTTGTTGATTGTGTAAATGGTGCAGGAGTTTATTGTATTCCGGATTATTTAAGATTGTTTGGCTGTAAAGTAATTGAGATGAATTGCGAAAAGAGTGGAATATTCCCCCGCCTGCCTGAGCCAATTCCAGAAAATTTAGTCGAGACAATGATAGCAACTAAAAAAAGCGGTGCAGATTTTGCAATCGTCGTTGACCCTGATGTTGATCGTTTAGTTTTGATAACCGATAAAGGAGAACCGTTCAATGAAGAAAATACGATAACCGTTGCAACAGAATTTATTTTATCTAAAAAACCCGGAAATGTCGTAGTAAATTTATCGACTACACGAGCAGTAGAAGATGTTGTACAAAAACATGGCTGCAATATATTCCGATCGGCTGTTGGAGAAGCAAATGTTGTACAAAAAATGAAAGAAGTAGGCGCTGTTATCGGAGGCGAAGGTAGTGGAGGAGTTATTTATCCGGCGATTCATTACGGACGTGATGCACTTGTTGGAATTGCATTTGTTCTTCAGTATTTAGCTGAATCCGGAAAAACTCTTTCGGAAATAAAAAACCAATTGCCGCAGTATTTTATTTCTAAAGGAAAAATTAACTTGGGCGATTCGCTTCCTGATTCAGTCATTAACAGAATAACAAAAAAATATTCTTCTGAAAAAATAAATACAGAGGATGGTTTGAGAATTGACTTTAATGATCATTGGGTTCACTTTCGTAAATCTAATACTGAACCAATTATCAGAGTTATTGTTGAGTCAGATTCTGAATTAAATTCAAATAAATTGATAAAACATTATTTTGAAGAAGTAAATCAAGCGATGCACAATTAATAAAGACGTTTTCTTTTATTGATGTAGCTGAATAGTGCTTTATCAAATGCAGTTGAAGTTTCTAGTAGATTGAATTCAACATTAGCATTCAGGCAATCTTTTTTTATATTAGAAATAAATTCTCTCATAGATTCTCTATATGCTTTCTGAATTTGATATGGTTGAATTGTCATCTCCTCCCCTGTTTCAAGATCTTTATAAATAGAATCTTTTTGGAAATCGAAACTGCTCTCAAGCGGGTCGAGTATTTGGAAAACGATCACTTCATTTTTTTTATATCTAAAATGTTTCAGCGCACTAATCACTGACTGAGGCTCATCAAGGAGATCCGAGATAATAATCACCAATCCTTTTTTCGAAATTTTTTCAGCAATATTACCAAGACAAAACGCCGTGTTTGTTTTGTCCGAAGTTTCCGTGAGAGATATACTTTTTAATATTTCCTGAAGATATGTCTTTGTAGATTTCGGAGGAAGGGTTTTAACAATTCGATCAGAATATAGAGTTAGACCAACGGCATCTTGCTGTTTCACCATTAAATAACTTAAAGCAGCTGCGAGAGTTTTTGCATATTCAATTTTACTAATATTTGAAGGGGAGGCATAACTCATAGACTTGCTAATGTCAAGCAGAATGTAACAGCGAAGATTTGTTTCTTCTTCATATTGCTTAATAAAAAATTTTTCTGTCTTGCCGTAAACTTTCCAGTCTATATCCTTTGGACTATCGCTTTGCATGTACGGTCTATGTTGTGTAAACTCCACACTGAATCCATGATACGGACTTCGATGCAGTCCCACCATAAATCCTTCGACAACAAGTCTTGCTTTTAATTCGATTGAGTTTAGCTTAGAGACTAAAGCGGGATTTAGATAATCTCTATAATTGTTTTTTGCCTCCTCCATTATTTATTCGCAGAAATTTTCTTCTCAAGAATTTCTTCCGGTGAAAGCCCCATATTTTCTAATTCCTCTTTGGCGGATGCCGCAAGATTATGATTTGGAAAATTACTCAAAAACTGATTGTATGCAGTCGTTGCTTCATTGTAGTTTTTAAGTTCGTTAGCAAGAATAAATGCCGCCATGAATAAAGAAGAAGGTGCCTGCGAGCTTTTAGGATATTTAGTAAAAACCATCTTGAAAGTATCCACAGCCTTTTTGAGAGACGCACCCTCAGTCAATGATGTGTCCAATTTGTTTTGGTAAACCTGAGCAATTTTTACCATCGCTTCCGGTGCTAATGCACTTTCAGGGTATTCATCAATTAAATTTTGAAAAGAAGTAATCGCATCAGAAACTTTCTTCTGATCAAGCTGAGTTATACCATCATCAAGATATTCCCGGTCGGTTGTTTTACTGCAGTATAATATTAAAACACTGAGAACTAATGTTAAGACAAAGTATTTCATTTAATTTCCATATTATTTTTATTGATGTAAAATTATAAATTAAGTGGCGAAGGTACAAAGTAATCTGAGATAAATAATAAAAAGCCGGTCATTTTCAGACCGGCTTCTTCTAAATTGATTTGATAAGTTTTTACTTTGTCAAAATCATTTTCTTTACTGAACTATAGCTT
>Ga0172373_10007721_pt1 | contig 13856 bp, 11 predicted proteins | sample Lak10m_2_FD_114546 | JGI IMG/M metagenome (GOLD analysis project Ga0172373, IMG submission 114546) | Freshwater microbial communities from Kabuno Bay, South-Kivu, Congo - kab_092012_10m | ecosystem: Environmental > Aquatic > Freshwater > Lake | place: Democratic Republic of the Congo... | reverse complement strand
ATAATTATATAAATTTATTAAATATTATTTTTAAATACACTAAATAAAATTTATAAAATGAATATAGTAAAATAGTATTTTTTATGAAATTTTTGATAATTTTCATAAAAATGAGTGTATTTAATATATTTTTACGAGTAGGATAGAATTTCTTCGAAAAAAATCAATCGTACTACAAATGCAGCTAAATAAATTATATGTTTAAAATTTATTAATTTTTTTTATATTTATTATTTATTTTTGTAAATTTAAAAAATTTACAAATAACATTGCAAAAAAAATGCAAAGCATTTTTTGAAATAGAATAAAAAGATTTCATCTTTTTTATCCCATTTTCTATTTTATACCTAGTTTTTAATTTTTTCAACTATTGATAATTGTTTCGATGAGAATTAAATTGAAAATTTATTTCTCATCTTAATAACAAAATAAAAATCTTCGGTATTTATCTTGTTGTTTCAATTTATTTATATTCTTAGTATTTCTTTTCCTCTACGGTACAATAATTTTTAAGTTATATTATTTTATTTTTTAATTTATTGCTATCATAGGCAGCATCAATGATAAAAAATCAAAGATTTTTTATCATTATCAAATAATGTAGAATGCATACATCAATTTTTATAAAATTTATTAAAAAATTCATAAAAAATGAACAATTATATAATTTTGGGAGTAATAATGATTTAATTACACCCAAAATTAGGTATATTTAATGAGCATAGAAAAAAATATTTATCAAAGATAAATATTTTTTCATTTTTTATGAAATTTTTGATAATTTTTATAAAAATAGGTATAATTTAATTTATATATAATTATATATAATGGATTATCATAAAAAATATTTAAAATATAAAAAGAAATATTTAAATCAATCTAAACTATTTGGTGGAACCCCGGAAGATGCTAAATCATTAAAATTAGATTTTGAATTTATTTTAGATAAATTTTTTTTCCATGCACTTGCTATATATCATAATCCTAATTCAATATCACCTTTAACATTACCTGGTCACAAATTAAATAAATTATTGACCTATGATATACACATATCACCAAGTGAATCAACTTTTGATGAATCAATAAAACCGGATCATGAAATAATATTATGCGGTCGTAAGGCTAAATATATATGTAATCCTTTGGAAGATTTAGATTTGGAAGATTTAGATTTGGAAAATCAAGTTTTATATACTTTAAAATCAACTACACAAACTATGAATATTGATAAATTTGTAAAATATTTGAATGCTGTATATCCTTCAATAATATATTCATCGCCAGCTATTATTTATATGATTAAAAATATAAGTGGAAAATATGATATAAAAGATTTAATTGATCCATTCATTATATTTTCAAATGTTAATAATAATATTTATTTTACTTTAAATAATCAAAATAAAAATATATATTTATTTTGTACATTTGATAATACGACAAAACCCACAAATATTTATGAATATTTAATTAGACAATTTACATATCATTATAATGGATATATTTCTACATATGGTATAAAAATAGAAATACCGCAAAAATTTATAGATTGCATAGACTTGCATGGCAAAACACCAGATGGTTGTATTTCAAATAAAATTTTAACATTAAATGATAAATCTCCTTTAGAACATTTTGCATCTGATTTATTATTACAAAATGATAAAATTATGATTGCACCTGATGTATATACTAATCCTAATGGTCAACTACACAATTTATTATCACTTTTTACAATATTTGATACTTATATTAATAGATATTTTGTATTTCTTTCATTTAATAGAATTATTGAAATAGGTAAAACAAGTTCTAATGTTAGTGAATTAACCCATAAATATATTTTTCATATTGCTAAACGTGCAAACTTAATTAATAATATTAATGATGCACCAAATATATCATTGACGCATGAAATTATAAATGAAGTAATAAAGAGATATATGGAAAATTCATCTAGTATTAATACTAAATTATTAAGTACAGATTTACAGAATCTTGATATTTTTTTAGATGAAAATGCTTATTATTATAAATTACATGTATATTTATATACATTTTTATTTATGAATATTGCAAATGATATAAATAAAAAAATATTAGGTGAAAAAAGATTAGAATTAACACCATTTAAAGTGTATAGTGTGTCACAAAAAATAGAAAATAGGAATAAAACAAATAAAAAGTTTGAAAAAAATGATATTTATACTTTCCCCGCATTTAAATCTACAACACTAGCAAAAAATTATCCAGAACATCCTAGATTTATAGGTAATGATATTTTTCCTTTAGTTTTTGAAATAACAATAGATTGTAATAATTTAAATGGAGATGAATTTTTCTTTGCCAATTCAGATCAATTTGAGATTATATTATCTGTTGGTAGTCAAATTAGAATAGATGATATTACTCGATGTTATACTTATTTTAAAAATGATAATGATACAACATCATTACTGCAAAATTGTATGCTTATTAAAGCTACATTAATGAGAAATTCATATAATACTAAACTAACATTAGATCATTTTAACAATTATGAATTACCTCAAATGGGTGGTTTAAATCCATATAATGAATCGCAATATAAAGAAAATAATGATATGGTCAAAATAAAAACTAATATTGACTATGAGAAAATGTTTAATAAAATAAATGTAAATAATATAGTAAGTTTATATATGCAAGAAGTTGCTGAAAATATAATTAAAAATCCTTTCGAATTATATGACTTGAATTTATATGATCCATGTTTATAAAAAAAATTTATTAGTTATAAAAATTATAACTAATAAATTTTCATAAATAATACTTATTTATCATTACTTTTTCTACATTGTTGCGCTAATCTGATATCAGTATCATAAGAAATATTATTTAATATTTTACAATTATCAAATATTCTATCACTAATATTAATTACATTATCTTTTTTTTTTATAGATTCATTATGTAAATTTCTAGAATCTTGATAATTCAATTCTGAATCAAAATTAGAATAATCAATTTCATTATTTGAAGCAGCCTCTATATCATAATTTATGGAAGTTTTTTTTTCAGGTACACATGTAGTACATTCTTCATTATTTGTTTTTTTATATAAATCATTTATTCTATAATAATTATTATTATTATTATTAGTATCTATTTCATTATTTCTATTTAAAATTGAAAATGGTTTTTCTAATCCTCTTGTTGATCTAGATAATGTATCTTTATTTTGTAATAATGAAATATCATATTTTTTCCTTAATTCTGGATTTAATAAAATATATATACCTTTTTTTGCTAATTTTATATTATTTATTTGTTCTTGGTTTAAATTTTTAATATTTTTATATTTATTTATAATATTTTGGTAAGAATTAATTATTTCTTTAGTTTGACAACTTGCATTAATATTGAAAAATTCATAAAAATTATCCATTAATTAACTAGATAAAATAATGTTTTATTAAACTAATTAATTTTTAGGTATATGTGCTATATATATTATATTTGTACCCCATTTATTTAAAATATTAGTATTAATATATTTTAAACTATTATTAGATGATTTTTGATTCCATATTTTAATAATAACATTATTATTTTTTTTTAGTGTAATAGATAATCCAATTATTTCATCATTTATAGATGGGCATAAATTATTAGTAACTAAATAAATTGATAAATCTAACCATAATTCTTCTGCCTGTTCTTCATATATTTTAAATGACCAACAACCTCCATTAATATTAATAGGATCTTCCCAAATAGGTATTATATCATTTTTCATAATAAAAAAATGTTTACCAGTAATTCCACCAATTTTATTCCAATTATTATATAATCTCCAAAAATCAAATATTGTTTCAATAGTATATACATTTTTATATCCATTTATTGTCCAATTATCTTTATCATAATGATACCATAAATTCCAATTATCTTTTAATTTTACATCTTGAAAATTACTTTCACTCATTACATAATTAATATATATCTTTTTATATAATTATTTTTATATTCATTTAATTTATATAAATTAAATAGTATATTGTTTTATATTTATAAAATAAAAATTAAATATCTAAAGATTTAATTCTTATTATATATTAATGAATTCACCTGTATTTTTAATATCATCCTTCTTAGAATTATATAACAACAATATTGAAGAATTTAAAAAAAAATTATATGAAAATAGTATATTATGTAAAGATTATGTAGATGAAGGATTATTATTAGTATATAATAAATTTGATTCAATTATTAGAAATGATTTTATTAGAGAATCAAGATCATTAATTATAGATAAAAAAAATATGAAGATTATTTCATATAGTTGTGAAACACCTAGATATAATTTTATTAATTTAAATACAATTCCAAAAGAAAATTTATTATTTACAGAATGTTATGAAGGTACTTTATTATCAGTATTTTATCATGATGCTACTTCAAAATGGTATATTTCAACCAGAAGATGTTTAAATAGTTCAAATTCAAAAATTAATGATATTTCGCATTATAATTTATTTGAACAAGTTATTCGAGAAAAATATTCTACTATAGATGAATTTACAAATGAATTAGATAAAAATAAATCATATTATTTTGTTTTATTACATCATTTAAATAAAAATATTATTGATTATACATGGAAATTTGGTACAGAATATAAATGTTTATGTTTAGTATCTGTAAGGGATGATAATATGAATGAAATAAATTTGTATGATAATACATTTTCATTTATAAATGAAAAAATATTTATATGTCCAAAATTAGATTCATTAGATAATTTTTTCATGGATAATTATAAATTAAATTATAATTATAAACCTAATAAAGAAGGTGTTATAATAAAAATATGGAATAATATAAAAAATAAATATGATTTATTTAAATATCAATATAAAAATTATTCATTTCATATAGCATTATCCAATAATAATAATATTTACAGAGGATTAACATATCTTTATCAAATAAATAAATTAAATGAATATTTGACAATTAATCCTATATTTTCAACTATTGAAAATTATAATACGGTTGATATAATTAATACTATATTTAAAGTATTAACATCAGAATTATTACAATTATATAAATATACATGTATTAATAAAAATATCAATAAACAATTACCTTATGAATATAAATCAATTTTACATGAATTAAGATTATTGAGAAATCATAAATATTCAACAGGTAATAGTGAAAAATTATTATTAGCAGATATATATTATTTAGTAAAATCATTACCTATAAATATTTTAATAAATTTAATAAAATCACGTGCAAATATGTTACTAAATAATAAAGATATTTCTAAATATTGTACAAAATTACAAATTGAAATGATTGATCTTTTAATTGATAAATTATAATTTATAAATATTATTTATTCAATTTAATATAAAAAATTGAATAAATAATTATTTACTATCCATTTTACCTTAAATTACCATAAATATTAGAAAAAATGACTAAATTTATAGCTTGCGGAACATTACATTTGGTTTTATTGAAAAATGATGGTTCAGTATTAGCACTAGGTGATAATACATATGGGCAATGTAATATTCCACAATTATTAGATGATGAATATTATATAGATATTCAAGCAGAACGTAATAATACAGGTTTATTAACAAATACAGGCAGAGTCATAATATTAGGTGAAAATGAGTATAAATTATGTGATGTACCTGAATTACCAAATAATTTAAAATATATAAAATTTAAATTATATAATTCCAGGTTATTGTTATTAAGAAGTGACGGATGTCTATTAAAAAAAGGATATTTTTATAGTTTTTCAAATAATCCTATAAATCATGATTTAAAATATATAGATATAGTTAATGGTTATTTAAGTGAACATATATTACTAAAAATGGATGATAATAATATTGTATTATGTGGCCTATCAACCTCTAATCAATGTAATATACCGATATTACCATCTGATATGTCATATAAAGATATTAAATTAGGATCTGCACATACAGTTTATCTAAGAAATGATGGAAATGTTATAGCAAAAGGATATAATGATTGGGGATCATGTAATATTCCTATCTTACCAGATGGTTTAAAATATGTATTTATACATGTATTTATGTATGATACAGTTTTATTAAGAAGTGATAATAAAATAATAATTTGTAGTACTTTCTATAATGAAAGGCAATATAGAGAAATGCCATTTATATTAAATGATGGACAATATATTGTTAACATTAATGGTAATTATAATCATTTATTATTATTATTAAATGATGGGTCTATTTTATCTTACCAGAATAAACACTTTAGAAAATGTACAATTCCAATATTACCTATCAATATGAAATATATAGAAATATATGTAGATATGCATAATATATTTTTATTAAGAAGTGATTATAAAATAATACCAATACAAACTAATTTTAATAATATGATTCCAGATTTACCAAATATAGGATATGGTTTTATTGTTAATAATTATATATTATTAATGGAAGATAATAATGATATTATATTTAGAACATTATCAGGTTCAATTGTTAAAAAATATGATACTTTAACTCAAGCAATTGATAATTTATTATTGGATGTAATAATAAATAATGTAAATATTGCTATAATTCATAATGCAGAGAATATAACCCATTTATTTAAAAAATGGAATTAATCTAAGAAATCACAATTATTGTTATCATTATCATAATCATAATCAATTTCATCAATAATATTATTATTTTCTTTATTAATTATAATATTATTTTCAACATTAATAATATTAATTTGAAATCCCATTTTATTATAAAATCTTTTTCTACATCTACCTTGATTTATAAAACTAGGTAATTGATCTACAAAATCATATATGATAGGCCTAATACCAGGAACAATTTTTCTTAATATTCTACCTACTGCTTGTTCGACTTCTTTTCTAGCAGTAACTAGAAATAAAGTATTTAAATCAGGTATATCTAAAGCTTCAGATGCCATACCATATGATGCAAATATAACTTGTGCTAATTCTGATTTTTTTAATGCTGCTTGTTTCATTCCTCCTATATAAAAATCGGATACTACTGTTATTTTATTATTTAATCTATCATTTAAAAGTTTAAGATGTTCAATACGATCAGATAATATAATGATTTTTCTATTATTTTCTTTCAATATATCAATTATCATATTAACAATAAATTTATTTCTGTTTTTTATACTAACAATATTATTAATAGTAGCTGCTCTATTAATATCACCAGTATATAATTTTAATTCTACAAATTTTTCATGTTCTATATTATAATTAATATAATTAACTAATACTGTATCATTTTGTTTATTTTCAGTTTTATACATTATATCGCCAAAATACCAATATAAAACTTTTTCTAATTTGTCTGATCTTTTTGGCGTTGCACTTAATCCAATAGTTTTTTTACAACTAATTAAAGGTAATGCTTTAGAAAAATATTGTGATGGCGCATGATGTGCTTCATCAAATATAACCATGCCAAATTCTTTAAAAATATCAGGATCATATTTTTCTTTAGCTATAGATTGTAACATTCCTATAACAATATCTTTATCATTAATATCTATTTTATTCTGCTGAATAATTCCTATTTTAGCATTTGTAAATTGTTCAGCTCTTTCACGCCATTGATTTAATAAAAATGTTTTATGTACAATTACTAATGTTTTAATTTTATAATGTGTTATAATATAAAGTGCTAATACTGTTTTACCAGCTGCACAAGGTAAACACAATATACCACCATCATTTTTATCAATATAAGGAATTACATAATTTATAATTTCTTGTTGTGTATTTCTTAAAATACCTTTGAAATTTATATTAATAATTCTTCCAATTAATTCTTCATTTATATCCGGTTTACCAAATTTTTTAAGACCATAATATTTAGGTACTGCTATAAATTTATCATTTTCATTATAAACTGAAAATAAAGTTGATTTTTTTTTTCCAATCATACAAGTAATAGCAGGTTCAACAGTTAATTCATTTTTTGCATTTTCTATAAATAATTTAAACTTTTCTACTTTTGGTACAAGATATCCTTCTTTGCATAATATTGTATTATCCATTTAACAATATAAAATATAAATATTAAATGTTTAAAATTCATTTTTTTTTAATATAAAAATTTTTTTATATGTTATTATATATATGAATAATTTGAAAAATGGCTTAAGTAATATGTATGCTCAAACTCAAAATTTTGGATCATCAGTTAATAATATGATTAACAAAACTAGTGATTATACTAATATAAAATTAAATAGTGTATTAAATAATGTCATATTAGGTCCAATATTAGGTTTAATAGTTGTATTATATGCATCTTTAGCAGCACCAAAATTACCAAAATCATTAAGTAATTTATTTAATAATATCATAGTTAAATTTTTATTTATGTTTTTAATTGCATTTTTCTTTTCTCATAATTCTGGTATAGCAATTGTATTAGCTTTTGGTATGATCATTACTCTTCATATGCTTTCATATTATGAAAGTTCAGATAAAATTGTTAAACAAGAAATAAAAACTCAAAACTTATTAAATACTCAACAAAATTACATTCCACATGTAGATAATCAATATGAAGAACAATCTGATGAAGAAGAACAACAACAAGAATACCAACAACAAGAACCATCTGAAAATATGCAAGAGCAACGAAATAATAATGTAAATGGTTACATTGATCCAGAATATGCTTCTTATTAGAAAAATTAAATATACACATTTATTAATAAAATAATTATTAATAGCAAAATTATATAAATTTATTAATTATTATTTTTAAATATATAATTGTGATAAATCTACGATTTATCACAATCTTAAGACAGAAAATCTTTGATTTACTGACGTTCTAAATAAATTTTATAAAATAAATATTTTTATGTAATTTTTGATAATTTTCATGAAAACGAGTGTATACAAAATTTATTATTATTTTTATATGGTATTTAATTATCAATAATATTTATATTTTAAACTATAGAATTATTTACATTTGTATTCAATTAATAGTTTGTTATTTAATTGAATATATCTATTATAAAAACATATAATGATTAAACAAAATATTAACAAACAATATTATAATGAATTTTATAATAATAGAAAAATAGATTATATACAATAGAAATATTAATAAAATAAATTTTATCCATTTGAAAAACAGATACGATCAGTGGTAAATTTAAAAGTTGTGTAGTTATATTTACATCTATTTTTAAGAAAATTATTAAATATTTTTTGCATAAAAAAGAATATGAATATTCTTTTTTATGACTATTTAATCATCTTCATTTTACAAAAGTTATTAAACATATTTAATTAATTCATATAATTTATAAGTAATAATTAAAATTACTGTTGATAAATATCTATTAATAAACCTAATAAATTTATTATTAATAAACCTAATAAATTTATTATTAATAGTAAGATTAGGATAAATCTTAGAAAATTTTTAATTATCTATATTGAAATTGAGACAAATGTAAGATTTATTTTAATCTTACATTTATTTACAATAAACAAGAATAAAAAAGTTAATTCTTCTGTAAGAAATTAATTTTATTGCTTTTTAAAGATATTTATTTACTTATCTATAAATTATATTTATTCAATTTATAAAATTATTACGGATAGTATGATGAATATGTAGCATAATTCATAAATCCATTCTGTGATACAAGCATACCATTTACATAAGTACCACCACCTTCAAGTTGCATGGCTAATGGATAAGTATTATTAAATGTACGAGTAGTTGATCCATCAAAAATAATATTACCGATTAGGTCTGCTACTTGCAAACGGAAATTTTGTGTAATTGTATTATATCCATAAGATATATAACCACCATTTATTAATAATGCAGAATTATTAGTAACAGTTGGTGTTATTCCCGAACCATTTTCTATTTCTGTTCTAGTTGTTCTAAATACTATATAATTACTAAAATTTGATGTTGTAAATGATACATCTATAAAAAATCGCCATGTATTAGTATTTTGGTTTGGAATAAATTTAAACGCAATGCACCAATTTGAATTTAAACTAGATAAAATATTTGTAGAAGGTCCAATATATACATTATCAGAACATACTAGTGATGTAGAATTATAAGTAGGATTAGATCCACCATATATTGTTGTATGAGATACATTTGCTGTAGTATATGAATATAATTGATATAGCAATAAAATACTATACATACGATAATTATAACCAATATTTCCACTTGCATCAGTTGCTGTATACACAGCAGTATAATTGCCAATTAATAAATTATTAGTATTTAAAATAGTTGTATTAGTATTATTAATCACTACAGGTGTAGTTAATAAATTTGTTGTTCCGGTCATAATACTAGATAAATATAAAATTACATTAGAATCTAAATTATCAGTAACATATCCACCTAAATCTACAATATTACTACCAAAATTAGTAATAATAGTATTACCATTTAATGTAATTGTAGGTGGTACATCTTCTAATCTAATTTTAATAATACCGCCTGTTCTATACCATCCCCATACAGGAACGCCTGCTAATTTAGCTGCATTATTATCATAATAATTATTTAATTTAGCAATTACATTACTAAGTATATTTAAATTTGACATAATTGTAACATCAGACTCAATATTTGTATTACCAGATACATTTAATGATGATAATATTGAAACATTATTAATAAGTATAGAATTACCTGATACATTTAATGATGATAAAATAGTTACATTATTATTAAATTGTGAATAACCAGAAATGTTTAAATTTGATAATAATGTTGTAGTTCCATATATATTTGTATTACCTGATATATTTAATAATGATAATATACTTGTAGTTCCTGCTAATACTGTATTACCAGATACATTTAATGATGAATTTATTGTAGTATTATTTAACAATGTTGTATATCCAGATACAGTTAATGATGATAATATTGTTGTAGTATTTCTTAAATATGTATTTCCACTAACATTTAATGATGTACCTAATGTAACATTATTCATAAATATAGAATCATTATTAACATTTAATATTGAATTAATTGTTATTGAATTTATAAATAATGATGTACCAGCTATATTAAATGATGATAATAATGTTAAATCATTTTCAATTGTAGTATTACCAGAAATATTCAATGATGAAATAAATGTTACATTATTATTTAAAATGGAAGTATTAGAAATATTCATTTGATTATTTGAATCTAAAGTTAATATATATGCACCATTACCAATAGGAGGTTTAATTTCATATCGTGTAGCATCATTTGTTGTTTTAATATATCCATTACCATTTGTACCTAATATTTCTATACCACAATTATTACCGATATCTATACCTGATAATGTATATTCATTTAAATTTAATGATATTATTTTATCAGATATTTTTAGATCAGTTGTAGCGATATAAGTAGCTGTACCATTAATATTTACTTGTGAACTATTATTACCAATATTAATATTTTCCGCACCAATATTTATAGGGCCATTATTTAATCCTTTAAAATAATTAGCATTTAATGTATTATATATTTTTGTAGTTCCTGATACATTTAATGAATTTAATAATGTAACATTACCAACCATTACAGAACTATTATATGCATTTAAATTATTTAATATATTAACTGTACCGCTAATATATACTGAAGAATTAAATGTAGCATCATTATAAATTAATGTATTTCCTGAAACATTTAAATTATTATTAATTGTAATATTACCAATTATATTAGTATAACCTGAAACATTTAAATTTGATAATAATGTAACAGGTAAATTAAAATAACTATAATTAGATACATATAAAAAAGAATTTATAGTTAAATTACTATTTAACAATGTATTATTTGAAATACTAGTTGCATCTGGTAATCCAAAAAGATTTTTATAAACCTCTAATAAAGAATTATCTAATAATGACATATTATAAATTATAATAGATTTTTTAAATTATATATTTTAATATATTCAATCATATTTAATAAAAAGTTATTAAATATATTTAAATAATAATACATTTATTTTCATGAAAATTCTAAAAAATATCATTAAAATATTATTATTTAATAAATAATTACTATTTATAAATTATATGAATTAACTAAATATTATTTTTAAATGTATGATTGGGATAAATCTTAGATTTATCCCTAGTTTCATCATTACACATGAAACTTTACAAATAAATATGATAAATATTATTAATATAAAATAATAATATTTAATCATTTTCTTGAAAATAAATGTATTATTCATTATTATCAACTACTGGAAGAATATCATGTACAATATCTTTATATGACATTACTCTCATTTTACAACAATATCTTCTTAATCCTAAGCTTAATATTAATTTACTATTGGCATCTTCTTTTTCTTCACTTGATAATTTTGGATTTGAACATATTTTTTCTTTTTCTTCTTCATATTTAATCATTATTTGGCCTAAAAAGTATCCACATGTAGGGCAACTCATGTACAACATTATATTTATAATGATTATAATTATAATATTTTTAATTCAATTTTTATAAAAATTGAATTAAACATATTATGATCATATTTTAATCATATTTAAATGTCTCTTATAAATATAAATAATTTTTGTAATTCGAATAATATTATTAATGTACAAGAAGTAACAATAGAAAAAAGTATAGACCCATTAATTGATAAAAAAATATTTCTTAATAAGCAATCTAAACAAAAAAAAAAATCACTAAATACTAATTTTATAGTACCAGATAAATTACTAATAAAAAATTGAATAATTAATATAATCTGTTATAAGTTCATTAATTTAATGAATAATATCAAAATGTTATACAATGATATTCAAGCAACTAAAATAGAAGACGTAGTTATAATGCATGAAATAGATTATAAATTATCTAAAATTAATAAATTATGTATAAATATAAAACATAATAAAAGAAATTTAGTATCTATTACTAATAATATTAAATGTATTATGTGTAATAGAAATAGTAATTATTTAGATAAAAATACAAATGAATATTTATGTTGGATACATTCTCAATAAAATATTACATCTATTTTTAAGAGAATTATTATTTAATCATATTAATTTTCCAAAAGTAGTTATTAAACACATTTAAAAATAATATTTAATCAATGTTACAATAAATATTTTAAATTATATTTTTTATTAATAATTTTATAATAATTATTAATTAATGTGAATATTTTTAGAACTATTTTATGGAATCTCTTGTAAATTATTTTAAATAATTAATTTAAAAATATTAATACTTAATTACTAGATTAATTAAATATAATTTATTAAAACATTTCTATTATAAATATTATCATTTATTGGATCGATATAAAAAATGCGATAAGTTGAAAAATAAACTAGGCTTATAATTTATTGACCCAATTATTTCATTATTTTAAATATTATCATTAATTGAATCGATATAAACAAATCTTTGTTTGTATAAGTTTGGGTGATAAACTTTATTTATTACCCAACTAACCAATTATTTCATTATTATAAATTTTGTCATTTAGATTATTATAAATATTGTCATTTATTGAATCGATACAAACAAATCTTTGATTTGTTTGTATCAATAAGTTGTATGATAAACAAAGTTTATCACACAACGAACCAATTATTTCATTATTATAAATATTGTCAATTTGATTATTATAAATATTGTCATTTATTGAATCGATACAAACAAATCTTTGATTTGTTTGTATCAATAAGTTGTGTGATAAACTTTGTTTATCACACAACGAACCAATTATTTCATTATTAT